>ENA-OQKQ01000523-OQKQ01000523.1-human-gut-metagenome-genome-assembly--contig:-NODE-523-length-12481-cov-2.769710_pt1 | contig 12481 bp, 15 predicted proteins | sample MGYA00242651_ERZ504803 | MGnify/ENA primary metagenome ERZ504803 (study PRJEB26092, sample SAMD00036380) | human gut metagenome | host: Homo sapiens | study: EMG produced TPA metagenomics assembly of...
GTTCGATCATACTCAACAGATTTTAACACTGCCGGGATTCCATCTTTCTTCTCTTGAAGTCAATGATTCTATATTTTCTACGGCTTCCGCTCCCTGATGTCTTACAGTGATCTTACCCTGGTTGTTACGTCCAGCGTTTTTCTTTAAAGACACGGTAAGGGATTTCTCTGGTGTTGCTTTCGTAATCTCAGAGAAGTCGGAACCAGTCATATGTCTTCTAGACGGGGTATATGGGTTATAACTTTTGATTCCCATTTCTTTTCTCCTTTCAAATTTGTTCTCACGCTTTTGAATGCGTATATTCGCGATATTCAGAGTGCCAAGGATTCAGAAGAAGCAGGTCGTCATGCTTGCATGTAAGACCGGATTCTTATGAAGACTTGAAAGCGTGTAACGCGACCGAGGAAGCAAAGCTTCCGAGGTGCACTCGTACGAATCGCAAGCTATCAATTAAAGACCCTCGAAGATCTCGATGTCTTTGCTGTCCTCTGTAAGGGCTACGATAGCTTTTTTGGATTTAGCAGTTTTTCCAACTACCATTCCACGGCGTTTTTTCTTACCATCAAGATTCATGGTATTTACGCTTTTAACTTTTGTTCCATCGAACATTTTCTCAACTGCTTCTTTGATCTGAGCTTTGTTTGCTTCCGGATGAACAAGGAAAGTATATTTCTTCTCACCCATAGCAGCCATGGATTTTTCAGTGATCACTGGTCTTTTGATCACGTCGTAATATTTAATATCTGCCATTATGCGTATACCTCCTCGATGGATGCTACAGCGTCTTTAGTTACTACTACAGTACCGTGGCTCATAACATCATATACGTTGATGCCGTTAGCAGCTACAGTCTGTACGTTCTCGATATTTCTTGCAGAAAGGATTACGTTCTTGTCTTCCTGTGCTGTTACAATAAGAGCTTTCTCTGCTTTCAGGTTTGTAAGAACCTTCTGCATTTCTTTTGTCTTTGCATCAGCAAGTGCAAGGCTATCAACAACTACGAATTTATTGTCCTGAACTTTGGAAGTCAGAGCGGATTTAAGAGCTGCTCTTCTTTCTTTTTTGTTCATTTTTACTTCATAATCTCTTGGAGTTGGTGCGAAAATAATTCCGCCGCCTGTCCACTGTGCAGCACGGATAGATCCCTGTCTAGCATGACCGGTTCCTTTCTGTCTCCAAGGTTTTCTTCCGCCACCGCTTACTTCAGAACGAGTTTTCGCTTTCTGAGTACCCTGGCGATTATTTGCAAGCTGACGAACAACAGCAAGGTGAACAAGATGCTCATTGACTTCAACGCCGAATACTGCATCGTTCAGCTCCATTGTTCCAACTTCATTGCCTTCCATATTATAAACAGTTACGTTTGCCATTTGTGTGCTCCTCCTTTCTTATTATAAGGACTTTACTGTCTCTTTGATTGTAACCAAAGATTTCTTAGGTCCTGGAACAGCACCTTTAACTAACAGTAAGTTATTCTCTGTATCTACGCGTACGATCTCAAGATTCTGAACAGTTACCTGCTCGCTTCCCATATGACCTGGCATGTGTTTTCCTTTGAATACCTTGCTCGGATCAGAACAAGCACCATTGGAACCTGCATGACGATGATATTTGGAACCGTGAGCCATAGGTCCTCTTGACTGACCATGTCTCTTGATCGCACCCTGGAAACCTTTACCTTTGGAAACAGCTGTTGCATCAATGTGATCGCCGTCTGCAAAGATATCAGCTTTAATTTCCTGTCCTACTGTATATTCAGCAGCGTTATCAAATCTGAACTCTTTAACGAATCTCTTTACTGCAACGCCAGCTTTGTCAAAGTGTCCTTTTTCCGGTTTGTTAACAAGGCTTTCTCTGATGTCTCCGAATCCAACCTGAACTGCTTCGTATCCATCGTTCTCTTCTGTCTTAACCTGAGTTACGACACAAGGACCAGCCTGTAAAACTGTTACCGGAATCAACTGGCCGTCTTCATTGAAGATCTGAGTCATTCCGACTTTAGTAGCTAAAATAGCTTTCTTCATTCTTTCTTCCTCCTTATAGCGGATTACCGATTACCGGCAATCATATAGTAAATAGCTTAATGCTTAGAGCATTATCAAATTGGGGTTGATGACTAATTATTTAGTCTTCATCTTGATATCGATGTTAACACCTGCTGGCATTTCCAGTCTTGACAGAGCATCTACTGTCTTCTGTGTTGGTGTAAGGATATCGATCAGTCTCTTATGAGTTCTCTGTTCGAACTGCTCTCTGGAATCTTTGTATTTATGAACGGCTCTTAAGATTGTAACAACCTCTTTCTTAGTTGGAAGTGGAACCGGTCCGCTTACCATTGCTCCGTTCTTTTTAACAGTCTCGATGATTTTTGCTGCAGATGCATCTACTAACTGATGATCATAAGCCTTTAATGTGATTCTCATTACCTGATTTGCCATAAAAAAAGTCTCCTCCTATTCGTACTTTTCAAGCAGTACGACAAGCGGCGACTGTACACATCTCCGTGTGTGTCTTTCGACTTCTTTACACACACGCCATCCCTGGATGGTCTTCTGAACTTGTACAGTGACTTGTCGTCAGTTTCCTAACTTGACATTCGCTCCACGGAAAACCTGCCATCTCTGTGGCAGCAACCTCGCGCTTCATTGCTATCAATGTCACAACAATTGAGAGTATACACGACCTCTCAGAAAAATGCAAGTGTTTTTTTCATTTTTTTATTTGTACCTTTGCGTAACAATAGGGCATCTTATATGACTAAGTACCCTTAAAACAATTTTAGAAACTTAAAATCTTTCAATATGGCCCAGTTTGCTGACTATTATATCAGATACAAGTATGACTTTGCCCCCTATGAATGGGAAAATAGGCAGAGCCATCTGGCAGCTCTTTTCGCAGAGGATTCCACCATCGTTTTCGGCGAAGGTGATCCTTCTGAGGAACAGCAGCAGGAAGGCATCCCCTATGCCAAAGTATTTAACCATCGCGTTTATCATCTGGAGATTAACCCCAATATCATCCTGATGCAGCTTGCCAATTCCTTCGATATCTCTGTAGAAATTCATTACGAGAACGCCCTTACTAAGAATGAACCATCCTGTTTTGTCATCATTGATAACCGCGAGGGGCTGCGCACAGTGGCTATACAGAATCGCCGTAAGGCTTTTCCTGCACCGAAAAGAGTGGCAGAAATATTGACAGAAAAGTTGAATAGAGTGCTCTATGGTGACTACTGCTACAGCTTGGAGATTCTACCCAAATATTATCCGGAAGATTTGTTTCAGGCATGGGGGAAACTGCAGAATGTAACAAGAGACATGCTCTTCAATGTGCCCGATATGAGTAGGGAGGAAATGCTTAAGCGTGTAGCAGATTTTAAAAAACAGGGGAGAGATTATTTTGATGATTCGCTCATGCCCTCATTACTATCTCTGGCGCTGGCAGCCAAAGAGGGCAAATATAATCAGTTGTTCAAAGTTAATAACAAGGATAGACATACTGCTATTTATCTTGACAAAAGCAGCGTATACATGAAGAATATGCTTACTCTTTCGCAAGCCACGAATACGCCCGTAGAACTGATTACCAAGGATGGGACTACTTACCGTTGTTTTGTAGAATCAGACGAGGAGAATACGGACAAAATCGTTCATAAGCAATTGGATGAAAAACTTTTGGAAATGCTTTTTACGGGCAAGAAAAAGGATGGTGAGAAGGCAGAACATAATGATATATTAAAGGCTGAAACTGAAATCGTAGAGATGCTGAACGCTATGAAAAACACCTCTGTTGATGCATGTGAAGGCAAAATAGAGTAACAATGAGATTATGATTATTCATTTGGAAAAAGAACAACTCAAGCAGGCCAGAAGAGACTTGCTCAGAGATGATGTGTATATTATTTTCGTAGATGCGCTCAGGCAGTATCATCAGGAGGGGTATACGACGCTCGCCCCGGCAGAACTGTATCTTTCGGCAAAATACTTTGTGGGAGACGTTTTGCAGTTGCCGGATATCATAGAGGGTATTGCTGACGAGATGGATGATATCATGGATGAGGCTGATAATAAGGATGAGGCAATGCTCATCATGATGGTGGCTACCGGGGTGTTTTGTGCTGTAGGCAAGAAGTACAAGGGGGTTGATGCTGATGCTGTCATCAGGATTATTTATGACCGCTGGGTTGACCATCCACTCTTTCTTCCGATGCTCGATATCTGTGCTAAAAAGGAACAGGAGAAATGGTTGAAAGGGAAGAAGACCAACTTGCTGACTTGTGAACTGGAGAGTATGAAGACTGACGGCACTACTGAAGCTGAGGCTAGTGATTTTCTCCATCCATTTCTGCAGCAGGTATGCGAGTATTCTGATGATACAATCGAAAAGGTGCTCAATCCATTACGCGATTTGAACGAGCAGTATTCTGGAAAATTCGATAAGGAGGTGATTCTGTTGAAACGGAAACTGGGAGTAGGCTGCAAGGTCATGCCGCTTTCAGCTGGTTCTTTTGTTATTGAAGAGAAAAATGCCAGCAGTATTATTTCAAAGATTCAGGAATTCCAGAAGGGTAAGAAGAAACCAAAGGATTTGGCTATGCCAGTGAGGGCGGCAATGGATGCAGGTGTGATAAGAAGACCTTCTTTCGTAGAATATGAGGCGGTTGCAGTATTAGCTGATATCTCGAAAACCAGTTTCGAAAGTTATACGAATCCGGTTCTGAAACCTTATGATGATGCTGCTTTCTGGGATATGGTTAATACTTTCAGACATATTGTATAAACAGAGAAAATGTTTTCTGAAGGAGATTTATTTTCGGTCATTTCCGGTCGTCCGGAAATGACCTTTTTGTTTTTCAGGCACTTATATAATTTTATCTTATCTTTGCGCTCGGATTTGGGAATCAGTTTTCTCATTTCCGAGTGTTTTTATTTTAGTATAACCTGAGCGGAGGCGGGGAACCTCACAACGTGATTGAAGATGGCCATCGGGAATCCACGGCTTCTCTCGCAAACCGATCAGGAATCATGGCAGAAAAAAAACATCAGCTTACGGCTCTGGGCATTGCCTATGAAGCCGTCATCAAGCTGGGCTATACGCACAGCAAACTGGCAAGGCTCGACAGCAGCATCAACTATCCTACGCTGAGGAATATCAGAGACGGGAAGGAGATAAAGAAAGCTACGGAGCGGTTCTATCTGAAACTTTTCTTCGACCTTATTAATAAGGAATATGAACGGCGAATGGCCTGTGGGGGCGACGGAGCCGTCAGCCTGCTTATCGTGATGAAAAACATCCTTGAAGCAGAGCTGAAATAAAAAGTGGTGAAAAGATGAGGGGGCATTCTTTCACCAACTATTCCGCCGCATCGAAAGTGTTACTATCTTTGCACCAGCTTTAGCAAGGTTGGGCGGATTAAAGAAACCTTAAAGGAAGGTTAGACCTTGCGGTTTATAGATTATGAACGGAATGGTTTATGAGAGTGGTGCAGCAGGGCGAGGCGTTCGCTGTACAGAGTCAGAAAAGTGAGAACGGACAGATGATGAAATGCAACATCGTTCTCCAGGAGATGGGCGGCAAGTATGAGAACCAGTATGCTGCGGCAATGCTCGGCAATATGGCCCAGTGCAAGTTTGCTCCGGGCGAACTGGTGGCGGTAACGCTCCGGTTTACGACTCGTGAGTATAATGGTCAGGTTTACCAAGACATCCTCGTTACAGACATTGAGAAACTTGGCAAGTAATTAATCTTGAATTGAAATAGTTGATTTTTTGCTTCCTCCTGGGTCAGACCTGAAATACGCTCCAGCATATCAAACTGGCTTTTCTTGATGCCATCGACTTCGAGTAATTTGTTTTCAAGTTCTTTTTGCTTTTCGCTGATTTTATCATTTTTCGCTTCCAGGGAATCCGCTTTTTTGTCCAGATATTCTTCTCTCTGGTTCAGGCGTTTTTCCTGTCTTTGCACTTCGTTCCTGCGCTCGCGGATATCCCGGTCTGCGTCGGAGCGGAGCTTGTGCACTTCGTCCTTGGCTTCCAATACTTTTTCTTTCTTAGAAGCTTCTGCCTCGGCCAAAGCGTTATTGATGATCTTGGTGGCTTCTTGGGTGGCAGAACCGATTTCTTTCTCTGCGGTCTTGCGGCGATGCGCCACACCCAAAACGAACCTAAAACGGCAAAAACAGCGGCGCAAACCGCGCCTACGATCACCGGAATCACAACATTACTCATAATCAACAGCACCTCCTTCTGCATAAATTTCTCGTTTTTGAGATGGAACTCTCCAATCGAATATCATCAGAAAAGGTACAGTTTAATTACATTTTAACGCATTTCTGTAAAGAAGCCTTACATAACTAAATGTAAAACTTCTGTATAATAATACACCTATATATGGTATCTGTCAAGTTTTGTTTGCGCCGGAGGCGGAGAAAAAGGCAAAAAAATCGGCCGTTTCGGTTGACAGGGACGGTAAAAGGTGCTACTATAAGCCATAAGAGATAGAGAAAGCTTTGATGGGGACAAGAGCGCCGCTTTTTTACCGTTTTTCAGAGAGTGCCTGTACGCTGCAAGGGCACACGGTGCAGCTGTCGCTTACCACCCCGGAGCGCCGCCAATACCGGCCGGTCGCCTGCCGTTATCTGGGCCTTGAGGTACAGCATCTTGCTGTGCAATTCAGGTGGAACCGTGGATCTTCATTCACCCTGTGTATGCAGGGTGATTTTTTATTTTTTGGAGGAATTGTTATGAACATTACACTAAAGGACGGCTCCGTTAAGGTGTATGACGCACCCATGACGGCGGCGGACATTACCAAGGACATTTCTATGGGTCTGTACCGTGCAGCTTGCTGCTGCCGGATCAACGGCCAGGTGCGGGATTTGCGCACCACCGTCAGCGAAGACTGCGCCTTTGAAGTGCTGACCTTTGATGAGGAGGACGGCCGCCGCACCTTTAACCACACCGCCTCTCACATTATGGCCCAGGCGGTTAAGCGCCTGTATCCCCAGGTGAAGCTGACCATCGGCCCGGCCATTGAGAACGGCTTTTATTATGATTTCGACTGCGGCGACACGCCCTTTACCACCGACGATTTGCTTAAGATCGAGGCGGAAATGAAGAAGATTGTGAAGGAAAATCCGGAGATCGAGCGCTTTGAGCTGCCCCCGGCGGAGGCCACGGCGCTGATGGAGGAGAAAGGCGAGCCGTATAAGGTAGAACTGATTGCCGAGCACGCCGGCAAGGGCGAGCACATTAGCTTTTACAAGCAGGGTGAGTTTACCGAGCTGTGCGCCGGTCCCCATTTGATGAGCATTGCCGCCGTAAAGGCCTTTAAGTTAACCAACACCACCGGCGCTTACTGGCGGGCGACGCCCAGAATAAAATGCTCTGCCGCGTGTACGGTACTGCATTCCCCAAAGCGTCTATGCTGGAGGCCCACCTGCAAATGCTGGAGGAGGCTAAGAAGCGGGATCACCGCAAGCTGGGTAAAGAGCTGGAGCTGTTTTACCATTATGGAGGAAGGTCCCGGGTTCCCGTTCTTCCTGCCCAAGGGTATGATCCTCAAGAACCAGTTGATCGACTACTGGCGCCAGATCCACACGGCTGCCGGGTATCAGGAGATCTCTACCCCCATTATCCTCAGCCGCAAGCTGTGGGAGCGCAGCGGCCACTGGGACCACTATAAAGAGAATATGTACACCACCGTTATTGACGATGAGGACTTTGCCATTAAGCCTATGAACTGCCCCGGCGGTATTTTGGTGTATAAGACAAAATGCACTCCTACAAGGATCTGCCTCTGCGTATGGGCGAGCTGGGCATTGTGCACCGGCATGAGCTGTCCGGCGCACTGCATGGGTTGATGCGGGTGCGTTGCTTTACCCAGGACGATGCCCACATCTTTATGACCCGGGAGCAGATTAAGGACGAAATCAAGGGCGTGGTACAGCTGATCGACAGTGTGTACAGCACCTTTGGCTTTAAGTATCACATTGAACTGTCCACCCAGCCGGAGGACTCTATGGGCGCCAAGGAGGACTGGGACATTGCTACCCAGGCCCTGCGGGACGCCATTACCGAGCTTGGCTATGACTTTGAGGTCAACGAGGGCGACGGCGCATTCTACGGTCCCAAGCTGGACTTCCACCTGACCGATTGTTTGGGTCGTACCTGGCAGTGCGGCACCATTCAGCTGGACTTCCAGCTGCCGGAGCGGTTTGAGTTGGAATATGTGGGCGCGGACGGCGAGAAGCACCGTCCCATTATGATCCACCGTGTGGTATTCGGCAGCATTGAGCGGTTTATCGGTATTTTGACCGAGCACTTTGCCGGTGCGTTCCCCACCTGGCTGGCGCCGGTGCAGGTGAAGCTGCTGCCCATCGCAGACCGCCACCTCGACTATCTCTATGAAGTCAAGAAGCAGCTTGAAGACAAGGGCTTCCGCTGCGAGGTCGACGACCGCAGCGAGAAGATTGGCTACAAGATTCGCGAAGCACAGCTCGAAAAGGTGCCGTACATGGTCGTTGTCGGCGATAAGGACATCGAAAACAACACCATCTCTATCCGTAAGCGCAAAGAGGGCGACCTCGGCGCCATGACCGTAGAGCAGTTCCTTGAAAAGATTGTTCCGGATCGCGACAACAAAGTCATTGACTGATCGAATACAATATAATATAAGATAAAGAACACCGTCCGCTCGGAGCTTTTCCGAACGGGCGGTGTTTTGTTATCTATGGATCGCGTGAAAGATATACGGTTAATCCTTCAGCTTGTCCCGCGAGACGATTTTCAGCTGCGATTTCTCTGCCAGCTGTCGGTATTCCGTCGGCGTGATGCCGAAGTACTTCTTAAATAACCGGCAGAACGCAGAAGATTCCGAAAAGTGGTACATTTCGGTCACTTCTTTCACGGATAACCCGCGGTGGATGTGCTCTGCGGCGGCGTTCATGCGTATACGGTTAATGTAATTGCTCGGGGTGGAATCGAAGTTATCTTGAAAATAATAGAACAGTGCGCGTTCGGAAATCGAAAGCTTTTTCGCAAGTTCCGGCACGCTGATCTTCTCCGTTGCGTGGTCGAGCAGGTATTGGGTGATTTTGTCTTTGTTGGAGAGGCCGTCGTAATTTTGCTTAAGGGTAAAAATGCAGTCCAGTATAAATCCGGAAAGAACTTGGTTCAGGCAGCACTTGGTATAGCTGCAAACGCGCTTTCTGAGGAAGTCGCTGTAATCAATCAGCTGTGTATTATAACCGACAGGGCTCAGCTTTCCGCACAAAAAGTCATTTAAAACATCGGCGTCTTCGCAGGAACAGTCGGAAACGCATTTCATTGTAAAGGGAAGCCAGAGAATCTGCATGTTGTCGCAGCAGCAGTGATTCCAAAGGATTTTATCGCTGCGGCGCACATAAATCACCCCCCCATTAATTATATTAAAAATGTCATTATTCAAATATAAATCGCTTTTTTCAGACGAAGCTTTGACACAGAGCATCAAAACAAACTGCTGATTTTCAAACAATTCATCCAAGTTTTCGAAATCCGGGAAGCCCCAATGCACCTTTCCGAAGGCAATAGTAAAATTGTTCAAAATGGATGCGGTTTCATGCTCGCATTTTTGTGTGTCTAAGATAGTACTTTGTAACATATGCCCACCAACTTCACCATAAAATTTACCTTTTGTACCTATATTGTACACGGTTTGCATAATTTGTCAATATGCTTTGCGTAATTTGTCCTTGAATTGTTACGAATGCGTGTGTATAATATGAACAATTCCTGAAGAAGTTGTTGCGGAAATTTAGACAAATTTGGAAACCATCCGAACATCGTTCAGGGCTTTCAACGAGAAAACCGTAAAACTGCAAAAGGCAGTCGGTTTCAAAAAATTTTGGCTTTAAGCAGGCTTTGAGTTCTGCTTTTTGTAAAAAATTTTCCATCTTTTGTGGAAATGGAGCGTGATGAGATTGAAACAAGCACAAGCGAGTGAAAAGGCGGTCTTACGCAAAAAGAACGTCTTTTCCAGAATGCTTGCCCAGTGGGATCTGCAGATATTGTTAGTTCCCGGCATCCTCTTAGTCCTCCTGTTCAGCTACGTACCGATGTACGGCGTGGTCATGGGCTTCCAGGATTTCCAGCTCGGTGATTTCCCGGGCTTCAGCCAGTGGGTAGGCTTCAAACACTTCCAGACCATGTTCGCCGATAAGTACTTCGGACTGGCCATGCGCAACACGCTGGTCATCAGCGCCCTTAAGATGTTCATTGGCTTCCCGCTGCCGATTTTCTTCGCAGTGCTGCTGAACGAAATGAACTTCCAGCCGCTGAAAAAAACGGTTCAGACCGTCAGCTACCTGCCGCACTTCATCTCTTGGGTTGTATGTGCAACGTTGATGTTTGACCTCATGTCCACCGACGGCGGCGCCATCAATGAGTTCCTCATGTGGATCGGCGTCATTAAAGAACCAATCGGCTTCTTCACCGAAGGCAAGTACTTCTGGGGCATTACATTGTGCACGGATATCTGGAAGGAGCTTGGCTGGAACGCGATTATCTTCATCTCCGCTATCACGAGCATCAGCCAGGATATGTATGAAGCGGCTGATATCGACGGCGCAACGCGCGCACAGAAGATGTGGCATATCACAATTAAGTCCATCAAACCGACCATCATCCTGATGTTTATCTTCCAGGTCGGCGGCATCCTGAATGCAAACTTCGACCAGATCATGATGCTCACCAAGCAGATGGGCAACTCCATGTTGAAAGAATACGCAGACGTGCTCGATACCTTCATTTATCGTTTGGGTGTCAGCCAGGGTCGTTTCTCCTTCGCAGCAGCGGCCGGTCTCTTTAAGTCCATCGTCAACTTCGCACTGCTCCTTGGTTCCAACTACGTAGCAGGTAAATTCGGCGAAGCACAGCTTTTCTAAGGGGGGAACAGAGAGATGGCAAAAAATCCAAACAAAATCCGCGCCAAGCGCGTGGCCAGCGACTACGTGATCGATATCATCATGATCGTCACCATCGTTCTGGTTCTTGTCCTTACGCTGTACCCGTTCCTGAATGCCCTTGCGATTTCCTTGAACGACTCCAACGATACCACCCTTGGTGGTTTGACCATCTATCCGCGTAAGTTTACGTGGAGAAACTACGAGCTGGTTTTCACAAACCAGAAGATCTGGATGGCGTACTTCATCACCATCGCACGTACCGTCATCGGTACGGTCGGCGGCGTGCTCATTACCGGTATGCTGGCGTTCGCAATTTCCAGAACGAACCTCGTAGGCAAAAAAGTTTACGCAATGCTGTGTCTTATCCCGATGTACTTCGGCGGCGGCCTCATGCCGACCTACTTCTTGATCCTCAATCTCGGTCTCAAGAACAACTTCCTCGTGTACATCATCCCGGCACTCGTCAACCTGTGGAACATGATTCTCATGCGCAGCTACTTCCAGTCTCTGCCGGAAGCGCTTGAAGAATCCGCTCTCATCGACGGCGCAAACTACATAACCATCTTCTTTAAAATTTACTTCCCGCTCTCCACACCGATCATCGCGACGATCGCCCTGTACTTCGGTGTGCAGCATTGGAACGACTGGTTCCAGGCAAACCTGTACATTACACAGGATTACCTGAAGCCGATGCAGAACGTCCTTCTCGGAATCGTCAACGAAGCGAAGTTCGCAGAACAGATGGCCTCTGCGGGCATGGGCGTCACCATCGACGCCAACATGTTGAAGGGCAAGGAGACCAACGTGCGCTCCATCACAATGGCTACGATGTTTGTTACGATCATTCCGATCATCATCGTTTACCCGTTCCTGCAGCGCTACTTCGTAAAAGGCATTATGATCGGCTCCGTTAAGGGCTAATCATAAAATAAATTGTCAATGCAAGGTGTATTGACGAAGCATTCTTTAAGGAGGCAAAGTATGAAGTCCAGAAACTCTCTCTTGAAGGCTCTGGCAGCAGTCATGGCAGCATCCATGATTCTGACAGTAGCCGGCTGCGGCGGCGGCGGAAACTCTTCCACGGCTGGCAGCAGCACATCTTCCAAAACGGAATCTTCCGCAGCGGAATCCACAGACGGCGGTGACGCAAGCTCCGAGGTAACCGGTTCCTCCGGCCCGGACGACACCACCGAGCACTACGAATTTGATGCATATTACAGCTATCAGGGTTCCGTTAAGCCCTGGGGCGAAGACGCTGCATCGAAGTACATGAACGAAAAGTTCAACATCACGGTCAACTATTCCTGCCCGGAAGCTGATGCGGATTCCAGACTGAACCTGATGATCTCCTCCGATGACCTGCCGGATGTATCATCATGGACCGTAACGCGAACTGGCAGAAGCTCATCAGCCTCGGCAAGCTCGTCGATCTCAACACCGTTGACGGTATGAAGGCTGCTCCTTTGATGAGGCATCCTCGAATCCTCCCAGACGCTGCTGGTCCGTTAACGGCGGTCTCTATGGTACTCCCGAACT
>ENA-OQKQ01000524-OQKQ01000524.1-human-gut-metagenome-genome-assembly--contig:-NODE-524-length-12444-cov-6.064870_pt1 | contig 12444 bp, 11 predicted proteins | sample MGYA00242651_ERZ504803 | MGnify/ENA primary metagenome ERZ504803 (study PRJEB26092, sample SAMD00036380) | human gut metagenome | host: Homo sapiens | study: EMG produced TPA metagenomics assembly of...
TGAACCCCGATGCCAACCTTTGGCGTTAATAATGTGTTAAAAACACCCCATAACCCATTATAATAGAGATTCTTATATTTCTAGCATGCGCTGTATATACAAAGTTCTTTTTACTAGGGTTCACCCCAGAGCCGAAAAGGTGAATGCTTGGGGCAAGTGTTCACCCCGCTGTTCACCATTTGGTAACTATCGGCAAAGATACGACAAAAGGCTTCCTGTTTTATTTCAAGCAATGTTCGTTCATTGGCATTGGGGGTGTTGCATTATCCACTTCCTGTAAGAGGGTGTGTCATAAGTCTGGATAATAGTTGGTGTATAACAGTTGACTACCGCATGCACAACAGCCTCTTTCAACAAATAGAAGAGGGTGAATCATAAACTTATGACACATCCTCTTTCAATTTGACTTGAATAGAACGCAAATCAGCGTTTTACATGGTAAAGGTCTTGAAAATCCCTCACTCTGAGGAATTTCCGAACGCATATCAAGGCTAAGCCTATCTACAACCTTTGCACCCCACTTGTATTGTTTCTGCTTCTCGCAAATGTCCTCGCCCAAACTCCAGTAGAATTTGAGCATTTCCGTATTCACTTTGACAGCAGCTTTTAGTTGTGCCATGCGGAAACGTTTCTTCAGGTCAGACAATCACTTCACATAGTTCTTGTCTGCCATGAAGGAGTCGCTATTCACGAACTGCGGTATATTATCTTTATTTTTCATATCATTACCTTTTTTGAAATCCTTAGTTTCCTTTATATCAGAAAGTGTTTCTTCAATATCTTCAAATTGTAGGCAACTGGCTCTGTATGTTTTCAGGCATGAGCTTAGACATCTTTCTTGTAATTGTGCAACAAGTTATTGCACATTTACTTCGTCTAATTTGGCAACAGCTTGTTGTCAAATTGTAAGTTGCTCATTATAAAACTGATACCATTGTCTGATATACTTCAAGTTTCTGTATGAAAGCCCTTTCATATCTGGGAACTCTGCCACAACTTGTGGAAAGTTTACTCTAACAATCCCAACTCTTTCAGATAGCCCTCAATCTCCTTGTCAAGGTCAGCACGTTTGGCCTCCAGGTCCTTGATTGCCACGTAGTTTGTTTGCAACTTCTCAAAGTTTGTCAAGAATTTTTTGTTGTAATTCTTCGCTCATATCGTTATTTCTTTTTTATATTCAATGATTCACTGACATTGATATATTTTTCGTCTTTATCTGTTATATACTGATGGCTGTACTTTCCTTTTCCCTCATTTAGGATTATTACACCATTCCAAAAGGATGTCGGACTTATGGCATAGCTTGGGTCTAAACAGAATATTTTCTTGACACCGTCTTTTTGTTTTCTTCATACCCAATAGCAAGTACAGCATGAGCGCCACCTTTAAAAGACAGAGCGGTAATCAAAGGCGTGTCGCTATCTATTGCAGTCCTAAGTTCTTCTACAAAAGAAGTTTGGTCTGATAAAGATGCTGTATATTGAAGAGGCGAAGATGTAACCTCTTTAGCAAAAGAATGGGATAGCTTTTCTTTTATTTCGGAAAAATAAAATCCATCACGGCACAGTCCTTCTGTCACAAAGAACTCTTTGAAAAGTCTCCCTTTTGCGGTATTTCCCTTAAATGTTGTTTTCAAGTTGACAACTTGATTACGAGTAAGAACCTTTAGTATGAGCAGGTTCATCATCATGGAATATACGGCACAAGCCCCATCCATTTCTCCTTGTTGTAAATGGATAGGTTGCCACTTGCGGTTAAATACGCTAACACCCGAAGCCGTTATATCTAAATCTTTAATAGTCTTGATCATTGTCACTTTGTTATTCCCAACTGCCAAGACTCTCGGTAGATATAGACCTTGACTTTACTGTGGATTGCGACCGAGAATCCATGCTCTCCATTTGCCAAGAAGTGAATAATGAGATTCTACGCTATATGGAGTCGGATGGTTCTCGAATCTGGTGCTGTGCTCGTCATCAATGATGCTTTTCTCTTATTCTTCTGCCAGTTCTTTCATCGCATCGTTTAATGTGTTGAAAAGAACGTTGATGTTTTCTTCTTCATTCTTGCATGCCTCCTTGAAGAGGGCAACAGGATCTTCGGTGCTGCTCTTGAGTGGAGTCTCGTTGAGCAGGATGTTGACATTGTTCAGCAACATGCCGTGAAGGGTAGGCATGTGGAGCTGGTGTTGTTCGCCCTCCTTGCTGCCACACTTCAAGCCTGCGGCGTATGCCTTCACGATGATGCGGACCAGGAGATGGATTGCCATCGGCTCGTCGGCGAGACTGATGAGAATGCCGTGGGTATAATCGCGTACATGCTCTTCAAGAGTGGTAAACTTGCCTTGCAGAAGCCAGGTGAAGTTGCGCTTGTATTCTGATTCCATCGCTTTGTACAACTGGTTCGATTTGCAGGCTATGCGCAGGTAGTCGAGCATGGTTGGCTCAAAGGTCGGGTCAGCCTGTTTCATGCTGTCGAAGTTCTTCTTCATGCGCTCGTTGGCTTCCTCGGCAGTCTTGTAGTTGAGGCGTACCAGGGTAGAGAACATGATGTCGAAGAAGTATTGGTTTACCTCGCCATAGTGCTCCAGCATCATCTGCTTGATCTGTTTCGGGTCGTTCTTCTTGCTGAAGTCATTGCCTTCGATGGTAGCATCGATGATGCCACGTGCGTAAGCTTCGAAGAAACCTCTTACAAATGCAGCTACTGCCTGATAACTGTTGATTCTTTTGCTCATTTCTTGTCTGTGTTTATTGGTCTGTTCCTGTTTGGGAATAACAGCTTCTTATTCAAAAGTCTTAAATTCATACCCCTGTTCCATGAGCCATTCTATGGCCTGAGGGAGTGCTGTCTTCAGCTTTTCAATGCTCTTCAGCGAGTCGTGGAAGGTGATGATGCTGCCATTGCGGGCATATCGCTTCACATTGTTCACCACATCTTCTGCCGTCATCCATTTGGAATAGTCGCGCGTCACCACGTCCCACATGATGACCTTGTAAGTGCGGTGCAGCCACCAATACTCACTTGGTCGCATCCAGCCGTGAGGTGGACGGAAGAGATGGGCATGGATGATATCGTTCGCCTTATTGGTGTTGAGCACGTAGGAGATGACGCGGTGCTTGAAGGCACCGATATGATTGAATGTATGGTTGCCAACCTGATGACCCTCTGCCACAATCTGGTTGTAGAGGTCATGATGGCGCAATACATTCTCGCCTACCATAAAGAAAGTAGCCTTGATATTGTACTTTCTCAGGGTCTCTAAGATGAATGGAGTTGACTCTGGAATTGGACCGTCATCAAATGTAAGATAGACAGAATGGTCTTTCTTGTCCATTCTCCAGATGGCCTTTGGATATAACCATCTGAGCCATTTGGCTGGTTGCTCTATGAACATGGATAAAACAGGTTTATATGAATAATGAAAAGTTTGGTGTCGTGTTTCGCGACACCAAACTTTTTTCTATTTTTTACTGATTGCCTTCCGGCATTCTGCCACCTCTGCCATGATAGAGACGGTAGAGGTTGTTGAGCTGCTTCTCATACTTCTGCTCCAACTGTGGACTCACCATTCCGGCAGCCTCGCAGATGCTCTGCATGATCATAATCTGACGGATGCAGTCGTGCTCTGCCTGGAGGAAACGGTCGTTTGGCAGCGAGAGATAGTAGTTGAGGTATTGTGAAGCATTCTTCCATACCGCTTCTATATATTCCTTGCCCTTGGCTTTCTGACCGGTCATCAGCCAGCCGCGAGCCATATCCAAGCCACCGCTCATGTAGTCGAGCGTAACATTGTAGGCAGGAATCTCGGTATCAGCCTTCTTCAGGATGTTGATAGCCTTCTGCTTCTTGCCTTCGGCGATGAGCTGGAGGGCTGTCTGGGCGAGCAGGCGACGGTGGGTATAACACATACGCATGGTTGTCTCGTCGATGTAGAGTCCCTTCTGCTTCAGGTTGCCGAACTTGAATCGGGTCATGATGTTGTGATAAGCCTTCTCTGTATCGAAGTTCTTGGCACCTGGCTTGTTGGTGGTGAACGGAGTGATACGGTTCACAAGTCCCTCCTGTACGAAGTTGTCACCGAGGTTCATATAGTTCTCTTCGCCTACGGTGAGTGCTACGTAGAGCGGACGGGTCCAGTTGCACTGTGCCAGCATTTCGAGCATCATGAGGTCGTTCTTGTAGAGTGCGCTCTTGCCGGCAAGAGAGATGACCATCTTGTCTGGAATAGAATCTGATGCCATCATCATGCCGCTCTTCTTTACAGCCTCCTTGTCGATTGTGACATAGAGGGTATCCGTAGGGATGAAGTGCATGTCAGGGTTCTTGCTGCGTACCCAGTTCTTCAGGATGTTCTTGAGCTCGAACGGTTCGTCACCAAACTGCTTCTTGGCATTCTCTGGATCCTGCTTGTAGAAGTCGAGAATCTGCTTCTTTGCCTCAGGTTCAACAGATACATATTCGTTGGTACCTGAACAGAAGTCGAGACGTGGCCAGGTGATTGGCACAGATGGTGAGTTGTATGCAGGACGCATCATCTGGTCGATATACCAGTCGGTCTGCAGGTAGCTCAGGTTACATACGCGGGCATCTGTTCCTACGCCTTCTACCTCCTGGTTGTACCAGAGTGGGAAGGTATCGTTATCACCATTGGTAAAGATGATAGGGTTTCCCTTCTCCTGGAGTGACATCAGGTAGTTCTGACCGAAGTCACGGCAGGTGTAACGGTTTGAGCGGTCGTGATCATCCCAGGTCTGTGATGCCATCTGGATAGGTACGAGAAGTGTGATGACTGCTACGATGGCTGTTACAGCAGTACCGCTGAGCTTCATCTTGCGCTTCAGGATGTCGATGATGGCGAGTACGCCGAGACCGCACCAGATAGCGTATGCATAGAATGAACCGGCGTAAGCATAGTCACGCTCACGTGGCTGCATAGGTGTCTGATTCAGGTAGATGACGATGGCAAGACCTGTCATGAAGAACAGGAAGAATACAATCCAGAACTGCTGGATTCCGATAGGGAGGAGCACTTCCTCTTCCTTGCCGTTCTTCATTACCTTCTTCTTGCGGGTATACCAAGCCTGCCAGAAAAGTCCGATGAGACCGAGAATCAGCGGCATGCAATAGAATACATTGTGCCCCTTGTTCTCCTTCAGGTCGTCTGGCAATTTGCTCTGGTCGCCATAGAGTGAATCATCAATGAATGAGAAACCGGTAATCCAGTTGCCGTGCTCTGGCTCACCATTGCCCTGGATGTCGTTCTGACGGCCGGCAAAGTTCCACATGAAGTAGCGCCAGTACATGAAGTTGCACTGGTAAGAGAGGAAGAAGCGGATGTTGTCAAACTGTGACGGCATCTTCACCATGATACTTTCTCCGCAGCGGTCGTAAGGAATCTCTGTGCCTTCTACACCGCCCATCCAGTCTTCGTATGCCTGGGCATGATCCGAACTGTACATACGAGGGAAGAGCATGTTCTGGGCATAGATATACTTATTCTTGTGACTTACTACGAAGTAAGAGTCCTTCTCATCAGCCGAAGCTTTCTCCTTGCGCTGGTAAACCGGTGCGCCTTCTTTCATGACAGGCTTGCACATGTTGCCGTCTACTTCGAGGGCTACCTGTGATGTATAAGCCTGGCCATAGAACAGAGGGCGGTCGCCATACTGGTCGCGGCTCAGATAACTTCCCAGGGTAAAGATGTCCTCAGGAGAGTTCTGGTCCATAGGAGGGTTGGCAGAAGAACGGATTACGATGAGTGCGTAGCTGGAATAACCAATCATCAGCATCAGCATGCAGAGCAAGGCTGTATTCTTGACGCGTGCTGAGATGAGCGGCAGGAGCTGCATCTTCTTCTTGGCGATGCCTGTAGATTCGTCAACGCCTGTTACTACCTCCTGCTTGCGCTTGTAGCCGAGTACGAACCAGAGAATAACCAGCACGATGATGCCGGTAATGGCAGCAGTCCAGCCATATCCGTAGAATGGGATGCCGAGCATGCCGAAGCCGAGAACGAAGGCGATATTCTGCTTCTTCTCGTTCTTCTCAGAAGCATGGCAGGTTTCGTAGATACCCCAGATAACTGAGGCTACGAGACAGATGATGTATACGATTTCACCGGTATTGAACGGACAGCCGAGAGTGTTGACAAAGAACAGTTCGAACCAGCCGCCTACGGTGATGATACCTGGAACCACACCATACAGTACGGCTACCACTACGAGGAATGAAAGGAACAGCGCCAGGAGCGAGCCCTTGAGGTTGGCATGTGGCACCTTCTTGTAGTAATAAACCAATACGATGGCTGGGATACAGAGCAGGTTGAGCAGGTGGACACCGATACTCAAACCGGTCATATAGGCGATGAGCACAAGCCAACGATCGCTATGAGGCTCGTCAGCATGGTCTTCCCACTTCAGGATGAGCCAGAATACCACAGCGGTAAAGGCAGAAGAGAACGCATAAACCTCACCCTCGACAGCTGAGAACCAGAAGGTATCGCTGAAGGTGTAGATGAGTGCGCCCACCATACCGGATGCCTCGATGGCAATCAGCTTGCTGGTAGTCAGTTCTTTCCAGTCGCTGATGACGAGTCGGCGAGCCAGGTGGGTGATGGTCCAGAAGAGGAACATGATACAGACGGCGCTCAGTAGGGCGCTCATCGTATTTACCATCTTGGCTACCTGGGTAGTGTCGCTGGCGAAATGTGTGAAGAAATTGCCTAAAAGCATGAAGAATGGTGCCCCAGGTGGGTGACCGATCTCCTGCTTGTAAGCAGTCGTAATAAACTCAGGACAGTCCCAGAAGCTGGCTGTCGGTTCAATTGTGGAACAATAAGTGAACGCCGCAATGATGAATGCGACCCATCCGAAGATATTGTCCACTAATCTGTACTGTTTCATTATTGTTTAAACTTTAATGTATTATATTTCTTTCTGAATGCTTTCTCTGTTTCTGAATGCTTTCTCTGTGCCTTTCAAAAAGGCACATTCCAATTGCAAAGATAATAAAAAGATGAGATAATATGGATTTTTGCACCTGTTTTTTAGGCATTATTATATAATAAGCCTATACATTTAAGAAATGCTCTTCCAGTTTCTCTCTCGGCATATCTGCCGTATCGTGGTAGTGGAGATGATGATTTACGCAGGCGATGTGCTTTACGTTATTGAGCACTTCGGCTACATCATGGCTTACGATGATAATGGCGCACTCCCGGTTGATCTGTTCCAGCATCTCGTACATCTGCTTCTGGAAACGGCGGTCGATGTAGGTGTTGGGCTCATCCAGTATCACTACATCGGGTTTCGAAACAATGGCGCGGGCGAGGAGTACTCGCTGCAGTTGTCCGCCGCTCAAGGCTGCGATATGGCGGTCTTTCAACTCCGTGAGCTGCATCTGTTCCAGACAGTCGAGTACCTGCTGGTGCTGTGCCTGGGTGTATCTGGAAAAGAGGCTCTTGGTCTTGCTGAGGCCGGAGAGTACCACTTCATAGACGGAGATAGGGAACTGTTTGTCGAGATGATTGTATTGGGGCAGATATCCCATGCTGATTTCCCTTACTTCCTCTCCGTCTTTATAAAAGCGGATGCTGCCGTCTGTGGGTTTCATCAGTCCCAGAATGAGGCGCATGAGAGTTGTCTTGCCACCACCGTTGGGACCGATGATGCCAAGATAATCGTCTTTGTAGACGGTGAGGTTGATGTCGTGGAGCACCTCCTTGCCTTCATAGCCAGCAGAAAGATGCTCGATTTTTATGATTGGAGTCATATTATTGTAGTTTTTACTTCCCAACAACGATTTTCTTGCCCTGTACCGCTGCTGCAGCTTCCTGCATCGCCCAGTTCCAGTCGCCCTGCAATGGATTGATATCCATTGGCTTGGTGTGGCTCTCGTTGATGAAGGTTGTGGTGTTGCGGTTGGCAAATTCTGCTTGAATCAGGCAGAACTTGATCTTTTCTTTTCTGGCTCTCTCGATGAGGCTCTTCAGCTGGGCGGCACTCGGCTCCCTGCCTTCTTCCTCTATGGCAAGCTGCTCCAGCTGGTAATCACGGGCAAAGTAGGTGAGGATAGGGTGATAGATCACAAACTTGCGTACCATCTCCGGATTATCCTTGAAACTCTTTCTGATGATGCTGTCCTGCCTGTCGATGCTGCAGAGCAACTGCTGATAGTTTTTCTGGAAGAAAGTCTTGTTTTCCGGTTCCAGTTGGCAGAGTGCCTTGAAGATGTTGCTGGAGATGATGCGGGCGTTTTTGCAACTCATCCATACATGCGGGTCGGTATTGCCGCCTGGTGTCTTGGCAGGCGTGATGCCTGTGGAGGTATCTATCACCTTCATGTCAGGAGCGTTGTCCTGCAGCTTCTTCATCCAGGTCTGTTCGAAACCGATGCTTCCCACTTTCAGATAGAGGGCACTCCTGGAGAGTTCCATCATCTGCTGGGCATAAGGCTCGTAAGTTTCAGGATTGTTGCCGTTGGATACCATCACGTTGACATCCACCTTATCTCCGGCAATCTTATCAACGAAAAACTTGTAGGGAGGGATAGTTACGGTAACAGCAGGTTTGCCATCGCTGTTGGCGACAGATTCCTTTCCGTTACTTTCTGCGGTGTGGCCTTTCTGCTGGCTGCCTTTACAGCCCGCGAAAGCCACGCATAATATAATAAGGTATAAATACTTTCTCATAAGCAGTCAATCTATATGAATCAATTCTTTGTTTTCTTTGCAGCTTGTTTAAAAGATGAAACTGAGTCCGTAAACCAGCAGTACATATCTCAACACCTTTCCGATGGTGATGCTGATGACAGAAATCACGATGTTGGCTCTCGTCAGTCCCAAAACGATGGTGATGGCACTTCCCAACAGGGGCAGGAAGGCAAAGAATCCCATCCAGGCTCCTCTGTCGGCCATGAAATGCTGAGCCTTGTCAAGACTCTCTTTCTTTACATGCAGATATTTCTCTATCCATTCCAGCTTGCCCATCCGTCCTACGCCATAGTTGAACATAGAACCGAGCACATTGCCGATGCTTCCATACAGTACGAGCTGGATAGGTTCCAGTCCGGCAGCCTGTAAGCCCGACATGACCACCTCGCTGCTGAAGGGAAAGAAACTGCCGGCAAGGAAGGCTGATACCAGCATGCCCCAGTAGCCCCAGCTCATTAAGAAATCTATAATCCAACTCATAGTAATATGCTCTCTGGTACGAGTATGTTGTAAGCCATGATAAGTACCAGCATGATGAGCAGCAGGATGAAGGATATGTTGGTAAACTTACCTCTGGTGAATGTGATGAAATGGGCGATAAGCGGTGCTGTATTCACAATCAGGATGCCGCCCAGTTCCTGTATATATTGAGGCTGGAGGACGATGAAGATGATGCAGGCAACCGATATCATGATAAACGTTTCGTAGATCATGCGGGTTCGTATCTTATCGCCGTAGCTGGTGCGTATGAAGTGGATGGAACCGATGATGGTGAGCAGGATAACGAAACTCAGGTCCAGTACCTGATGGTCGGTAACCTGCGAATAATCAAAGAGTTCGCTGTAGTTGATGAATTCGCAGAAATGGTCAGCCAGCCCCTGTATGTTGTCGGTATAGAAGAAATAACCGGCTGCAAACCAATAGGGCACGATGAGACCTACTAGTGTTGCAAAGAATGTCTTTACGCTAAACGAGAGGGTAAACACCATCATCATAATCCACAGGATAGGCATGAAATAGCCTATCTGCACGAAAACCATCGATGCCAGACCGATGCAGGCAAAGGCGTAGAAAGTCCAGCCTGTTGAGCGTTTATCCTGATAGCAATTCCAGATAATGAGATAAAAGGCGATGAAACACATCGTCACAATACTGCTTTTTAAAGAGGGGTGGGAGAGTCCTGTCATCGTCAGTAATGCCAGAAAACTGCAGGATACCATTCGGCTGTAGGTACGCATCAGGGCATTACGGTTGTTCAGTTCCACCATCAGCAGGGTAGACATGGCTGTAAAAGCAAATTCTACCCAGATATTGGATACCAATAAACCTACTGCAACCCAAACCAGTGTGGCAAGGGTTGCAGTAATAGGTAAAGAGTAGCGGCTAGCCGCTACTTTATTTTGAAAAGTTTTCTTTCTTAACATCTAATTCAACATTAAAAAACTAAAGGTCCTGTCCGATATCAGAACGGAAGTACTTGTCGGTGAACTGGATCTTCTGTGCCTCAGCAAAGCTCTTCTTCAAGGCTTCTTCCTTGTCCTTGCCGTAGCTGCTTACGCAGATGACACGACCACCGTTGGTTACTACCTGACCATCCTTCATGGCTGTACCGGAGTGGAATACTACTGAACCTTCTACATCGTCGATGCCCTGGATAGGATAACCCTTCTTGTAAGCCTCAGGATAACCGCCGCTTACGAGCATCACGCAGACTGCAGCACGCTCATCAAACTCGATGCTGCGCTTGTCCAAATCGCCTGCTGCTACACCTTCGAAGAGATCCACGATGTCGCTCTTCAGACGGAGCATCACGCTCTCAGTCTCAGGGTCACCCATACGGCAGTTGTACTCGATGACCATAGGCTCGCCTTCAACGTTGATCAGACCGAAGAAGATGAATCCCTTATAGTCGATGTTCTCCTCAGCAAGTCCCTCTACAGTAGGACGGATGATGCGCTCGTCAACCTTCTGCATCCACTCCTTGGTAGCGAATGGTACAGGGGTAACGCTACCCATACCGCCGGTGTTCAGACCGGTATCGTGCTCGCCGATGCGCTTGTAATCCTTAGCCTCAGGCAGAATCTTGTAGTTCTTGCCGTCGGTCAATACGAATACGGAGCACTCGATACCGCTGAGGAATTCCTCGATGACTACGCGTGCAGAAGCGTTGCCGAACATACCGCCGAGCATCTCCTTGAACTCCTTCTTGGCCTCTTCCAGGGTAGGGAGGATGAGAACACCCTTGCCGGCGCACAAGCCGTCAGCCTTCAATACGTATGGAGCTTTCAGAGTCTCCAGGAACTTCAAAGCCTTCTTCTACGTGCTCGCCGTCGAAAGTCTCATACTGAGCTGTCGGAATGTTGTGGCGCTTCATAAACTGCTTGGCGAAGTCCTTGCTTCCTTCCAGCACGGCACCAGCCTTTGATGGACCAATCACAGGGATGTTCTGGGTGTGAGGGTCAGCCTTGAAGTCATCATAGACACCCTTTACCAGTGGGTCTTCCGGACCTACTACCACCATATCAACACCGTTCTCGACAGCGAAGTTCTTGAGCGCCTCGAAGTCGTCAGCCTTGATATTCACATTTCTCGCCGACATTCTGTGTACCGGCATTACCAGGAGCGATGAAGAGTTTCTCACACTTCTCGCTCTGAGCGATTTTCCATGCTAAGGCGTGCTCGCGGCCACCGCCTCCTAACAATAATATTTTCATCGTAGTTACGTTTAATAATTCTTCTATTACATGTTACAATCAGGATATTGGTCTTCTCCTTCTTTTACAATCAGGATAGATATTTACTCCTTTTTGCATCCAAATTTCTAATTTGCTGCAAAATTACTAAATTTCAGCGAACTATACAAGCAAAAAGCCTAAAATCTTTATCGCATATAGTTCTTATAGATTTCATAATAGATATCTGGCCATCCGTAGATGGCTATCCTCTCCAGTTCCTTGTAGAGTTCCGGTATGTCATCTATCAGCTTCACCAGGTCGGGATTGTATCGGGTTCCTGCGCCTTCTCTCAGCTCTCCCATCACTTTTTCGAAGCTCTTTTCCTGCTTGTAGTTTCTGCCTACTCGTTCGGTGGCAGCCTGCATGCAGTCGCACAGGGTTATGATGTCTATCATGAAGCGGTAAGGCGACTTGGTGTTGTCAAAGTCGTTTGGATAGCCTTCCTTGCCGTTGTACCATTTATGATGTCCCAGCGTGATATCGTAGTAGTATTTCAGCTTCTGCGATATCTTCAGGTATTTCAGTCCCATTCGGGGATGCATTCTGATGATTCTTCGCTCCTCATCGCACAGCTGTCGATAGTCGTTGTTTACCACGCTTACGATACTGTTCTTGCCAATGTCGTGACAGAGTGCAGCACGGGTGATGAAGTGGATGAGCTGCTGCTGATGAAGCCTTACCTGCCATTTGCTGCTGATGCCCAGTTTTCCTACCAGCAGTTCCCGCCGGTGCCTGATGATGGCTTTCATCATGGCTTCTGCAAGTTGTGCCACGTGAGTAGAGTGGGCGTAGGTGGTAACCTGGGTTGCCACGTTCAGTTCCATCACGAATCCTATTCTTTCTTCATCGCTCAGGTATTTGATGAGTCGGGGATAGGTGCTCACATTTTCCAGTGTCTGATTATACTGCGTGGAGTTCTGCTGGTCTTTGCGATGTCTGAACATCCTGATAATATCATCACAGAAGTCCTGATGTGCTTTTTTTTGTAATTGGTAG
>ENA-OQKQ01000525-OQKQ01000525.1-human-gut-metagenome-genome-assembly--contig:-NODE-525-length-12428-cov-2.784326_pt1 | contig 12428 bp, 13 predicted proteins | sample MGYA00242651_ERZ504803 | MGnify/ENA primary metagenome ERZ504803 (study PRJEB26092, sample SAMD00036380) | human gut metagenome | host: Homo sapiens | study: EMG produced TPA metagenomics assembly of...
ATCTTTTCTCACTCACCTCTCTTAAATTTGATCCACACAAAACTTCTTTGACATCATCCAAACTAAAGCCTAAACTTACCATTACCCTTATATTCCATAATTGAATCAAGTCATCTTCATCAAACTCTCGATCTTTTCCCTTTTCATTTCTTAAAATCACTCCTTTCTTTTCATATCTACGAATCATATTCCTTGTGATTGACATATGATTTTCAATCCATTTCACCTTATATTTCATAGTGCATGACTCCTTTTCCAATCTACAGCCTTGTTCCAAGAACAACGCAAGCAAAAAGTTCTTTCTTCTATCCTCCTTCCGCACTTTTTTGCCATAAGAGCCCTTGCAGATTTCGCGAACAAAAAAAGCGGCATAACAACCGCATTGAGTTTAAAGAATAATAATGTTAATATATCCACATGAACTTAGAAAAATGGATCGAAGAAAAATTTAACACAACAAAATATACACTTGAAAAAACAGATAAAGGTATCAGTAACCATAACTATATATTGACAATCAACGACACCAAATACATGGTACGCGTACCTAAAAAGAATCATGAATCACTGGGTTTACAACATGAACACGAAAAGGAAATTTTGACACTTGTTTCCGATTTAGATGTGCCTACTGTTTTATTCGACGAAAAAGAAGGTATTAAAGTCACTCATTATATTGAAGATGTAAAAACATTTAATGAATGTAAAGACAAAGACAAATTCGCAAGGTGTGCAAATTTAATGAAATCTCTTCATACTAAAAAAGCTCCTTTATTTATTTTAACCCTTTTGGAAAAATTGAATTCTATAAATCCCAAATCAAAGAATGTATCGTATCTTTTCCAAATGAAGAAAACTTTTTAGAAGCATTAAAAAAAGAATATAAACCAAATACACTATGTCATAACGACTTTGTACAAGGAAATATTCTTTACAGCGATACAAAAGACTATTTGATCGACTATGAATATGCAGCTAAAAACGATTATCGCTTTGATATCGCCAGTTTCTTTTCAGAGAACAATATTCACTACATTGACCAAAGAGATCAATTCTACCAAACCTATTTTGATGGAGAAATCGATCCAATGATTGATGTACAAGTGCAAGCATTTGAAAGAATGGAAGATATTCTTTGGGGATATTGGGCAAATATGCTTTATGAACAAAGAGGCGAACAAATCTATTTTGACATTGCCAAAGACAAAGAAAAAGATTACAGAGGCTAAATAGCCTCTGTTTTTTCATCTATATCCATAAATTCTTCTTCTGATAAAGAAACCGTTAAATACATGTCATTACCAATGATTTGTTTGGCCCCTTTATCATTACATAACCGTTTTGCCTTTTCATAATAACATTCTGGCAACAACATAGGATTACATAAAATACCATTATATTCACAAATCACAATATGCTTTCCATCTTGAATGGAAGCCATTTCCTTTAACGTATCCAATTTTAAATATGGCATATCTGCAACCATCAGTATGCATGCATTATTTTGACAAGCGCCCACACCTAAAGCGATAGAATGACCTTGACCATATTCAGGATGATCATTCATAACGACACGATACCCTAAAGTTTCAGCCATTTCTTTTATCTTTTCATATTGTGTGACAACTATCACATCCAAAAAAGCACTTGCCTTATCAAAAGCATATTCAATAAGTTTCTTACCATGAAATTCGTACAAAAGTTTATTTGAAACAAAGCGTCTGGAAAAACCAGACGCTAAGATAATCAAAGAAATATTATTCATCTTCTTTTCCTAATAACACTTTTTCAGCAGTAATAGGCAAAGTACGAACCTGCACTCCTGTCGCATGTTTTATAGCACTTGCAATTGCACTTGTTGGCGTATTAATAACAACTTCACCAATAGATTTTGCACCAAAAGGACCATTGTCTTCATAGCTACTTTCAAACTCAACACGAACACTTGGAACATCTACTCTTGTTGGTAACTTATACTGTAAGAAATTACGATTACGCATCTTGCCCTCATTTGAGTATGTGATATCCTCACTTAAAGCCATACCAATACCTTGTACAATACCACCTTCAGCTTGTACTCTGGCAAGATTTGGATTGATAACTGTACCACAATCAACTACAGAAACATAATCATGAACCTTGATTTCTCCAGTTAACTTATCTACATCCACTTCCGCAATACCAACCATAAATGGAGGCGGACTCGTAGGCGACATGTGAGAGTCACTGGCAATCAATGCTTTTGCGATACCACCATTGAAACATGTATCCGCAAACTCAGCCAAACTCATTTCATGCGCATGATCTAATGTATTAATTTTCTTACCATCAAATTCAATATCTTCTTTATCCACATTAAAGAATCCGGCTGCCGCTTCTAAAATAGAATTTCTTAACTTTTCACAAGCCTTTACTACAGCCATACCCGTTACATACGTTGTACTTGATGCATAAGAACCCGTATCATATGGTGCATGGTCTGTATCCAATGAACTAGTGACAACTTGATCTACATCACAATCCATGCATTCCGCAACCATTTGGGCAAGAATCGTATCACATCCTGTACCCATATCTGTAGCACCAATACTTAATGTATAAAAACCATCATCTTGTAGTTTAATTTCAACAGAACCTACATCAAGACCTGAAATACCACTACCTTGCATAGATAAAGAAACACCTAAACCACGAACAAAATCCCCCATATCACGTCTTAAAGGTTTATTCTTGTAGTCAATCATTTCCATAGCTTTTTCTAAACAACGATCCAACGCACACGCATTCAATTCTTCATTATAATATTGTGATAACACTTCATTTTCACGCGTCATATTTTTAAAACGGATTTCACAAGGATCCATATTCAATTCATCAGCCAATTCATTAATAATAGATTCAACCGCAAACTGACCTTGCGTAGCCCCATATCCTCTATAAGCACCTGCACGCATTGTATTTGTATAAACTACATCATATGTAAAGCGACTTGCCTTTACATGGTTATATAAAGGCAAAGATTTATGTCCTGCTAAACCAATTGTAGTTGGACCATGTTCACCATAAGCACCTTGATTTGATAATGTATATAAATCAATCGCTTCAATCGTTCCATCTTTTGTAGCGCCAATACGAACATGCATTTTCATTTCATGTCTTGAGTTACTAGCCGCAAAAGTTTCTTCACGAGTATAAACGATTTTACTTGGCTTTTTAAGTTTCCACGTAACAAATGCAGTAAAAATTTCACAACAAGCCGTTTGTTTAGCCCCAAAACCACCACCAATTCTTGGCTTGATCACATTGATTTTTGATTTTGGAATTTCTAAAGCATTACTTAAAATTCGACGAACATGGAAAGGAATCTGTGTAGAACTTACACAGTTCAAACGACCGTATGTATCAATATAACAATATGAACGCATTGTTTCCATCATTGCCTGTGCATTCGCTTTTGTATGATAATCTCTTTCTAAGACTACATCACACTCTTTTAATACGGCATCCACATCACCAACAACACTTTCTCCACTGCTGACAATATTACGCTTTACGTCATTACCAATCTCACAAAGACACTTATAATCTTCTTCTTCATGAATCACAATTGTATTATCGATCGATTTTTCAAAATCCAACAATGGCTCTAATACTTCATAATCCACTTTGATTGCTTTTAAAGCACGCTCCACACAATCTTCATTAGCTCCTGCAACAATCGCCACTTCATCGCCTACATAGCGAACTACATTTTCTAAGATTCTTCGATCATAAGGACTTGGTTCAGGATAAGATTGCCCTGCCAATGTAAAACGAGAAGTTGGAACATCCTCATATGTATATATAGCTTCAATTCCGGGAATTCTTTTCGCAATGGATGTGTCAATACTTTTAATTTTCGCATATGCATGTGGACTTCTTAAAAGTTTGACAATCAAACAATCCTTAGGCGCTAAATCATCACAATATACAGGCTGCCCTGTAACTAAAGCCATCGCATCTTTTTTGATGACACCTTTTCCTACACTATTCATGATTTTCACCTCGACTTAAGTATGCCTTAATAGCACGCATTTGCGACATATATCCAGAACAACGACATAAATTACCGGCTAAATAAGCACGAATCTCGTCATCACTTGGATTCACTAATTCTTTTTCCATTGCCAAAACATTCATAATAAATCCTGGTGAACAAAAGCCACATTGTTCTGCACCTTGTTTAGCCATAAACATACCAAATTCACTGGCTTCTTTTTGAAGTCCTTCAAGTGTCGTAATTTCATGACCATCACATCGAACAGCTAATGTACTACAAGAAAGAATTGGCGTACCATCCTTCCATACTGTACACAATCCACAGTTTGCGGTATCACACCCTCTTTTCACGCTGTAACAACCATGATCTCTTAGCCAGTCAAGCAATAAAGTTTGTGGCTGTACATCATCCTGAATCAATTTTCCATTCACTTTAATTTTAACCAACATAAGACTCTACCCTTCTCAATAACTTCTGAGTTAATCCCTCAACAAGTTTTTCTCTATATTCCTTACTTCCACGCATATTATCTGCACAATATACATCGAAATCAATATGATCTAAATCACAATTATACACTTTCGCAATGGCTGGTCTTGCACCAAAACAGAAACGATAATGATCAGCATATTTAGTACAAGATGCATTTAAAACACTTAAATCCGTAGCACTTTTTCTTACTGAAACAAAGGCACTTGGCAAATTCGTCTTCTTTACATAAATGTATTCCACTATATCCTTTCATATGAAGACTTATGAATTCTTCAAGTGAAATACGACCATGTGCATGTGTTTGTACATCACACTCTAAACATAACAAGCTGCAGATGACATCACTAAAACTAAAGCGTGAATATACACTTCCTCCAACTGTCGCCAAATTTCTTAATTGCACACCGACAATATCCTTTACAGCATCTCTAAACACATGACAAGTTGCTTTATTAAATGATTCATGCGTTTCTAATTGGCGTAAAGTTACCATGGCTCCAATTTTAAATTCAGCATCTTCTTCTTCGATTTGGTCCAAACCTAGTTTACTCAAATCGATAGCGGTTGGAATTTGAATATCTTCCATCTTCAACCAAATCATACCGCCCAAAATCATATTCTTCTTATTTTTTGTTAATAGCGCATACGCCTCATCCAAAGATTCTGGCGTCGCATAATTCATTATTCTTAACATAATGGATACGCTCTCTTTCTTTACTAAAATTTTAACACAAAAAGAAAGTGTTAAACACAATGTTTAACACCTATTTATTAGTCTTTTTTGCCAGGCAAAATTAAATTTAATACGGTTGCGATCACAAACGTCATAATAATTCCGTTTTGTGCAAAAATATTTCCAACCCAACTTGGTAATTGTGCTAGAACTGTAGGAACTTGTCCAATACCAATTCCTAGACCAATAGCCAAGGCAATAATCAAAGTGTTTCTTTCATTGAATTCAACACGCATCAATGATTGAATACCACTTACCAAAATACTCGCAAACATAATAACAGCTGCTCCACCAAGTACAGACTGAGGCATAACCGCAAATAAAGCACTTAATTTTGGACAGAAACCGCAAAGAATCAAGAAGATAGCTCCTGTCATAATTGTAAAACGGTTAACAACTTTAGTCACTGAAACCAAGCCAACATTTTGAGAGAATGAAGTATTTGGTAAAACGCCAAACAATGAGGCAACAACAGAACCTAAACCATCTGCCAAAACGCCACCTTGTAATTCTTCAGAAGTTGCTTCACGATCTAAACCACCATTTGTGATACCAGAAACATCTCCGACTGTTTCAACTGTTGTCGCAATAAACATAATTCCCATCGCAATAATAGCTTCTAAATTGAACTCCATTTTAACTGGCATAAAAGTTGGAAGTGCAATCCAAGAAGCGGTTTGAACTTGTGTAAAATCAACCATTCCAAGTACGATAGCCAAGATATATCCTGCGATAATACCAATCAAGATGGATGCATTATTCACAAATCCTTTGATTTGTTTTGCGATAATGATCACCAAAATAACAAATGTACCAACCAATAAATGTTTAGGATCTCCAAAATCAGCAGCACCACTACCGCCACCAAAATAATTGATACCAACAGGAAGTAATGATAAACCAATTGAAATGATAACTAAACTTGTAACAACCGGTGGGAATAATTTTCTTAATGGTTTAATAAAGAAACCTAAAACCATCTCAAATAAACCACCAATTAAACTTGCTCCCATCAATGCACCATAACCATATAGAGCAACCCATGGCTTTAGCAGTTCCAATAAATCCTGAACTAGTACCCATAAACGATTGGAAGTTTCGCACCAATTTTCCATACTGGATACAACTGAACCAAAGTTACAGCTCCGGCAATAAACATCGCATTTTGAATCAATGCAGATTTTAAATCCGGTGATAATCCAAGCATTCCTGCGATAATTAATAATGGACTGAATGTTTCCTAGAAACATAGCCAATACGTGTTGAATTCCTAAAGGCAATGCCTCTTTTAAAGGTACAACACCATCAAGTTCATATATAGAACCCTTTTTCACATCTTCTTTTCTCATGTTTTCCTACCGAAAATAAAAAAGTCTCGCAACAAAAACGAGAATCAACACGACACAATAAAAATAGTAGGTTGATTCATAGTCCCTGAATTTACGGTTTAGGGGTAGAAACGTCGACACCGTATTAGTCGACATATACGAAACACGTTTGGATTATATCATTAATCTAACAAAAAAAATAGGACAAATCGTCCTATTTCCATAATTTTTCAGGATATACACCATTTTCAATCAATTGTTTAAAGGCATTTTGCACATATTCCTTATCTTCGGCATATGTTACACCAAACCATTTATCATGCGTTTCAAGTACCTTCACATTGATACGATCTTCCCTCAATAATTCAGCTACAATATTTGGAAGCAAATATTCTTTCTTCATTGGATTATCTGAAATATTTGATAAGAAAGTACTAAAATCCTTTTCTAAATAGTCTAAGAAATCCGGATATCCAGCCCACATATTCATAGAAACATTACTTTCTGGTTTTGCCCAAGCCTCTACTTCCGGATTATCACATACGATTTTATCCCCTTCAGCCTTGATTCCAGTTGTTTCATAAACTTCTTTTAATAAATTATTATCATCCACTTTACATACACCACGAGTTACAGTTCCATTCTCACTTAATGTATTCTTTAAAATGAATCCGGCCATACCCATATCAAATTCTTTCCCCATTTTTTCATGGTTAATCAAGAAGTCATGTAATTTCACAAATGCTTCTTTACCATAATAATCATCCGCATTGATAATCACATATGGTGTATCCACAACACTTTTCGCACATAATACAGCCTGGCCTGTTCCCCAAGGCTTAGTGCGACCTTCAGGACAAGTAAATCCTTCTGGTAAATCATTGATATCTTGGAATACATATTCTACATCCATATAATTTTGGATACGATTTCCAATCACTTCTTTAAATTCCTCTTCAATATCCTTACGAATAATAAATACAACTTTATCAAAGCCAGCCTCTTTTGCATCATAGATTGAATAATCCATAATGATTTCACCATTTGGACCCATTTTAGCTAACTGTTTGATTCCACCACCAAAACGAGAACCAATTCCAGCTGCCATAATAATTAATGTTGTTTTCATATTATCAAAAACTCTCCTTGTAAATCCGTATATCCATTATACTAAAATGTATACACCTTCACAAGTTAACTATAGTTTAGATACGAAACAAACACCAAATGCATTTGGTCCAATATGAACTCCAATTGTTGAACCAATACGAGCACGATTCACATCTAAATCCAATTTTGATTCTAGTTTTTCAACATTCTCTAAACCATATGAATACAATGTATAAACTGGATACAATGTATCAACAATATCTGACTGCATCTTTTCACATACAACACTCGTTGCCTTATTTACACCACGTGTCTTACCGACAACCACAACTTCTCCATGGTTTACACAAATAATGGGTTTAATACTTGCCAAAGTTCCAATGGCTGCTGCTGTCTTAGAAATTCTTCCACCCTTAGCCAAATATTCCAATGTATCTAAACCAGCATAAATATGCACTCGTTCTTTTAATTCTTCTAAACCAGATACAATATCTTCTACACTTCTATTTTCACCAATCCAGTTTATTGCCACTTCACATAGTAAACGAATTCCAGCAGCTGCTGTTAATGTATCTACAATATAGATATTCTCATAATCCACCATATCTTTTGCCAGACAAGCACTCTGATATGTTCCACTTAGCTTACTCGATAAAGATAAACAAATCAATGTCTCTTGTTTCTTCTTCACTTCTTCAAAGATGTCTAAAAATTCTTGTGGTGAGGGCTGTGATGTTTTAAAGAATTCTTTTGAATTCATCATCTTCTCATAAAACGTTTCCGTATCAATATCAACACCATCCAAATAATTCTTTCCTTCAATCTGAATTTGTAATGGCACAAAATATAAATTTTTATTTCTAATCTCTTCTTGTGTATAATCACTTGCTGAATCTACTAATAATCGAATCATATTTATCTCCTTAGTTAACTTAATTAACTGTTCACATTATATACTATTAAAACTTTCTGTCAAATATTTTAAAAAAATACTTGCATTAATTAAAATGTTGTAGTAATATTAGTGAGCACTTGTCAAGAAAGGCAAGTTTAATATACATGGCGCGTTGGAGAAACGGTTAACTCACATGCCTTTCACGCATGCATTCACGGGTTCGAATCCCGTACGCGTCACCATTTTTCAAACAAAGTCCGTAAGGGCTTCTTTTTTTACTTATAATACTTTTTTCAGAAAACTTAACATTATTTTTTCATATATTTGCGTAAACCCTTTCATAGATGATATAATCTATATCATCTAGGAAGGGTGTTTTTATTATGCACAATAAACGTAGTACATTTTCTGGCAAATTAGGATTTGTCTTGTCTGCCGCAGGAGCCAGTGTTGGTCTTGGCAATATATGGAGATTTCCCTATTTAGCCGCTAAATACGGAGGAGGAATCTTCTTACTTATTTACATTGTTCTGGCCTTAACTTTTGGTTATACAATGATCATAGCCGAAACAACACTAGGTCGCATGACAAAGAAAAGTCCAGTGGGGGCTTTTCATACTTTCGCAAAGACAAAGTTTGCGTCGTTTTCCGGATGGATCAACGCCATTATTCCCATCTTGATCGTACCCTATTATTCTGTAATCGGAGGATGGGTCATCAAATATTTATTTGAATATTTAAAAGGCGATGCAAAATTACTTGCCACAGACACATATTTTTTCAACTTTCATTTCAAATGGAGTATCTACAGAAATATGTTTTATACTTTTCACTTTTTTTACACTAGCTATTATCTATGCAGGTGTTCAAAACGGAATTGAAAGAGTATCCAAATTTATGATGCCAGTTCTTGTCGTATTATCTGTAATTATTGCAGGATATTCAATCAGTCGACCTGGTGCAATTGAAGGGGTTAAATATTTCTTAATTCCTAACTTTGATAACTTTTCATGGATGACCGTAGTTAGTGCTATGGGACAAATGTTCTATTCGCTATCCATAGCGATGGGTATCTTGATCACATTTGGTTCTTATATGAAAAAAGACGTTTCCATTGAAGGTTCAACAGAAAACGTAGAAATTTTCGATACAGCCATTGCGATTATGGCAGGATTGATGATTATTCCAGCTGTATTTTCTTTTTCAGGTGGAAACATGGAAACATTAAAAGCTGGACCATCCTTGATGTTCATCACAATTCCTAAAGTATTCGCAAGTATGGGACTAGGCACAGGTATCGGTATCATTTTCTTCTTGTTGGTGTTATTTGCGGCTATCACAAGTTCAATCGCACTAACCGAAAGTGCTGTATCCACATTCCAAGATGAATTACATTGGTCTAGAAAAAAATCTACAATCATCTTAGGGGTTATTATGATTGGACTAGGAACACTTTCATGTTTAGGTTATGGGCCATTATCCAACGTAACAATCATCGGAATGCAATTTTTAGACTTCTTTGATTTCTTGACAAACTCTGTCATGATGCCTATTGCTGCTATCGCCATTTGTATTTTTGTTTCAAGAGTTGTTGGTTTAGAGAAAATCGAAGCAGAAATCACACAAGATGGAAATACATTCAAACGTAAAAAATATTCAATTTCATGATTCAATATTTATGTCCAATTTTCGCATTCATTATTTTATTAAGTTCGATTGCGAACGCATTTGGATTTATTTCCATGTAAGCTTAGCTGCCGCTAAGCTTTTTTTGTAGACAATTTTAATGTAAACTAATTACAGGAGGTAGTTTATGAACATTACAGTATATTTAGGATCAGCCTATGGAAATGATCCTGACTTTAAAACAAAATAATAGAATTAGGTACATGGATTGCCAAAAATAATCATACATTAGTATTTGGTGGATCAAAAACCGGATTGATGGGAGAACTTGCCAACAGCACCTTGAATGCAGGTGGCAAAGTGATTGGTGTAGAAGCTCAAAATGTTTGTGGATGAAGGTGTCCACATGGATAATCTTACCAAGTTATACATTGAAAAAGATATTGCCGATCGAAGAACAAGAATGATTGAACTTGGAGATGCTTTCATTGCCTTTCCTGGTGCAACTGGAACATTAGAGGAAATCAGTGAAATCTTATCAAAACTTTCACTGTACCAACTTGAATGCCCATGCATTTTCTATAATGTAAATGGATATTATGATCATTTAAAAGCATTCCTACAGCACATGATTGATTGTGGATTATCCACACCAAAGCAGCAACAACATGTATATTTCTTAGATTCATTAAATGAAATTAAAGAAGTGTTAAAGGAAGCACAATCATGATTTATACAATTACTTTTAACCCCTCTTTAGACTACGTTATTCAAGTCGATCATTTTAAGCCTGGCATCATTAATAAAACAAAATTCGAAGAAATCCTTCCCGGAGGAAAAGGCATTAACGTTTCAATTGTCCTATCCAATCTCGGACACGAAAGTACAGCCCTAGGTTTTATGGCAGGTTTTACAGGAAAAGAAATTGAGCATAAATTGGAAAGCTATGGAGCTAAAACAGATTTTATTCATGTAAAAAAAGGATTATCTAGAATCAATGTTAAGATGAAATCAGATGAAGAAACAGAAATCAATGGTATGGGTCCTGACATTCAACCGGAAGATATTCAAGAATTATTCAATCAATTAGATACATTAACAGAAAAAGATGTTCTCGTTATTTCAGGAAGTATTCCAAGCACTTTGCCTGATACAATGTACGAACAGATTATAGAACGAGTTCAGGAAAAGAAAATAAAAGTTGTTGTCGATGCGACAAACAACCTATTATTAAAAGTATTAAAATATAAACCTTTTTTAATTAAGCCAAACAATCATGAGTTAGGTGAAATCTTCAATGTCGAATTAAATACTCGAGATGAAGTCATTCCTTACGCAAAGAAGCTACAGGAAATGGGTGCTCAAAACGTATTGATTTCTATGGCAGGACAAGGTGCAGTGCTTGTAAGTGATAATAATGAAGTGATTCAAAGTAATGCACCAAAAGGAACCGTAGTAAATTCAGTTGGTGCTGGCGATTCGATGGTTGCAGGTTTTCTTGCAGGATATTTAGAAACAGGTAACTACGAAAAAGCCTTTATTAACGGTTTGTGTTGTGGTAGTGCAAGTGCCTTCCAAGTAGGTCTTGCGACTAAAGAAGATGTAGAAAACGTAAAGAAAACTCTTAGCGAAAACTAAGAGTTTTTTTAATTAATTAGTTTTTACGTACGTATTTCAAGCAGTCAAGAGTTACGGCGATAAGAATGATAATTCCTGAGAATACGAACTGTAAGTTTGTATCGATACCTAAAATTGTCAATGAATAAGTTAATGCAGTAAAGATCAACACACCAACTACTACACCAGAAATTTTACCGATACCACCAGTAAATGATACACCACCTACTACACAGGCAGCAATCGCATCCATTTCCCATCCTTGTCCATACGCAGCTGAACCAGAACCAATCATACGAATACATTCTAACCAAGAACCAAATCCGTATAAAATTCCTGCCATAATAAAGGCTCCAAGAGTAACCTTAAACACTGAAATACCAGATACAGAAGCAGCTTCTGGGTTTCCACCTACAGCATATAAGTTTTTACCAAATTTGTTTATTCCAAATGAACCAAACAATCACAACTGCAGCTACTGCCCACAAATAATTAGTAGGAATGCCACCAACCTTTAGGAATAATTTTACCTGGAATTGATTGATCAATACACCGAAGAAACACCTTTAGTTGAATAGTTACCAAGCC
>ENA-OQKQ01000526-OQKQ01000526.1-human-gut-metagenome-genome-assembly--contig:-NODE-526-length-12424-cov-10.129300_pt1 | contig 12424 bp, 7 predicted proteins | sample MGYA00242651_ERZ504803 | MGnify/ENA primary metagenome ERZ504803 (study PRJEB26092, sample SAMD00036380) | human gut metagenome | host: Homo sapiens | study: EMG produced TPA metagenomics assembly of...
AGCGTAGGAAGAAGCAGGAACGGGATCGTAGGAAACAGAAAAACATTCCTACAACTGCACAGCAGAGTATTCCGTATATTCGGATGCTGCAGGATGGTATCTGCCAGGTGACAAAGACCTTTTTCTCCAAGACGATTCAGTTTTATGACATCAACTATCAGCTTGCTCTAAATGAGGATAAGACCACGATATTTGAAAATTACTGTGATTTCTTAAATTACTTTGATTCTTCCATCAGTGTGCAGCTGTCCTTTATCAATCAGCAGGTGGATGTGGCAGAATTTGAAAAAAGTATTGATATTCCGGATCAGAACGATGACTTCAATGCCATTCGTGAAGAGTACCGTACTATGCTGAAAAATCAGCTTTCCAAAGGAAATAATGGTCTGGTAAAGACAAAGTATATCACTTTTGGAATCGAAGCAGAAAACCTGAAGGTGGCAAGACCAAGGCTTGAAAGAATCGAAACAGATATCTTAAATAACTTTAAGGTTTTGGGAGCACAGGCGCATTCCCTGAATGGTCTGGAAAGGCTGGAGATTCTGTATCATGTGTTCAACCAGGATCGGATTGAACCATTTAAGTTCCAGTATAAGATGCTTCCGGAAACAGGATTAAAGACCAAAGATTTTATTGCACCGACTTCCTTTAACTTTTCCAAGAATCAGACATTTTTGATGGGAAGAACGATGGGAAGTGTGAGTTATCTGCAGATTCTGGCACCGGAGCTTACAGACCGGATGCTTGCAGATTTCTTGGATGTGGATGACAGCATCAATGTTAACATTCATATCCAGTCCATTGACCAGAGTTCTGCGATCAAGATGATCAAGAGCAAGATTTCAGATCTGGATAAGATGAAGATTGAAGAGCAGAAGCGGGCAGTACGTTCCGGTTATGATATGGACGTGCTTCCATCGGACCTTGTGACTTATGGAGAAGAGGCGAAGAACCTGTTGGAAGATCTGCAGTCCAGAAATGAACGAATGTTTCTTGTAACGGTTCTGGTGATGAATACCGCAAGGAAGCGTCAGAAACTGGATAACAATATTTTCCAGGTGCAGGGAATTGCACAGAAATATAACTGTTCTTTAAAACAACTGGATTATCAGCAGGAAGCAGCACTCATGTCCTGTATTCCACTGGGAGTCAATCGGATTGAAATTCAGAGAGGGCTTACCACATCTTCAACAGCGATCTTCGTGCCATTTACGACACAGGAACTGTTTCAGGAAGGGGAAGCTCTTTATTATGGATTGAATGCATTATCCAACAACATGATCATGGTTGATCGGAAACGTTTGAAGAACCCGAATGGACTGATTCTTGGTACACCAGGTTCCGGTAAGTCTTTCTCAGCAAAGAGGGAAATTACAAACTGCTTTTTGATCACGGAAGACGATATCATTATCTGTGATCCAGAAGCCGAATATTCGGCACTTGTGCAGGCACTGCATGGGCAGGTAGTTCGGGTTTCGCCAGTATCTGACCAGTATATCAATCCAATGGATCTGAACCTGAACTATTCCGAGGAAGATAATCCACTGTCATTGAAAGCAGATTTTATTCTGTCTTTGTGTGAGCTGATTGTTGGAGGAAAGAATGGACTGGAGCCGGTAGAAAAGACCATCATTGACCGTTGTGTGCGGTTAGTATATCAGGAATATCTTGCCGATCCAGTACCGGAGAAGATGCCAATCTTGGAGGATTTATATAACCTTCTGAGAAAACAGGAAGAGCCAGAAGCACAGCGACTGGCCACTTCGTTGGAAATCTATGTTACAGGTTCTTTGAATGTGTTTAACCATCAGACAAACGTGGACATCAATAACCGCATTGTCTGCTTTGATATCAAGGAACTTGGTAAGCAGTTGAAAAAGATTGGGATGCTTGTCATTCAGGATCAGGTCTGGAACAGGGTAACAATGAACCGTTCTGCTCATAAGTCCACCAGATACTATGTGGATGAGTTCCATCTTCTTTTGAAGGAAGAGCAGACCGCAGCTTATAGTGTGGAGATATGGAAGAGATTTCGTAAATGGGGTGGTATTCCAACTGGAATCACCCAGAATATAAAAGATTTATTGTCTTCCAGGGAGATAGAGAATATATTTGAAAATTCAGATTTTATTTATATGCTGAACCAGGCTTCCGGAGACAGGCAGATTCTGGCAAAGCAGCTGAATATCTCACCAACCCAGCTGTCCTATGTAACCAACAGTAATGAGGGGGAAGGACTTTTGTTCTATGGAAATGTCATTATCCCATTTGTAGACAGATTCCCGAAGAATTCCCTCTATAAAATCATGACAACCCGCTTAGAGGAGACTTCCGAAGCAGGTTAAATCAAAGGAGAAAACAATGTTACGAGCAATTTCATATGTATTAACTTTTAGTGGCGGTGCTGTTTTCGGCATCGCTTTTCTCTGCTTATTACAGGCAGGGAAAGGGTATCCGAAGAAGGAGGAGTAAGTAGTGGCAGAACAGAGAATGAAAGTCAGGGACAAGAAAGTCCAAAAGATGACCAAGGATGGTCTGGTGGAAGAAAACCTGACAGATAAATCTTCTGTTCGTGTCAGTAACCGTGCCAGTGATGTGCAGATGGGAAGAAAACAGGGGGAAAAAGAAGAAAACCTTGTGGATAAGTCTCCCCGCCAGTCTGAACGGAGTGGGAAAAATATTCGTCCCTCTGTGCAAAAATCCAGAGATGCACCGGAACTGATACGGACAGAGAAGCAAAGTGGGGATTTTGGACAGAGTAGTAAGCAGCAAAATAGAAAAAGAATCCGTGCTGAAGTCGGAAAAGAATCCAGACTTGCAGAAAAATCCGAAGTCGGACAGTTAGGGAGACTGAAAGATAAACGTGCTGATCTATCAGAAAACAGGGGAGACAGCCGGAGAAATCAGACCGGTGGCAGCAAAAAGCCTAAACAAAAACAACGTTTGAAGTTTGCTTATGAGGAAACTGGTGCTTCTGTGAAAAATGACAAAGATATGGAGAAATTGAACCAGATGGATACGGATGGAGTCAATTTCCGCCATCAGAAACAGAAAGAAAAAGCCAAAAAGTTTTCTTATGAAGAAGCAAGAAAGAGAAAGGAAGCAAAGCAGCATTCCAAGAAAGCACAGGTCTATCAGGCAAATGAAGGAGAATCTCCTGGAAAGAAAAAATCCCGTTTGAAGTTTGGTGAAGGGGAATCTGTGAAAACAGAAAAAGCTTCTGTTGTCAAGAAAGCAGGAAGTGCAACTTCCGTAGCATTGCACCGTGAGATCAGCAAAAATGAAGACGATAATGCGGCGGTAGAAGGTGCCCATAAGTTGGAAGAAGGCGGCGAAGGTATTTACCGGCTGGAACAGAGAAGTGCCAGACGAAGGAAACAGAGGGCTTCCAGAAAGAGAAGCAGACTGGAGAGACAGGTAGAGAAACAGACACAGGCGGCAGCCCGTCAGGAGCAGAAGAAGCTGAAAAAGCAGATTCAGAAGCAACAGATCAAACGGGATTATGCCAAAGCGAAGCGAAGTGAACAGACAGTAGGAACAGCTGCAAAAGGTACGATTGATTATATCAAGAAGATTGGCGGCAAAGTGACCAACTTCTTTAAAGAAAACCGGAAGGTGTATATCAGTGTAGCAGTTCTGATCGGATTGATGTTTCTGATCATAACGAATGTCACGTCATGCTCTGCAGTGTTTTTACAAAATGTGATCACTTACACAGGAACCAGTTATCTGTCATCGGATCAGGCAATCCGGGAAGCGGAACTGTATTATACACAGCTGGAAGCTAATCTGCAGGAGCGGATCAACAACATGGAATCTGAAGAACCGGGACATGAGGAATACCGATATAACATCGGACCTATTGAGCATGATCCGTTTATCCTGATCAGTTATCTGTCAGCAAAGTATGAAGAGTTTACGTTTGAACAGGTCAAGCCGGAGCTGGATGCTTTGTTTGCAGAGCAATATCATCTGACTACAGAAGCGGTCAATGAGACTGTGACAGAGACAGCAACAGTAAGAGTTGGAGAATCTTTGGGACAGGTTGTAACAAGCGGATATTGTAATTGTCCAATCTGCTGTGGTATTTGGAGCGGAGGACCAACTGCCAGTGGAGCATATCCAACAGCCAATCACACCTTAGCGGTAGATGCTTCCAATCCGTTTGTTCCAATGGGAACAAAGGTGGTAATGAATGGTGTCGAATATACGGTAGAAGATACCGGAGCTTTCGCAAGATACGGGGTACAGTTTGACGTCTACTATGATAATCATGCGGCGGCATCTGCACATGGACATCAGACATGGGAATGTTATCTGGCAGATGATAATGGAAGTCAGGAAGTGGAAGTGACTAGGACAAGGGATGTAGATGTGCTGAATGTCACCTTAAATAGTGGAAACCTGATGTCAATCTGTCAGGACAGGCTGGGATTTTTCCAGAAAGAACTGTTCAGTGCCTACAACGATACAAAAGGCAACTTGCAGATGTTTGCAACACCGGTTGATTTTAACTGGTACTCCAGTGTGACCAGCTATTATGGATACAGGATTCATCCAATATCAGGAGCAAATCAGCTTCATAATGGTATGGATATCGGAGCACCGGAGGGAACAAAAGTGATGGCAGGACTGACCGGAACAGTTACAACTTCTGCTTATAACGACAGCTATGGAAATTACGTCATTATCAAAGACAGAAAAGGTTATGAACTGCGGTATGCACATTTAAGCAGCCGGAGTGTATCTGCAGGAGCATCCGTCACGAAAGGTGATGAGATAGGTCTTGTAGGAAATACTGGTAATTCCACAGGAAGCCATCTTCATATTGAACTTCTGAAAAATGGAGAGCGGTTAAACCCGATCTTTTATCTGGAAACTGGAGAAGGAGCAGGCTTTGGCGGCAATGAATATACCAGTGAAGCAGCACAGCGTTTGTTAAATGAAGCAGCGAGATATCTTGGAACACCATATGTATGGGGTGGATATTCCCCAAGTGGATTCGATTGTTCTGGATTTGTAAGCTACTGTCTGACAAACTCTGGTGTAAGGAATACAGGAAGACTAACAGCACAGGGACTGTACAACATTTGTACACCAGTATCCCAGTCGGAGGCGCAGCCGGGAGATCTGATTTTCTTTACTGGAACTTACGACGCAGGGGAGCCGGTAACGCATATCGGAATCTATGTAGGCAATGGTCAGATGATCCATTGTGGACATCCGGTGCAGTATACGTCCATCAATTCCCCATACTGGCAGAGCCATTTCTATGGATTTGGACGATGGTAAGAAAAAAGGGCGGCTGCATCAGCCGTCCGGAAAGGAGAACCGATGAAAAGTCTTGAAAAAGCTACGGCAGATTATGAGAAAGCCAAAGAGAAAATGGAAGCCTCCAAAGCCAGATATGAAGCAGATTTAAAGCGGTTCAAGGCTGCGGAGATTGCCAAAACAGAAGCGGAAAATCTGGAAATTGTAAGAATTATCCGTGCAATGGATATGAGTATTCCAGAATTGGAAGCTTTCAAAAAGAGAATGAAAAATGAACTGCCCGGCAGGGTAGAAATACAGAAGGAGGAAACAAAAGCCGATGATGAATCTGGAAAAAATGAAACAGAAGAAGAGAACAATTACTAAAAGCAGGGTAAAAAAGAGCCTGCTTGCAGCAACGACATTTCTTTGCCTGACAACACCTTTGCTCCAGACACAGACTGCTTATGCAGCTGAGAATACCACACCTGCAATCACGATTGAGAAACCGGATGGCTGGAAACAGGGAGAAACAACCATTGCTGTTACGGTAGATGCTAGCCATATGCCGGAAGGTTTCTCAATAGCAAAGATTGAAGCAAAAGCAGGAAAAGATGGAAGCTGGCAGGATGTAACCGGAAGCGGAAGTATCACGATCACTGGAAATCAGACAGTGTATGTGCGTGTGACAGATGGTGAGGGGAAGGTCTATGAGCAGAATCGCTCTATTAAGTGTTATGACACGGAAAAGCCGACACTCTCTGCTTCTCTGACAGATGGTGTGCTGACGATTCAGGGGAATGATACAGTATCCGGGATTACTGCGGTAACCGTCAATGGCACCACTTATACAGACTTGAAGGATGGAATGCTGAGAGTGCAACTGACACAGAAAGATTTTACTACAAAGCAGATTGAGATTACGGTAACAGATGGTGCTGGAAATACTTCTGAAAAGTATGTGTTGCAGAATCCTTACTATGAATGGGCAAAGAAGCAGGCAGAAAAACAGAAATCTTCCAGTGACAGCAATGGTGCAATGGCAACTACGACCAGTGCAGATGCAATGGGGACTGAAAAAACAACGACTTCTCCGCTTCCGCAGGATGCACAGGCTTCTGAGCCGACAGATGCAAAAGGGACCGTGGATGATCGGACAGTAACAGGTATTGAGAAACAGCTTAATAAAGAAGGCGAGACGGCAGAATCCGTTACAAAAACAGCTACGGAAGGAACAAAAGAGTTTTATACCATTTCAACGAAGAGTGGTAAGATTTTCTATCTGATTATTGACAATTCAAAATCTCAGGATAATGTGTATTTCCTTACCGAAGTCAGTGAGAAAGATCTGATGAACTTCACACTTTCTGATTCAGTGACACTTCCGGAAGTGGATACGGTTTATGCAGAACCAGAGAAAAAAGCAGAGGAAGAAAAACCGGAAACGACAGAGTCAGCTGAGAAAGATAAGGTAGAGGATGATATTCAGATGCCGGAAGATAAAAGTCCATTCGGAACGTATCTTTTGATTGCACTGGTTGCAGTCGGAGCTGCGGCAGGAGGATATTATTTCAAAGTCTATAAACCAAAGCATGAATATGATGACGAAGATGAGATGGAAGAGGATGAAGATGAATCCGAAGATTCAGAGTCAGAAAAACGGGAAGTAGACGATGCAGATGAGCAGGAAGAAAGTGCAGAACCGGAAATCCTGAGAGATGAAGATTTTAATGATGATGTACTGGAAGATGAAGAAGAGGAGCAGGAGTAAATGAAATTAGTGATTGCAGAAAAGCCATCGGTTGCGATGGCACTGGCTTCCGTGCTTGGAGCCAGAACAAGAAAAGATGGCTACGTGGAGGGAAACGGTTATATCGTTTCCTGGTGCGTAGGACATCTGGTTGGATTATGCGATGCATCGGAATACGATGAAAAATATAAAAAATGGAGATATGAAGATCTGCCGATTGTGCCGGAATGCTGGAGACACAAGATTTTGGAGGGCACAAAGAAGCAGTTCGGAATCTTGAAAAAACTGATGAGAGATTCCAAAGTAGATGAAGTGATCTGTGCTACTGATGCAGGACGTGAAGGAGAGTTAATCTTTCGTTTGGTGTATGAGCAGGCAGGATGCAAAAAGCCGATGAAGCGGCTCTGGATCTCTTCTATGGAAGAACAGGCAATTAAAGATGGATTTGCGTCATTAAAAGACGGTTCGTGTTATGACAGTCTCTATCAGTCAGCACTTTGCAGGGCAAAGGCAGACTGGCTGGTGGGAATCAATGCGAGCCGTCTTTTTTCCGTTCTGTATAACCAGAATCTGAAAGTTGGAAGAGTACAGACACCAACACTTGCCATGATCGTGGATCGAAATCAGAAGATCAAGGAATTTACCAAAGAAAAATATTATATGGCTCATATCAAGTTTGACGATATGGATGCGGTCACAGAGCATTTTCAGAAAAAAGAAGATGCAGATAGAGTGGCTTCGGACTGTATGGAGCGTATGTGCGAAGTGGAGAAGGATGATGTGAAAGAGAAAACGGTTCGCCCTCCAAAACTCTATGATCTGACCACTCTGCAGAGGGAAGCAAACAGAATGTTTGGCTATACCGCTCAGCAGACATTGGATGCCGTGCAGGAGATGTATGAGCAGAAGCTTGTTACTTATCCGAGAACAGACAGCCAGTATCTGACAGATGAGATGGGAGAAAGCACAGAAACTCTGATTCAGATGTTGCTTGGGAAAATGCCCTACGCCGAAGGGCTGGAATATCAGCCGGACGTGAGTAAGGTATTAAATTCAAAGAAAGTATCTGATCACCATGCAATTATCCCGACCATGGAAGTAGCAAAGGCAGATATAGGTAAACTGAAAGAACGAAACTGCAAGATTTTGTATCTGATCAGTGCCAGGGTACTGACAGCAACCGCAGATCCTTATATTTATGAAAGCCATAAATGCCAGATTACCTGTAATTATCATACGTTTTATCTCACGGCAAAGAAAACAAAGCAGGAAGGATTCAAGTCGATCGAAAATAAATTGAAACAGTTCTTTGGCGTAAAGAGTGAAAAAGAAGAGCCGGAGCTGGATATCTGGGATGGCAAGCATTACGGTCCTTGTGATTCTTTTGTATCGGAGCATTTTACACAGCCACCGAAACAGTACACAGAAGATACCCTGCTTTCTGCGATGGAACGTGCAGGGAATGAAGAACTGACCGAAGATACAGAAAAGAAAGGACTTGGCACACCGGCAACAAGGGCAGCAATCATTGAAAAACTGATTCAGTCTGGTTTTGTGAAAAGGGAAAAGAAAAATCTGGTGCCGACAGATGATGGCAATGTCCTGATTACGGTTCTGCCGGATGAGATTAAATCTCCGAAGATGACAGCAGAGTGGGAAATGGCATTGAATCACATTGCCCAGAATACAGAGACAGCAGATGAATTCCTAAATGGGATTACAGAGCTGATGCAGGAACTGGTTGCCAGATATCAGGGGATTTCAGAAGAAAAGAAAGAGCAGTTTCAGGGAAAAGCAAAAGGAGAAGTCATTGGCAAATGTCCCCGCTGTGGAGCTGATGTCAGGGAAGGAAAAGTAAACTTTTACTGTTCTGACCGGAACTGTGCTTTTGCCTTATGGAAGAATGATAAATTCCTTGCAAGCCAGGGGAAAAAGATGGATAAGGCGGCAGCAAAGAAGTTCCTGTCTAAAGGAAAAATCCATTATAAGGATCTGTTATCCAGAAAAACAGGGAGACAGTATGAAGCAACCGTGGAGATGGTTGATCTCGGCGAGGGAAATGTGCAGTTCAATCTGAGTTTCCCGCAACGATAAGCAGTGTATTGCAGGCAGTCTAAGGACTGTCTGTTTTAATACAAATATTATGAAAGAGAGGACCTTAGCATGAAGAAAAAAGGTAATTTTAGAAAAGTAGTATCTGGCTTGCTGGCAGGCATGACAATGCTAAGTACAGTGTTATCTCCGATGACAGCATATGCAGCGGAGATCCAGCCAGAGAAAAAACCGCCACTTTATGAGGACGTGAAAGACCTTCTGGATGAAGATGAGGTGGTGACTGCCAAAGATTATGAAATCGAAACAGGCAGTGTATTTGATGTGAAATCAGATTACACAGGACTGGAAATCAAGGATGATAACAAGGTCAAAGTCACATTCGAGGAAGCAAAGAACGACAAGGATGAGGATTTTACGACAGATCATGCGGACACTTACAAAGCGGTCTATTATGTGGAACCGGTAAATCAGGAGCATCCGAAGTACCAGATCAGCCGAAAACTGATTGTGCGTGAGAAAGCAACAGAAGCTCAGACAGAGGTGGCAGGGAGTGAAGCAGTGACCGAATCCGAAAAAGCTGTAAGTGAACAGCAGACAGAGGAAGCGGAGGATTCCGAAGCAGACTCGGAGGTTACCGATATTGACGCTGATGAATTTGATGATTTGGTAGAGCAGGCACAGAACCAGGATACCTATGATGAAGAATCAGGGTTAGAGCTTCATGATGTTTTGGAACAGGCAGGAGACGAAGGTGTGGATCTTGATTCTATGGAAGAAGGAGAGATTGCAACATTTGAAGCAGTTTCAGCTTATTCAGCAAGAAGTACACAGCAGGTAACAATTGAAAAAGGACCACTGTATAGATATGCAGATTATAATCTTGGAACCTACCTGACAGAGCCGTACTATATCAGCTACGGAAGCGTCAGAGCAATTGCGTATTGTGTACAGCCAGCAAAGCCAGGACCTGGATCTGGAAATTATACAATTACAAAGATTGGAGACAATCAGGCGTTAGCAAAAGTGTGCTATTACGGTACAGATGCCGCAGGAAGTGAAAGCTTTTTTGCAAATAAATACACGGATTTTTCAGAAGGAAAAAGATTCATCATTATTCATATGGCTGCATCATATGCCAACGGAAGTAGTGATGCCTTTTACGGAACAAATGCTACAGGAGAGGCTTTGGCAAAAGAACTCTATAATTATTGTGTGAATAAGCCGGAAATACCAGATGTAGCGATGTCATTTTCAAAGCCGAATGTAAAAGCTTATGTAGATGGAAATGTTCAGAGAACGGAGAACATTCAGTTCAACGCATCTTCCCAGCAGAAAATCACAATGGACTTACCAAAAGGAGTAAAGCTCCATAATGTATCTACTGGAACCGTAAGTGCGGCAGGTGCAAGCGTAACAATTGGAGGAGGAACCACGTTTTATCTTTCAGCGCCTCTGACACAGACAAAAGATGTAAGCGCTACTTTTTCTGCAAAAATGAAGGGAAGTATTACAAAAGATTATTCAGCATATAAACTGACTACGAATGCAAGTGTTCAGGATCTGGCATTTGTGTTTGGAGAAGGTGTCGCTGATGAAAAATATGTAAGCTTAAAGGTGTCCTGGATTGAACAGGCTACGATTGAAATCGTAAAGAAAGACGACACGGCGGATGTTAATCTTGCGGGTGCAGTATTCGGTATATACAGCGATGAGTCTTGCACAAAACTGATCACTCAGATGCCGGCAACAGATAAGAATGGAAATGTAAAAGAGGTTTCAGTGCCTTTAGAAGATGTTGTTGAAGTTAAAGAAAACGGTCAAAAGAAAATCGTCCAGAGAAAGAAATTCCCTGGATATGTGTTGTTAAAGATGATTATGAATGACGAAACATGGTACGTCGTAAGAAACACACGAGGCGTTACCAGCTTCGTAGGTCCTGGCTCTAAGCCTGTTGCTCTTACAGATGCAGAGGTTTTACAGATGGGACTTGAAAGCGTCAATGTAGAAGATTTGGGCTTCGAAGAAGGCGACACTGTTTATGTTATCAGTGGTCCTTTTGCAGAAAGTACAGGTCTGTAAAGGAAATCAACTACGGTAAGCAAACTGTTACTGTTATGATTTCTATGTTTGGTCGTGAAACACCAATGGAGCTGGACTTTACACAGGTTCAGCCAATGAACTGATGAATTTGAAAGTGAATTACTTTCAAGTGGGAGGGAAAATCCCGCTAATTACCACATTATAGGAGGTGCCTTTTAAATGGCAAAGAAAGTACAAGGTTACATTAAGTTACAAATCGCAGCTGGTAAGGCAACACCAGCACCACCTGTTGGTCCAGCACTTGGTCAGCATGGTGTAAACATTATGGGTTTCTGTAAGGAATTCAACGAGAGAACTTCTAAGGATGCAGGTCTTATCATTCCTGTAGTTATTACAGTTTACCAGGATAAGAGCTTTACATTCGTAACAAAGACTCCACCTGCAGCAGTTCTTTTAAAGAAGGCTTGTAACATTCAGTCTGGTTCAGGCGTACCTAACAAGACTAAGGTTGCTAAGATTTCTAAGGATGAAGTTAGAAAGATTGCTGAATTAAAGATGCAGGATTTAACTGCTGCTAATATTGATGCCGCTATAAGTATGATTGCAGGTACTGCAAGAAGTATGGGTATCGTTGTAGAAGACTAATTTTTTGAGGCGTATTTACGCATAGTATAGTGGGAGGGAATTCTCCCGATATTACCACATAAGGAGGAACTATTTTGAAAAGAGGAAAGAAATATCTCGAAAAGAGTAAGCTTGTTGATAAGGCTAATTTATATGATTTAGATGCTAGCTTGTGCATTAATCCCACAGGTAAGCACAGCTAAGTTTGATGAAACTGTTGAAGCTCATATCCGTTTAGGTGTTGACAGCCGTCACGCTGACCAGCAGGTTAGAGGTGCTGTTGTTCTCCCTCACGGTACTGGTAAGACTATCCGTGTTCTCGTATTCGCTAAGGGTGCTAAGGGCTGACGAAGCTCAGGCAGCTGGTGCAGATTACGTAGGTGCAGAAGACTTAGTAGCAAAGATTCAGAACGAAAACTGGTTCGATTTTGATGTAGTTGTTGCTACTCCAGATATGATGGGTCTTGTTGGTCGTATCGGTCGTGTACTTGGTCCTAAGGGCTTAATGCCAAACCCTAAGGCTGGTACAGTTACTATGGACGTTACTAAGGCTATCGAAGTATATTAAGGCTGGTAAGATTGAATACCGTCTTGATAAGACAACATTATCCACGTTCCAGTTGGTTAAGGTTCTTTTCGGTTCTGTAAAAGCTTACTTGAAAAACGTTCTAGACTCTTATGAGTGCTATCATTAACGGCTAAGCC
>ENA-OQKQ01000527-OQKQ01000527.1-human-gut-metagenome-genome-assembly--contig:-NODE-527-length-12424-cov-4.129219_pt1 | contig 12424 bp, 18 predicted proteins | sample MGYA00242651_ERZ504803 | MGnify/ENA primary metagenome ERZ504803 (study PRJEB26092, sample SAMD00036380) | human gut metagenome | host: Homo sapiens | study: EMG produced TPA metagenomics assembly of...
CCACTATCCCGCGAGGTGTTTTGGCATGAATATGCCAAAATCCCGAGACATACAAGCCAAAATTCCATTGCCGCAGGCAATCTGGAATGAATTTTGGCTACGTTACTGTGAACGGAGTGAACAGTAATGACATATTGTTACTGTCAGGTATCACAGATGTTCCTTAATAGGAATCATTGTGAAGCAGATGATGCTCTTTGCCTTTCAGAAGTCCGTTGTAAAGTTCCAGAACTAATGGGTTTTCATCGGATTTCTTAATGATAGTTGTATTATCTGCATTATACTAGGCCCTTTAGCTCTCAGAGCTTTGGTTCTGTCGCCGGATCTTGTCGGCTGTCCGCCACCCATGATACATCCGCGGCGGCATGCCATGATCTCGATCAGATGATATTCTTTCTCACCATTCTTAACCTGTTCCATAACGGTTCTTGCATTTGCAAGGCCGCTGGCAACACAGATATTAAGGTTCATTCCTTCATAAGGAACTGTAAATTCCTTGATTCCCTCTTCACCACGAACACCGCACTCTGCAATCTCATGCATGGTTTCTTTGCTGTGATCCGGAGTCAGGCGGCGGAGAACTGCTTCTGTAACACCTCCTGTAACACCGAAGATAACACCACCACCGGAGCCGAAGCCAAACGGCATATCACAGGCTTCCGGATCAAGAGTTGCAAAGTCAAGACCAAAGTTATCGATCATGCGGAGCAGCTCTGTAGTTGTAATAACGATATCTGTATCCTGTTCACCGTCTGTGAAGCTGTTCGGACGAACTGCTTCTGCCTTCTTGGCTGTACATGGCATAATAGAAATCATAACTGTTTCTTGCCGCGGCATGTTCCGGATCGCGAAGTACTCTTTGATTACTGCTGAGAGCATTCCCTGTGGAGAACGGCAGGTAGAAAGATTAGGAATATACTCCTTGTACTGGTCTGTGATAAACTTCACCCATGCAGGACAGCAGGAAGTAAGAAGCGGAAGTTTCTCACCCTTCTTAATTCTGTCAAGGAACTCGGCACTCTCTTCCATAATAGTAAGGTCAGCACTGAATGAAGTATCATAAACTTCATCGAATCCCATTCTGTGGAGAGCATTGACAATCTTACCCATAACACTCTTGCCTTTGGTCAGTCCATAATGATCACCTACTGCGACACGTACTGCAGGAGCAATCTGAGCAACTACACGTATATTCGGATCAGCAAGTGCTTCCCATGCCTCGTCCATATGTGTCTTGATCGCAATAGCACCTGTTGGGCAATATACACGACACTGACCGCAGTTTACACATTCTGTTTCTGCGATTTTTTTGTTAAATGCAGGCATTACCATGGCCTCAGTTCCCCGGAATGCAAATCCTAAAGCTCCGATTCCCTGAAGTTCTTCGCAGGCACGTACGCAGTCACCACACAGAATACATTTGTTTGGATCACGAACCAGAGAAGGAGAACTTGTATCCAACTCATGATATTCCCTGGTATTTTTGAAACGGATTGTCTGTACGCCCAGCCTGTGTGCCAGTTCCTGAAGGACACACTCACCACTCTTGATACAGGTTGTACAGTCACGGCAGTGTGCTGCAAGGAGCAGTTCCACGATCAGTTTACGATAGTTTCTTAATTTATTTGTGTTAGTATGAATAACCATACCATCGCGCGGTACTTCTGAACAGGAAGCAAAGGTTTTGCCTCTGTCGTCCTCTACTGTACATAAACGGCATGCTCCAAATGTAGAGAGCTCTGAATGATAGCACAGTGTCGGAATATCAATGCCTGCGTTACGGATAACGGTCAGGACGTTTTTTTCATCGGTAAATTCAACTTTTCTACCGTCAATTGTCATTGTACCCATAATTCAGCCTCCTTCCTATGCTTCCACATAAACCGCATCAAAGTTACAGTTATCTTTACAGGAACCGCATTTGATACATACGTCATTGTTGATGTGATACGGAGATTTGATCTTTCCGCTGATTGCACCTGCCGGGCAGTTCTTCGCGCACTTACCGCAGCCAATACAGAATTCCGGATTAATGTGGAATTTACGAAGTGCTGTACAGACTTTTGCACGGCATTTCTTATCCTTAATATGTTCCTCGTATCATCACGGAAGCGTTTCAGAGTACTGATAACCGGAAGCGGTGCACTCTTACCAAGTCCGCAGAGAGCCATGCTCTGTACCATAGTAGCAAGCTCTTCCAGTTCATCAAGGTCTGACATTTCACCTTTACCATCTACGATTCTCTCGAGAATCTCCAACATACGCTTTGTTCCTTCACGACACGGAACGCATTTACCACAGCTCTCACGCTGTGTAAAGTTCATAAAGAATCTGGCAACCTCAACCATACAGGTATTTTTCATCCATAACCACCAGACCGCCGGAACCCATGATCGCGTCGAGTGATTTAACGGAGTCAAAGTCAAGCGGACGGTCGATCTGATCTTCGATCAGACATCCACCGGATGGTCCACCGATCTGTACACCTTTGAAAGCAGCTCCGCTCTTCAGGCCACCACCGATATCATAAATGATATGACGAAGACTGGTACCCATTGGTACTTCGATCAGACCTGTGTTTTCGATTGCACCGGTCAGGGAGAAGGTCTTGGTTCCCGGGCTTCCTTCTGTTCCAATGGTACGGAACCAGTCAGCACCCTGAAGAATGATCTTCGGAACGTTTGCATATGTTTCTACGTTATTCAGAACGGTAGGTTTCTCCCAGAGACCTTTTTCTACTGTACGCGGTGGTTTGACACGCGGCATGCCTCGCTTACCTTCGATGGATGCAGTGAGGGCAGAACCTTCACCACAACAAAGGCACCTGCTCCACGATTGATATGTAAATGGAAATTCACACCGGAACCAAGGATATTGTCACCAAGCAGTCCATAAGCTTCAGCCTGTTCGATAGCCATACGGAGACGTTTAACGGAAAGCGGATATTCTGCACGAACATAAATGTATCCGTTCTCTGCGCCAACTGCGTATGCGGCAATGGTCATACCTTCGATCATCTTATATGGATCACCTTCCATTACGGAACCATCCATGAATGCACCCGGGTCACCTTCATCACCATTACATACTACATAACGAACTTTTCTTTCTGACGAGCAACCTGAGACCATTTTTTACCAGCCGGGAAACCAGCTCCGCCTCGTCCGCGAAGTCCGGATTTTGTTACTTCATCGATAACATCCTGTGGGGACATATCGAAGAAAGCTTTTGCCATAGCCTGAAAACCGCCAACAGCAATATATTCATCAATGGATTCTGCATTAATATTACCACAGTTCTCAAGAACGATTCTTGTCTGCTGATTCAGGAAAGGAATGTCAGAAGGATGTGGACAGGCGGTATCATGATCACGATAAAACAGTCTGCTTACCGGCTCTCCTTCCATAACAGTACGCTCTACGATCTCTTTACAGTCTTCTACCTGTACATGAACATACTGATAATCATAAGGTTCAATCTTCATCAGAGGTCCTAATTCACAAAGGCCCTGACATCCTGTCTTAACAACACCGACATGCGGAACATCTTTCTGCATTTCCACGCTTACCCAGTCAAGATTCTCGCACAGTTTCGCCATCTCGTCATAAATCTTCTGTGCGCCGGAAGCGATACATCCGGTACCGGAACAGACGAGAACACGGCAGGTATAGCCATCAAGATTCTTCTTAACCTCAGCCTGTTTGTTTTTCAGATCTTCCATACTGGTTATACTCATACGCTCTCACCTCTCAATTCATTTAAAAGCTCAACAGCCTTCTCAGGAGTCATCTTCGGGTGAACAGATCGGAGCAGACCGCGGACGATATTTCATCGAAGGACTGAACCTGAAGAAGCTGACAGTGACTTCAGACACATATGATTTTTTATACACGGCTGATCCCACTTGGTAAAGATGGAATCGGAATCGAATGGCTTGGCAAGCCGTATCTTGAAAATTATCAATACAGCAGCAAGATCAAGACATATGTGTGGAGCGATGAAAGATACACAAACACAACAAGCCTGATCGAAGATGGAATCGCAAAGCTGGAAGAAATGTCGAAGCCTTATGTCGCATACAAAGCAGATGTGATTGACCTTGCAAGGCAATCAAAGAAATACAGCAGCGTATTTGATTTTGACATCGGCGACACTGTCTGGATGATCAGCAAGTCAACGAAGACAAAAGAGAAGCAGCGAATTGTGAAGCTGACGGAATATCCAGAAAGCCCACAAAGCAACACTGTCGAACTTTCAAATGCAACGAAGACTTTTGCTGAAGTACAGCAGGAAGCAACGGATCAGGCGAAGTCAGAAGCAATCAAGATCGCCAACAGCAGCGCGAAGAAAGTTCTTGAAGATGGATATTACACGAAAACAGAAGTCGAAACACACATAACAGCATCGAAGGAAGAAATCGAACTGGGCGTGTCAAAGACCTATGAAACGAAGACCATTGTTGACCAGAAGATCAAGAGTGTGAACGATCTGACCGATGAAAAACTGACGGAATACAGCACGACAGAACAGATGCAGGCTGCAATCAACCTGAAGGCAGAAGAAATTGATCTGGAAGTGTCGAAGGTGTATGAAACAAAGACCAGCGTCACTGAAAAAATTAAAAGCGTGAATGACCTGACGGACGAAAAACTGACATTGTATTCAACAACAGAGGAAATGAACGCGGCTATCAAGGTGCAGGCTGAAGCGATTGATCTTTCAGTGTCAAAGACCTATGAAACGAAGACGACAGTCACAGAGAAGATTAAGAGTGCAAACGAACTGGCACAGTCAGCAGCGGACACGGCTGAAGAAAATGCGAACGATGAAACCGATAAAAAGCTGAAAGAGTATTCAACGACAAAGGAAATGAACGCGGCTATCAAATTAAAAGCCGACAGCATCACGACTGAAGTCAACAAGAAGGTCAACAATTCGGAGTTCGGAACAAAGATCACACAGAACGCCTACAACGTGCGTGTGGCTTGGAATAATAACAGCAAATACATTCAGCTGGAATATGGTCAGCTTGCAATCTACAACGGCGATGTGACGGCAGCAGAAAAAAGAGCAGTATTTGACGAACGAGGAAATCATTTCTATCGTGATGGGTATTATGTTGGGAAAATAGGGACAAACGAATGGTCGGGGAACAACGCGCACAAAGGGCTTGAGTTCGATCTGGACTATCAGGGCAAATACATGGCATTTGCACAGATGAAATCACAGGGCGCAGGATCATACACAACAATGCTGTGCTTCTCACGCGCGAATAGTATATATGACCAGTACGGCATCCATCTGGGATGCGACTTTTATGGTCATTGGTTCGACATGTACAATGTTGATCTTCACGATGTCAATATAAACGGCTACGGCGTGGCAGATGGTAAAAGCATACCGATAGTGACAGAAATTCACGACAACGGAAACGGAACAGTCGGCTGGACGACATCATCAATCAGTGTCAGAGGTGGAATGATTACAGCAGTACCACAAGGGAGCGCGAATATATAATGAGCAAAGAAATCATAATCGAAGAAGATACAAAGACGGAAACAAAAGAAATGATCCTTGATCTGCCTGAAGGCGAAAGAGGGATCACAGAAGAAGAAACAGAAACAAAGGAACAGCAGATCAAAAACACGATGCTTGCGCAGATGGATTCAAAGCTGGACTTGATACTTGCATATCAGGAAGCTGCGCTGGAATAACAGGAGGATGGCACATGAAACCGATCGAACAAAGAATTGCTTGCGCGAAAGGAGAAATCCTGAACGCAATGGCAACAATCAGTACAGAACACGATCTGTCAGCGACAGTCATGGAAGGCGTGCTGGCTGACATACTGTCTGAAGTGAAGTCACAATCAAAGATGGAACTGCTGAACGCATACAACAAAGAAGTGAACGATGCACAACAGGAAATCAAGCAGCTGAAGAAGAACTTGAAAAGCGAAGGCAGCAGCAAAGAAGACATTGAAGACCGAACCTGACACTGATCAGGAAGGAGGGGGCGACAATGGCGATGCAGCTAATAACTGACATAACACTGGAACTGACAGGCGATGAACGATTATATATGGCATCAGCGAAGCAGGGCGACAAGCGCACACGATTCATCAGGATCGCGCTGACGAATAATGGCAAGGTATTCACGATCCCGACAGGGTACATCGTAATTGCGAACATAAAAAAGCCTGACAAACATTTCTGTTATAACGAATGCACAGTGACCGACAACAAAGTCATGGTTGAATTGACAAACCAGGCACTTGCGGCAGCAGGAACAGCACACTGCGACATTGAGATCAGGGATGCGCAGAACGTGTATGTGTTATCTTCACAGGCGTTCACTATCGAAATTGAAGAAACAAACAGGAATGATGCTGCGATTGAAAGCTGCAACGAGATCACAGCACTGGAAAAGAAAGTGCAGCAGTATATCGACAACATCGTTTCGACAAAGAATGACATCTTGAATGTTGAAGCCGCGATGAAGGTTGCTGAAGCTGCCAGAGCATCGGCAGAGGTTGACAGGATCAACGCTGAAGCACGAAGAAAGAAAAGCGAACAGGAAAGGGAAACTGCTGAAACGGCAAGACAACAGCAGCTTCAGATCATGCAGGAAGCGACAGGAGTAGCGAACAACGCAGCTTCTTCGGCAAACACAGCAGCAGAAGCAGCGAATACCGCAGCGGCACGCGCTGAAGCAACATATAAGTCACAGGAAGAATTGCAGAAAATGTATGAAAAGATGCTGGACATCAAGGGAGCAGTCGGAAGCACGATTGACGGCGGCACAGCGTTCAGCGTTGATCCAATGACTTGTGACGGCGGCACAGCATTCACAACAGAGGAATGCGAAGCAGATGCAGGCACAGTGTAGGAAGGAGGAAACACGATGGCAACATGGACAGTCAGACCGAAAAAGGACACGACAGCGAACTGGAAGGCTTCAGGACGCATCCTTGAAGTGAACGAATGGGGCGTTGAAGAAACCACATCAGGCAAGTACATATTGAGGATAGGAAACGGAAAAGACAAGTTTCTTGATCTTCCAGCGGTTGTTGATACGCCGACACTTGAAAAGATGTACAACACGATTCAAAACTTCAACAACAACATGCAGCAGGCGACATCAGCCGCGAACACAGCAGCACAGTCGGCACAGCAGCAGGCAGCGGCAGCACAGGCAGGCGCGGCAGCTTGCAAGGACATCCAGAAGGGAATCAATTCAATGTCGGATTCTGCAACAGGGAAGAAGTACACGATCGGCGTTGAAGCAGGGCTTGTGTACTTGGAAGAAACAACATAACAGGAGGAAAAGAATGGCAAGGCTTTATGTAGCAGACAAAGAAACGCTTGACGCTGTGAAGGCTGACACAACAGGAATACTGGCACAGCTTCAGGATAAAGATGGAAAATTCAGCAATGTCAAGCGATATGGAATCAAGATCAACAAGGCTGACAGCAATCCTGACACGCGCATCACATATCTGTATGATGCAGCAGGGTTCACACCAGCAAAGATGAACTTCACAGACGGATCATTCGACTTCGGTTCATGGGGCGAAGTGTTCTTCATTAAGCAGAACAGACCAGTCATGCTGAAGGCAGACAGAACAGTTGCGTATGAGTTAAACCACACAGACCATTCAAAGAAGCTGGACGGCACTGCATCCGATGTCGGGGACGCATCAACGACACTGAATGCGATGTCTGAATTTCCTTTGATGTGGCTGTGTCAGTATGAAGTCGGAAACTATGAATATATCATCGTATCTGACACAAGAGTTGACAGCAACTACAACGCAGATGCATACACAAGAGAAGATGGAAGTGTTGCAGATCATATGTACATGCCTATGTACGGCGGCAGCTATGACGGCGCGAAACTTCGCAGCTTGTCAGGAAAGAAACTGGACTGCAACACGAACGCGCAGACAGAGATCAGCAGGGCAGCAGCAAACGGAACAGGCTGGACAATTATCTCATGGAGCAGAAGAAATCTGATCGAAAGCCTTCTGACATTGATCAGTAAGTCCGAAAACTTTCAGGCGAAGTTCGGTCAGGGCGTATGTAGCACATATGTCAATGATTCATCAAAAGACTACGGAAAAGTTGTGACAGGAACGCTGGACACAAAAGGACAGTTCTTCGGCTATAATGACGGAACGCATGAAGTGAAAGTGTTCTATTGCGAAAAGCCATGGGGAAACCGCTGGGACAGACTTGTGGGCTATATCTGTGACAACGGAACAATCAAAGTGAAGATGTCGCCGCCTTATAACCTGACAGGGAAAGACTACATAAAAGTTGGAACAGCGTGCAAGACAGAAGGATGGCAGAAAGACACATTGATGACGCGCTATGGACGATTTGTCAAATCTGTCGGCGGCAGTGCTTCGACATATCGTTGTTGTTATTACTGGATCAACATGGCGATCCTTGCGGTCGCGCTTGTCGGTGGTCGCACCGGCCACGGCGCGAGCTGCGGCGCGTATGTGCTTTTGAGCGACGCTGCTTCGGTTGCGGGTTGGGCCGTCGGCGGCTCTCCTTCTTGCGAAGAACCTTTGGCGGCATAAGCCGCACAGGGGGACAGGGGGAGCAATCCCCCTTGAAGTGTGAGTATAAAGAAAATTGAAAATATAGGGATATTGTGTGCGCCTTCCGATGCTTCTGCCTTGCGGTCGCGCTTGTCGGTGGTAACACCAACAACGGCGCGAACTGCGGCGCGTATGTGAATTTGAACAACACTGCTTCGAATGCGAATTGGAACATCGGCGGCTCTCACTCTTAACAATCATGGGACAATAACCTAATGCACACGATATTCCGCGTCACTTGGCGAAAGTTAAACCGAAGAAAGGGTTGTGCTAGTAGGGCGAAAGCCGTGAACGTGCAACAGGTGTTAAGAAGGAAACCTTTTGAATGAAGACATATAAACATATATTTGAAGAATTGCTGAAAGAAGAAAACATCACACAATGTTTTCACGATGCAGCAAAGCGCAAGACGACACGTCCCGAAGTCGCCAGAGTGCTGAAGGAAGAAAGAGAAGTCGGAAACGACAGACCTGAACCGCAATGTCTTCAGGAACATGTGAAAGCACTTCAAAAAATGTTGGAAGAAGAAACATATCAACCGCCAGAGCATAAAAAGATGCTGATAAACGAATATAGCTGCGGAAAGGTCAGGAAAATCATAAAACCTGAATTTCAATATGAACAGGTCGTGCATCATTGCATCATAAAACAGCTTCAACCGATCGTACTTCATGGACTATATGAACACGCGCTGGGAAGCATACCGAACAGAGGTTGTCACAGCGGAAAGAAGCAAGTCGAAAAGTGGATAAAAGGCTATAAGGGAAAGAAGTTCTATATCCTGAAGGCAGATGTCCGACACTGCTTCGATACAGAAGACATTCGCGTAATTGAAACAAAGCTGAAACGCGTGATCAAAGACGAAAGATTTGTCAGATTGTGCAGCACAGTCATGGAGCATGAAGCGACAATGAAGCCACCTGAATTTGATCGGGAATGGATCGAGGATGAACAATGGAAAGATGCTGAATTTTTGTCAGGGCTTCCGCTTGGGTTCGTGACTTCACAATGGTTCACGCAGCTGAATTATAAAGAACTCGATCACAAGATTGTTGAAGAGTGGAAGGAACTGGGCGGCGTTGACCATTCAATTCGATACGCGGACGACATTGTCGCGTTCGGAAGAAACAAAAAGAAACTTCACAGACTGAAAGATGTTATGTCGGAATATATGAAAAATGAAATGCATCAGAAAATCAAATACAACTGGCAAGTGTTCCGTTTTGAATATCCCGACAGGAAAGCACCGCCAGTCATTGACAAAAGGACAGGAAAAGAGAAACCGAAGACCAGAGGACGCGCACTTGACTTCATGGGATTTGTATTTCATTACAACCGCACAACACTTCGCAAGTCAATCCTGAAGCGAAGCACGAAGAAAGCGCATAAACTTTCAAAGAAAGAGAAAATAAACTGGTACGATGCTTCAGCGATGCTGTCATCAATGGGCTGGTATACACACACGGACACCTATGGATTTTATGAAGATCACATAAAACCATATGTCAATATAAAGAAACTGAAAAGAATAGTCAGCAAGCATTCAAAGAAAGGAGCGAAGAACAATGATGTCAGAATGGTATCAGTCAGAAAGCATGGACAAGCCGACAGAGTGGGACACGACATCAAGCCCGACAGTGGTCTATCAGCGAAAGAGCATCGCAGAGCAGATCAGGAAGGGCATTGACGGAGAAAAAGACCGCACTGTCTATGTGTACAGCGAAAGGACTATGACACAGGAAGAATATGCAAGACTTCAGGCAGAGCTTGAAAGTCCAGCAACAAAGATGATCATGCAGTCGATGTCATCAATTGAAATGAACGTGGCAATGATGCAAGAAATGATGGAGGTATAAGCATGGCAGAAACAAGCACAGGAACAAACACAGAAACAACCGAAAAGGTACACAGTAAAAAGTTCGATTCACTGAAGAAAAAGTGGGAAATGGACTATATCACAAAAGATACACTGAAAGGCTGGGTTGCGCTGAATGAGAAGAGAGCAGGAAAGGGCATCACAACAGAGGAATACAAGGAAATTACTGGCGAAGAGTATGAAGCCAGTGAAGAATAATGACGCAGATTGAATTGATCGACAGGCTGTGCGCCGTGAATACGCTTCTGACAGACATTGTCAGGGAACAGGCAGAAATAATGGCGCAACATGGAATCGAAGCGATACAGACGCAAGACGAAGCCACAGACAGGCTTGACGATCTATTCGGGAAGCGCAAAAGGGCAGAAGACGAAAACGATGCAATCGAAGCAGCACTTCGCAAATATATTTGACGGAGGAAAAGAAAATGACTATTGAAGTATCATTGTTACTTTCAGGCGTGTCGATTGCGTTTGCAATCTTCTTCGGAATCAGCACACGCAACAGAAATGTGAAGAAGGACACACAGGACGAAGCCAGAGAGGATGCAACGATCCTGACCAAACTGGAAAACATTCAGAATACTATGATTGAAGTGAAGTCTGAAATGGGATCATACAGAAACGAAATGAAAGAGATCAGGGAGTATTACATCAGGGCATCAGAAAGCCTGAAGCAGCTTCACAAGCGTGTGGATAGAATTGACAAGATCATTGATGAATCACATCCACATCAGTACATCGAAGAGTAACAGGAGGAAAGCGCGTGGAGAAGTACAGCTATACAATACCAGCGAGCAGAAGAAAGAAAAGACGCAAGAAGTCACTGACAAGCTGGATCATGGAGTTTTCAAAAAAAGTTGTGGTTGTCTGCGTGCTGCTTTACATCATCATTGAACTGTTTTCAGTAATAGCGATCTGGCACTTCGCAGACACATCGGTGCTGACCACACTGATCAGCGAAACATCTGAAGTGCTTCGCATGGGTGTGTTCGGGTACATGATAAAGGCAGGAATTGAGAACTGGCAGAAAATCAAAAAAGGAAAGCAGGAAAGTGAAAACGAGGAAGGCGGTGCGAACGGATGAAAAATGCAGCTTTAATATTAAAAACAATTTATGATAATTTGCCGATGATCCTGACAATCATTGCGATTGTGGCAGGCATCGGAATCAAGGTCAGAAACTTCCTGAAGCAGTCAAAGGAAGACCAAAAGAAGCAGCTTCAGGAACAGGCAGACAAAGTCGTGGAACTGGTAAAAGAAAGCCTTCTGTCTATCGTATCAAAGGCAGAAAAGGAATGGGGAAGCGGCACAGGAACAATCAAGAAGTCATGGGTATGGGAACAACTTCAGGCACAACAGCAGAAGTTGACGGAATACATATCAGAAGGACTGATCGACAAAGACATGGTCGATGATCTGATTGAAGCGGCAGTTGAAGAACTGAACGCTATTTTGAAAAAGAATCAGAAGGCTGCTGAAGCAGTCAAGCCGCCTGAAGAAAGGGAAGCGGCAGCGGTAGCAGCTGCGCTTCAGGTGCAGAAGATACAGAAGGAATAAAAAGACAGGAGGTCAAAAGGAATGCTACATGCTTACATTACATCATACGCGATCTGCTTCATGGCGACAGTGGTCATCATTATGCTATTGCTGATCGCAGGCGTTGAGATTGACAAGGAAGAAGCGAAACATCACGGCGCAGAGGTTGAGCCGCCGCCAACAGCGAAGGACTTACGATCGTGGCATTCGGTACATCACTGCCGGAGCTTGTGACATCTGTTTCAGCAGCACGCAAGGGAAATGCAGGAATTGCAAATAGGAAATATAGTCGGCAGCAATATTTTTAATATACTCTTTGTAATTGGTACAGTAGCTCTCATTTGTCCGGTACCGTTTGAGAGCAGGTTTGTGATTGATACAGTTGTGGCAATACTGTGCGGT
>ENA-OQKQ01000528-OQKQ01000528.1-human-gut-metagenome-genome-assembly--contig:-NODE-528-length-12424-cov-2.545824_pt1 | contig 12424 bp, 13 predicted proteins | sample MGYA00242651_ERZ504803 | MGnify/ENA primary metagenome ERZ504803 (study PRJEB26092, sample SAMD00036380) | human gut metagenome | host: Homo sapiens | study: EMG produced TPA metagenomics assembly of...
CTCTATTTACAAGGCAGGAGACAAGCAGAAGTGCCTGGATCTCTGCAATGAGATGATCCTTTTGGTTTCAATGACGGAACTTATGTGATAAAGGCCCTTGACCTGAAACAGCGGATGGGTGTTCTCACTGGCGAAGAGAAAGAGAAATACGAGCAGCGTTTTATCCCGAAGCTGATCCCGCCGGAAAAGGCGCAGGAGATCAGGGAGAGCAAGGAAGCATCCGGCGAGTATGAGGAGGCAAAACCGGTCACAGATACCATCCAGGTAGATGATGAGCGGGATCTGAACAGTGCGGAGACATTCCAGGAGAAGCTTTCCAAGGGATTCCGTGATATCTTTGGCGGACATAAGAAATACCGCGGAAGAGGATATGGAGGAAAAAGAAGCTGCGCAGGATGAAGAACAGGAAGAGGTTTCCACAGGCTCTGAGGATGTGACGGAACAGGCTGAAGTGCCGGAGGCTGAGACTGCTGCGGCAGCAGAACCGTCGGAGGAGTTTACAGATTCTGAGGAGATCGAAGCAGCAGAAGGAAGTGAGGAAGCTTCTGAAGAGCAGGAAGAGTTTTCCGGACAGGAAGTGGATGAGATTCCGCTGGCATCAGGTGTTGAGAACCTGTCATCCGGAAGTATAAAGCTGCAGGCTCAGGAACAGCAGGATAAAGAGGAAGAAGAGGCTTATCAGGAAGCGGAAGAAGCTGAGGCTGAGAAAGCTACAGAGATGTCTTTGTCCCAGAGTGTTGCAGAGATCATGAAGGAAAAGGCTGCCGGAAATGAGGAAAATGAGGAGAAGCCTGCAGGGGTTCCGCTCAATGAGGAAGGCAAGCCTGATTTTTCCGCAACGATCCGTATGCCGGAGCTGAAGATCCCGAAGTCCATGATCAATGTGGACCCGGAGAATGCAAGCAGTTCTGCGGAGATGCCGGATGCGTCCGGAATTTTCGGAAGTATCGAGGATATTGCGGCATCGGTAGGTGACAGGTCCGAGAAGGATAAGGATAAAGACTTCAACCTGGAGGATACCATTCTGGCAGCAGCTACACAGCAGGGAATCGATATCCCGGAGGAAGAGAAATCTCCGGATGTCCAGCAGTCCGACGTAACGGAAGAGCCGGCAGGTATTGAGGATCTGGATATTGCGGCTGATGAATTTGTTCCGGAGGAGCCGGATGCGGCAGATATCGAGGATATCATGGCGCAGATCTCCGCTCAGCAGGAGGAAGAGGTAACGGAGACTTCCGATACCAGAATTCCGGATATCGTATTTGATGAAGATGAGGAGCCGGTTACTGAGGAGGATCTTCAGGCTGCAGAAGCAGAGTTCCTGAATGGTCCGTCAGGAGTACAGAAGCCGGTGGAAGAAGATGATGTGCTTCCGGAGATTCCTTCACTGGAATCTGAGGCGCAGGTGCAGAAGTCGGCAGCAGAGCCTTCTGCGAAGCTTCATCATGAGGAACCGGTGGCTGCAGCGGAAGAGGAAAATCTTCTTTGATGAGGAAGAAGAATACAGTGATGACGCCTTTAACTTCCAGGATGAGGATGACGAGGATGACTTTTATCAGCAGTCCCATCGGTGATGATTCTGATGAAGCCATGGAAGAGGACGATGAGGAAGATGAGCTCAGCGAGGAAGAGCAGCTTGAGAAATTTTATCGCTACGATCCATCCGGAGAAGGATCCTACAAAGATCGTTTCCAGAAAGAAAGAGCTCACAGAGGAAGAGAAGAAGCTTTTCACCTATTTTGTTACAGTTCCCGGAATGAAGGAACAGCTGCTTGATGTACTCTGCGATGTGCAGATGGGCGCAGCAGACAAGACCTCCCAGACCGGAAATGTGATCGTTATGGGCGGCAGAGAAACAGGTAAGACGAGACTGATCTCAAGTCTGATCCCGGCAATCTGTAAAGAGCTGAATATCGAGGCTTCCAAGGTTGCCTATATATTTGCGGATGATCTCAACGGAAAGGATATTCCGGAGATCGTATCCAAGCTTGCCGGCGGTTTCCTGTTATCGAGGATGCAAACCAGCTTTCCCAGGAAACAGCAGATGAGCTTGAGGAAGCTATGACCGGAAACACAAAGGGAATGATCGTGATCCTGGAGGATGAAAAGATTGGTATGCGTAAGCTGATCGCAAGATATCCGAAGCTTGCGAAGAAGTTTACATCCATGATCAACATTCCTGTATTTACAAACGATGAACTTGTTAATTTCGCCAAGGTCTATACCATGGAGAATGGATTCCGTATCGACCAGATGGGCATGCTTGCTCTGTATAATCTGATCGGGATCAACCAGAAGGAGGATCAGCCGATGTGCATCGGTACTGTGAAGACCATGCTGGATAAGGCTATGGAGAGAGCTCAGAGCGGATTGTTCAAGCGTTCCAAGAAGCGTGTGGATCGTGATGGCTACACGGTACTTTTTGAAAAGGATTTCAGCTGAAAATAAGAAAAAGCAGAGGTAAAAAATATGGCCAGACCTTATCTTGGTAACCCGAAATATACCATTGAAGTCCTTCAAAAGTATCATTTTGTTTTCCAGAAAAGGTTTGGTCAGAATTTTCTGATCGATGAGCATGTTCTGGAAAAGATCATTGAGTCTTCGGGTATCACGAAGGATGATTTTATACTGGAGATCGGTCCGGGTATCGGAACTATGACCCAGTATCTTGCGGAGGCTGCCAGAGAGGTGGCTGCTGTGGAGATCGATAGTTCGCTGATCCCGATCCTTAAGGATACGTTGAAGGACTGGGATAATGTTTCCGTGATCAATAACGATATCCTGAAAACGGATATCAAAAAGATCGCAGATGAGAAAAACGGCGGTAAGCCTGTGAAGGTGGTTGCGAATCTGCCGTATTACATTACGACTCCGATCATCATGGGGCTTTTTGAGAAGAATGTTCCTGTGGATTCGATCACTGTCATGGTGCAGAAGGAGGTTGCAGACCGTATGCAGGTTGGTCCCGGTACCAAGGATTACGGTGCGCTTTCCCTAGCTGTGCAGTATTATGCGAAGCCGGAGATCGTTGCGAATGTACCGCCGAACTGTTTTATGCCGCGGCCGAAGGTCGGAAGTGCGGTGATCAAGCTGACGCGTTATGAGAAGCCGCCGGTGGATGTGAAGGATGAGGGGCTTATGTTCCGTCTGATCCGTGCATCTTTTAACCAGAGGAGAAAGACGCTTGTGAACGGTATCAGAAATTCCGGAGATTTTTCCCTGAGTAAGGAGGAGATCGAGGATGTGTCCAACAGGTGTGAGCTTCCGCTGAATATCAGGGGTGAGGCGCTGACACTGGAGCAGTTTGCGATGCTTGCCAACTGTATTTATGATGAGAAAAATTAATATATGATAAACGCAAAAAGAGCCCGGGCAGCTGTTCCGGGTTCTTTTTGCGTTTCCGGACAGATGTTGGAGAGGAATCCATCCGGACATATATAACTTGTCATAGAAAGGAGGTTGTGCCTGAGGTATCAGACACAAATAAGTAATGAAAAATTTACAATATTTATTGTAAAAAAGAGATGTTAGGAAAGTTTGTTGAAAATATGAAAATATTGTGAATATATTTACTGGTATATACATAAAGTCTGACCTTGGAATCTTGGAAAAAGGTCAATCAAGCTTTACAAGGGGCAGGGCAGGTGTGTTATACTGGGGAGCGTCAAAAGGAAATGAATTTATTGAAACAGAAAACAGTTATAGTTGATGTATACAGGCGGATGCCTATATGGAGGATGAATATTATGAAAAAAATGAACAGAATCACAGCACTGGTTGTTGCTGGTATTATTTCCTGTACTTCACCAATGATGGTTATGGCATCTGATTCCGGTTCAATTATGAGCCAGATGGAAGAGGTTCTTAAAAATAACGAAGTTGAATCTCTTGCAGCTGATCCGGATAAAGTAAGTGATATTATTGTTTATGTGAAAGGACTTTTTGATTCCAATCAGATTACAGACGATGAGATATCACAGGGAATCGATGAGGCAGCAGATCATTATGGTGTATCACTTTCTGATGATGATAAGAATTCACTGGTAAATATCATCAGCAAGTTCCGCGGAATTGATGTCAGTAATGACCAGATCAAAAAATATGTAAATGATACATACAGTACCCTGAAAGATATGGGCGTTACAAAATCAGATGTGAAGAATATTTTTCAGAAAGCAATTCAGTTTATTAAAGGAATGCTTTCCCGTCAGTAAGAGGCAGGTGTTTTAAATGTCACTTTTATTAGGCGCATTATTGTTGGCTTTATATAAAATGTACAATATTGAAAAAGCAGAATAAAATTATAAATGTGGCGTTTCTATAAAAAAAGAGGATACAAGAGGGAAAAATTGTGCAAATACGCTAAAAAGTTCACGAGCTGTTTATAATATGTTCATATTTGTTTGGTACTATAATAACAGTTCGAAAGAACATTACAAAAGACGCTGTAATGGTGTGTATCTGTATCATTACACATACAATTTTTTTCATAATAATCGCCCCGGTAAGCCACTACCGGGGCACTCCTCGTTTTATGGAAAAAATTCTATAAATGTTTAAAAAAAGGGCTTCTGCTGCAATGCAGGAGCTTTTTTGAGTTATGATGTACTAAAAAAACATGGCGCGGGCTGATTGCTCATGCTATAATAACTAAGATAAGGATAAAATCGGAAGTGGCATAAAGTGCTGGCTTGCAGTAAATGATAAATAGATAAAAGTGAACAGGAGGTCAGGAAATGGCGGAGTCTATGAAGGATTTTGAGCAGGAGCTTGAGGCTTCTTTTAAGAAAATTGATGAAGGTGATATTATCACCGGTACAGTTGTAAGCGTTGATGAGACAGGTGTTGTTCTTGATCTCAAATATTATACAGAGGGATTCATCCCGGCAGAGGAATTTTCCAGGGAGCCGGGCTTTAATATGAAAGAAGCAGTACAGCCGGGCGAGGAGATTCAGGCAACTGTTCTCCGTAAGGATGATGGACAGGGCAATATCCTGCTTTCAAGAGCGGAGGCAGCAGAGGTTCTGGCATGGGATAAACTTGCTGAACTTCAGAAATCAGGAGAAGCACTGGATGTTGTTGTAAAAGGTATCGTAAACGGTGGAGCTATTGCATACGTGGAAGGCATTCGTGGTTTTATTCCGGCCTCCAAGCTGGCTCTGAGCTACGTTGAGGATACGGAAGAGTATCTGAATAAACCGCTTATTGTACAGGTTATTGATGTTGATAAAGCGAAGAAGAGACTTGTGCTTTCTGCAAAAGAACTTCTTCGTGAGAAGGCAGACGAGGACCGCAGAAACAAGATATCCAATATTGAGGTTGGCTTTGTAACAGAAGGAACTGTTGAGAGTCTGCAACCGTATGGTGCTTTCGTTGATCTCGGAAATGGAATTTCCGGTCTGGTGCATATTTCACAGATCTGCGAAAAAAGGATTAAGAAGCCTTCAGAGGCAGTAAATGTAGGCGACAAGGTCAAAGTTAAAGTTATTGCCATCAAGGACGGTAAACTGAGCTTAAGCATTAAAGAGGCATCTGATCTGATGGCGAAGGAAGTTGAGGAGGAGATTTTTGAGCTTCCTGAATCCGATGAAGAGGCAACAACATCCCTTGGTTCACTTTTTGCAAATATCAAGCTGGACTGAGAAATGTCCACACTACATAGCAACGACACTTGGATGAAAAAGGATGGATGTGAATGAAAAATCAGGAGAGAATATTTGTAATCGGACATAAGAATCCGGATACGGATTCCATCTGTTCGGCTATTGCCTATGCTGACATTAAAAACAGAACCACACAGAACAAGAAATATATCCCGAAGAGAGCCGGCCAGATCAATGAGGAGACAAGATATGTGCTGAATCGTTTTGGCGTGCAGCCTCCGGCTTATCTTGGAAATATCGGAACCCAGGTAAAAGATATGGATATCCGTATCAGTCCACCGGCAGACAAGAGCATGTCTCTGAAGAATGCCTGGGATATGATGCAGGAGAACAGTATCGTATCTCTTCCGATCCGCGATAAAGATGGCTGTCTGGAAGGCCTTGTGACCATCGGAGATATTGCCAAGACCTATATGGATACAACGGACAGCTACCTCCTTTCAAATGCGAGGACACAGTATCAGAGGATTGCTGAGACTGTAGGAGGTGAGGTTGTAGAGGGAAACAGCCACGGATATTTTGTTAAGGGAAAAGTTCTCGTTGGAACAGCCAATCCGAAGATGATGGAGGGCTATATTGAAGAGAATGATATGATCATCATGGGAGACCGTGAGGAAGATCATCTTCAGGCTATCAGCCAGAATGTAAGCTGCATTATTGTAGGACTGAATATTGTAGTTTCCGAGAAAGTAGTGAAGCTTGCCCATGAGAAAAGTATCGTGATCATCCGCTCACCGTATGATACGTTCAATATTGCGCGACTGATCAATCAGAGTATTCCGGTAAATTATGTTATGAAACGTGATAACATGGTTACATTTAACACTGAGGATTTCACTGATGATATTCAGGAAGTTATGATAAAAAACCGTCACAGGGCTTTCCCTGTCATCAATCCTCATGGCAAATGTATCGGAACCATTTCCAGACGTAATTTTCTGGATATGCATAAGAAAAAAGTTGTGCTTGTTGATCATAATGAGGTGGATCAGGCTGTTGATAATATTGAGAAGGCTGAAATTCTTGAGATCATCGATCACCATAAGCTTGGAACTCTGCAGACTATGACACCTGTTGCTTTCCGTAATGAGCCGGTTGGATGTACAGGAACGATCCTTTATGAGATTTATGGGGAGCAGAGACTGGAGATCCCGGAAAAGATCGCCGGACTTCTCTGTGCCGCGATCATTTCTGATACGCTGATGTTCCGTTCACCGACCTGCACGCAGAAGGATAAGATAGCTGCCAGCGCGCTTGCCCTGATAGCAGGAATCAATATTGAGAAATTTGCAAGAGAAATATTCTCAGCAGGAAGTAATCTGAAAGATAAGTCTCCTGAGGAGATCTTTTATCAGGATTATAAGAAATTTATCGGTGAAGGCAATGTTTCCTTTGGCGTGGGACAGATCAGTTCCATGGACAGTGAGGAGCTGAAGGAGATCAAGGAGAAACTGATGCCGTTTATGGTAAGTGAATGCGGACGCCATGATATTACAAGAGTTTACTTTATGCTGACTAATATCCTGGAAGAATCCACAGAGCTTCTTTTCTATGGAGAGGGAAGCCAGCAGATGGCTGAGATCGCTTTTGAACGGAAACCGGAAGGAGATGCTTTTTGCCTGAAAGGCGTGGTATCCAGAAAGAAACAGCTGATTCCGGCTATGATGGAGGCTGCTCAGCTTATGAATAGTGATTACGCATAAGGAGGCCGGAGAAATGGCGAAACAGATCTGGAAGCCGGGAAATATGATCTATCCGCTGCCTGCTGTAATGGTGAGTGTTACAGATGGTGAAGGCAATGATAATATTATTACAGTTGCATGGACAGGAACTGTGTGTACGAATCCGGCCATGGCTTATATTTCAGTCCGACCATCCCGCTATTCATACGATATGATAAGAAAAACGGGAGAATTTGTCATTAATCTGACAACAGAAAAACTGGCTTTTGCAACGGATTTCTGCGGAGTGCGTTCAGGACGCGACGTTGACAAATTCCAGAAACTGAATCTCACAAAAGAGAAAGCACAGTATGTTTCTGCACCGATGATCGGGGAGTCACCGGTTTCCATTGAGTGCAGAGTACATGAGGTTAAAGAACTGGGATCCCATGATATGTTTCTGGCGGATGTGCTTGCGGTTCATGCTGATGAAGCATACATGGATAAAAATAATAAATTTCATCTCAACGATGCAGGACTTCTTGTTTATTCTCATGGAGAGTATCTGGCAGGTGACCGGAAAGTAGGAACTTTCGGCTACAGTGTGAAGAAGAAAACAAGTAAACGGAAAAAATGATACTAAAGTGATGATCGCGGAGATCTGAATGCGGTTATGCTAAAATGAAAGGATACAGTATGAATAATATTACACTGATAGGGATGCCTGGTGCGGGGAAGAGCAGCATCGGTGTCGTACTTGCGAAGGTACTTGGTTACCAGTTTATTGACTCAGATCTTCTGATCCAGAAGGCGGAGAAGAGGACTTTGAGTAAGATCATCGAGGATGAGGGTACGGAGGGCTTCAAGGCAATCGAGAATCGTGTGAATGCTTCGATCCAGGTGGAGAATACGGTGATCGCTACCGGTGGAAGTGTGGTTTACTGCGATGAGGCTATGCAGCATCTGAGGTCTGAGGGTGTTGTGGTGTATCTTAAGATCTCGCTGGAGCTTCTTTCCAGGCGTCTTGGTAATCTTAAGGGGCTGGTGTTGTGCTCAAGGAGGGGCAGACGCTGGCGAGTCTTTATGATGAGCGTGTTCCTTTGTATGAGAAATATGCGGACATTGTGGTGGATGAAGAGGATAAGGATCTGGAGGGGAGTCTCCAGGTTGTGCTTGAGGCACTGAAGAACAGGGGAGATAAGGCGTAACTGTTGGCTTGTGGAAACGGTTTGCTGGAGTGTTTTGGGTCATGGGTTGTGACAGGTTTTCGTCATAAATTGTTTACAAATCTGAAATATGTGTTATAATATACAACTGACCTAAAAAACGGTATTGCGGAACATTTGTTCCTGCAGTAAATTCAGAGAAAGTTTCTGCTCATAGAGGAGTAAAATAATAGAGGTGTGTTATGGAACAGTATGTGATTAAAGGCGGCAATCCTCTGGTTGGAGAAGTGGATATTGCGGGTGCGAAGAATGCGGCGCTTGCGATATTGTCAGCAGCCATTATGACTGATGAAACTATATTGATCGAGAATCTGCCAGATGTTAGGGACATCAATGTTCTGCTTGAGGCGATCTCCGAGATCGGGGCTCAGGTTGAGCGTATTGATAAGTCTACTGTAAAGATCAACGGTTCTACTATCGGCAATCTCAGCGTGGATTATGAGTTTATCAAGAAGATCCGTGCTTCTTATTATCTTCTGGGTGCTTTGCTTGGTAAGTATAAGCATGCGGAGGTTCCGCTTCCGGGTGGATGTAATATCGGCAGCAGGCCGATCGACCAGCATCTGAAGGGTTTCCGTGCTCTTGGTGCGGATGTTGATATCTGTCATGGTGCTATTGTTGCCAAGGCGGAGAATCTGCATGGCAGCCATATTTTCCTGGATGTGGTTTCTGTTGGTGCTACTATTAATATTATGATGGCTGCTTCTATGGCGACTGGCCGTACGATCATTGAGAATGCTGCGAGGGAGCCGCATGTTGTTGATGTGGCGAATTTCCTGAACAGTATGGGGGCGAATATCAAGGGTGCTAGTACGGATGTGATCCGTATCCGTGGTGTTGAGACGCTTCATCGTACGGAGTATTCGATCATTCCGGACCAGATCGAGGCTGGTACGTTTATGTTTGCTGCTGCGGCTACTCGTGGTGATGTTACTGTTCGTAATGTTATTCCTAAGCATCTTGAGGCTACTACTGCTAAGCTTGAGGAGATCGGGTGTGAGGTTGAGGAGTTTGATGATGCGGTTCGTGTCCGTGCGCCGCATGTGCTTCATCGTACGCATGTGAAGACGTTGCCTTATCCTGGTTATCCTACGGATATGCAGCCGCAGATCGCGGTTACTTTGGCTTTGGCTGAGGGTACGAGTATTGTTACTGAGAGTATTTTTGAGAACCGGTTTAAGTATGCGGATGAGCTTTCCCGGATGGGTGCCAATATTAAGGTGGAGGGGAACTCTGCTATTATTGATGGTGTGAGGAAGCTTACGGGGGCGCGTGTGAGTGCGCCGGATCTTCGTGCGGGTGCTGCGCTTGTTATTGCGGGGCTGGCTGCTGAGGGTGTTACGGTTGTTGATGATATTGTTTATATCCAGCGTGGGTATGAGAATTTTGAGGAGAAGCTCAGGAGTCTTGGGGCTGAGATTGAGAGGGTTTCCAGTGAGAAGGAGATTCAGAAGTTTCGGTTGCGCGTTGGGTGATGGTTGGTGACAACTGGTAACGATTGATGATAATTGGATATTTGAGTTTTGGGAGAGTTCCTGGGTGTTTGGGCCTGGGGGCTCTTTTTTGTGTGGGTGGGAGGAATGGGGGGAGGGACGAACGGACAGTCTGCCAGCGGGGCGGCTGCATGGTCGTGCCTGGTGCGGTCGTTTCGCCGGGTCATACTAAGCGTCTGAGTCTTCTGCCGTGCAGGGCGCCCCATAACTCGCCATGTACGCTGATGCGTACCTGGCTCAGACAGATGGGGCTTACTCTGCGGCTTGTGGCCGCAGAGTACCTTCCCGTCAGAAGCCCCAGGCGCCAAGTATGACCAGCGGCTTACTCCGACGCACCGGGTCCCGACCATGCAGCCGCCCCTCCGGCAGTCCGTCCTGTGCGTTGGAGAGAAACAAAAAGGATGCACTACAAAGAAATTCTGGAATCGTACTAAGTCCGTCCTGTGCGTTGGAGAGAAATAAAAAGGATCCACTACAAAGAAATTCTGGAATCGTACTAAGTCCGTCCTGTGTGTTAGAGAGAAATAAAGAAAGCATCAAGGGTGTGATAAATGGGCTGATTTGAGTCTGTCCTGTGCGTTGGAGAGAAATAAAGGGGTTAAGAAATTTCCAGTGCAAAAAATATAGCGCGGGTGGGGTGTGCATGCTATAATGATTAGGATTATAGTGCTGTCGTCTGGTTTGGGGCGGCGGTGGTTGGGTTTTTGTTTGAATGGGAGGTCTGGATATGGCGGAGTCTATGAAGGATTTTGAGAGGGAGCTGGAGGCTTCTTTTAAGAGGATCGATGAGGGTGATATTATCTCAGGGACTGTTGTGAGTGTGGATGAGTCGGGGGGTGTTCTTGACCTTAAGTTTTATGCTGAGGGTTTTATTCCGGTGGAGGAGTTTTCCCGGGTGCCGGGGTTTAATATTAAAGAGGCTGTTCAGCCGGGGGATGAGGTTCAAGCGATGGTTCTTCGCAGGGATGATGGTCAGGGGAATATTCTTCTTTCCAGAGCGGATGCTGCGGATGTGCTTGCCTGGGACAGGCTGAAGGAGCTTCAGGATTCGGGTGAGGTGCTGGATGTTGTTGTGAAGGGGATCGTTAACGGGGGTGCCATTGCTTATGTTGAGGGTGTCCGTGGTTTTATTCCGGCATCCAGGCTTGCTTTGGAGTTTGTTGAGGATACGGAGGTGTTTCTGAATAAGCCGATCCAGGTGCGGGTGATCGAGGTTGATAAGGCGAAGAAGAGGCTGGTGCTTTCGGCGAGGGAGATTCTTCGTGAGAGGGCTGAGGTGGAGAGACGGAATAAGATTTCCAATATCCAGGTTGGTTTTGTGACGGAGGGTACGGTTGAGAGTTTGCAGCCGTATGGTGCTTTTGTGGAGCTTGGGAACGGGGTTTCCGGGCTGGTGCATATTTCTCAGATCTGTGAGAAGAGGATACGGAAGCCTTCTGAGGTTTTGAGTGTTGGGGATAAGGTTAAGGTGAAGGTTATCGCGATCAAGGATGGTAAGCTGAGCCTGAGTATTAAAGAGGCATCGGATCTGATGGCTAAGGAGGTTGAGGAGGAGTCTTTTGAGCTTCCGGAGTTGGGGGAAGAGGCTACTACTTCCCTGGGTGCTTTGTTTGCAAATATTAAATTATGATTATTTTGGATGAAAAAGGATGGATGTGTATGAAAAAACCGGAGAGAATATTTGTAATCGGACATAAGAATCCGGATACGGATTCCATCTGTTCGGCTATTGCTTATGCGGATATTAAGAACAGAACTACGCAGAATAAAAAATATATCCCGAAGAGAGCGGGGCAGATCAATGAGGAGACCAGGTATGTGCTGAACCGTTTTGGCGTACAGCCGCCGGCTTATCTGGGGAATATCGGTACGCAGGTCAAGGATATGGATATCCGGACCAGTCCGCAGGCGGATAAGAATATGTCGCTGAAGAATACCTGGGATCTGATGCAGGAGAACGGGATCGTTTCTCTTCCAATCCGGGATAAGGATGGGTGTCTGGAGGGGCTTGTGACGATTGGTGATATCGCAAAGACCTATATGGATACTACAGACAGTTATCTTCTTTCCAATGCGAGGACGCAGTATCAGAGAATTGCCGAGACTGTTGGCGGTGAAGTGGTGGAAGGTAACGGACACGGATTATTTTGTGGAAGGGGCGTGTGCTTGTCGGTACTGCCTAAACCGAAGATGCTGGAGGGCTACGTTGAGGAGGATGATATGATCATCAGTGGGTGACCGTGAGGAGGATCATCTTCGAGGCGATCAGCCAGAATGTCAGCTGTATCACTCGGTGGGGCTGAATATCGTGGTTTCCGAGAAGGTTATAAAGCTTGCTCATGAGAAAGAATATCGTGATCATCCGGTCTCCGTATGATTAC
>ENA-OQKQ01000529-OQKQ01000529.1-human-gut-metagenome-genome-assembly--contig:-NODE-529-length-12369-cov-4.397811_pt1 | contig 12369 bp, 11 predicted proteins | sample MGYA00242651_ERZ504803 | MGnify/ENA primary metagenome ERZ504803 (study PRJEB26092, sample SAMD00036380) | human gut metagenome | host: Homo sapiens | study: EMG produced TPA metagenomics assembly of...
AAAAATCGAGCAGGGGGATATTCAAAAACTGGCCGGTTTGGAGCCGGCGCTGAAAGCCCATATCATCGGCCAGGATGAAGCAATTGAAAAGGTTGCCGCAGCCGTGCGCCGAGGTCGCGTACAAATCAGTCCCCGCAAGCGGCCCCAGTCCTTTATTTTTGTGGGTCCCACCGGCGTAGGTAAGACGGAACTGGTGAAGCAGTTGGCCGCTTATATGTTTGACACCCCGGACGCGCTGATCCGCCTGGATATGAGCGAGTATATGGAGAAGTTTTCTGTCTCTCGTATCATCGGCTCGCCTCCCGGTTATGTGGGCTATGACGACGCCGGGCAGTTGACGGAGAAAGTACGGCGCAAGCCTTACAGCGTGATTCTGTTTGACGAGATCGAAAAGGCACATAAAGATGTGCTGAACATTTTGCTGCAAATTCTGGACGAGGGTCGGATCACAGATGCACAGGGCCGCACGGTGAATTTTGAAAAATACCATCATTGTGATGACCTCTAATGCTGGATCTACCGACGCTGCCACTGTGGGCTTTGGCAAGTCCCAGGGGGAAATGAACCGGGACGTGACCATGAAAGCCCTGGAGCGCTTCCTGCGTCCGGAATTCCTGGGTCGTGTGGACGAGGTAATCGTCTTTAACAAGCTGACCTTTGAGAACTTCCATCCCGCAATCGGTAACGCAATGACAGACGAGCTTAAAAGACAGCGCAGAAACCTTGAACTTATCGCAAGTGAAAACATCGTTTCTCCGGCAGTTATGGCTGCAATGGGCAGCTTGCTCACAAACAAATATGCCGAGGGTTATCCGGGAAAGAGATACTACGGCGGTTGTCAGTGCGTTGATGTAGTTGAAGAAATTGCCCGTCAGCGTGCGTGTGAGCTTTTTCGGTGCTGAACACGCAAATGTTCAGCCTCACTCAGGCGCTCAGGCTAACACAGCGGTATATTTTTGCAATGCTTAATCCCGGTGATACGGTAATGGGTATGAACCTTAACGAAGGCGGTCACCTTACACACGGTTCACCTGTTAATATTTCAGGTAAATACTTCAATTTTGTTCCATACGGTGTTGATCCCGAAACGCACAGAATTGATTATGATAAGGTTCTTGAAATTGCAAAGGAATGCAAGCCTAAGATGATTGTTGCAGGTGCGTCTGCTTACCCAAGAATTATTGATTTTGCAAAGCTCCGTGAGATTGCCGACGCAGTAGGCGCATATCTTATGGTTGATATGGCTCACATCGCAGGTCTTGTTGCCGCAGGCGTTCATCCGAACCCTGTTCCGTATTGTGAGTTCGTTACAACAACAACACACAAAACTCTCCGTGGTCCTCGTGGCGGTCTTATCCTCTGCCGTGAAGAATTTGCAAAGCAGATTGACAAGGCTATCTTCCCCGGTACACAGGGCGGTCCTCTTATGCATGTTATTGCCGCAAAGGCTGTTTGCTTCGGCGAGGCATTAAAGCCTGAGTTCAAGGAGTACGGCAAAAAGATTGTTTCTAACTGTAAGGCTCTTGCAGACGGACTTCTCAAAAGAGGCAACAAGCTTGTTTCAGGCGGTACGGACAACCATGTTCTTCTTATGGATCTCCGTGATACAGATGTAACCGGCAAGGAGCTTGAGGCTCGTCTTGACGATTGCTACATCACAGTAAATAAGAACACAATTCCGGGCGAACCCCGTTCACCGTTCGTAACAAGCGGTGTAAGAATCGGTACTGCTGCTGTTACTACAAGAGGTCTTAACGAGGAAGATATGGACAAGATTGCCGAGTACATCACCCTCGTTCTTAACGACTATGAGAACAGCAAGGAAAAGGTTAGAGCAGGTGTTGAAGAAATCTGTAAAAAATATCCGCTTTATGAGTAATTGTGAGTAATAAATTACTCAGGAAAAAGTAAAAATGAATAATTAAAAAGTCAGTCGGTTGGTATATTGCCAACCGACTGCTTTGCTGTTAAGGAAATAACAGATGTGACCTTGTAGGGGTATCCTTGCAACTATATTTCAGACGGGAAAACCGTGTTCTCTCGCAAGTAATGGTACAAATTGTATGTTAAAACAAATTCTATAAATGCAATCTTGTAGGGGCGTTCATTGGACGCCCGCCTTGATGAAATATTATGTTCGCAGAAATATGTTTTGATATGACGAAAACTGTGTATTCAATTTTGCACGCATTGCGTGCAATCGTGTGCGTTGCACACGAACGGGCGAACACGGTTCGCTCCTACAAAACAGCAGTAACTTTGTGATATTTATATAATTTATTTTTATCACAATGTTTGTGTCTTTAATTGCGGGCGTCCGATGAACGCCCCTACAGATTTGTGCGAACAATTACAATACTACGCTCGGGCATAATATGTTTTTTTGATATTTACAAACTATCTACACGAATCGGGAACGGCGCCCCGCCTGATGAATGATTTTGTTTAAACACATATGTTTTGATGTGATGAAAATGGTGTATACCAAATTAAAACATAACATTTATTACATCAAAGAATATGTAGGCAAACAAAAAGACCGAAAAATTGCTTTTTCGACCTTAAATTAATTTTGATTATTCTGTTTTACTGTCGGAGGTGGTGGGGATTTCACCGTGTTTTCTTCAAAATCCGCAATTTCATTTTTAATCAGATGAAGAAGATACCAATTCATTGACCTGTCATCATACTTTGCTACATACTCAAATTTACGCAATAAATCTTCATCAATGCGTAGTGACAAATGTTTTGGCTTTCCTTTCATAAAATTGCACCTCAAATGAACCTATTATGGGTTTATTATAAGTCCTTATTGTGCTATAATGTAAAAGTGAACCCATAATGGGTTCATAAAAAAGGGAGTGCTTTGTTAATGAAAATTGCGGTTATCGGTTCAAGGACGCTTACAGTCAGAAATCTTGAAAAATATATTCCGAAAGATACGACAGAAATCATTTCGGGAGGTGCAAATGGAATTGACAGATGTGCAAAGGAATTTGCAGTAAAAAACAATATCAGATACACGGAATTTCTTCCTGAATATAAAATACATGGAAGATATGCTCCGCTGAAACGCAATCTTGAAATCATTGACAATGCAGATTTTGTTTTGGCTTTCTGGGACGGAAAAAGCAGAGGTACTAAATTTGTTATAGATAATTGCAGAAAAACAAATAAACCGATAAGAGTGTTGATTAGCAAAGGATGTTTATAACATAATGTTATTGCCACAGATTACATAGTGTTTTGTCACTCAAAAGTTATGCGTACAAACAAAAATGCATCGGAGCCTTGTTCGGGCGACCGATGCAATTCATTTATCATATATTTTTTCAAAAGTTATACCATAGGAAACCACATCGGAACTACGGTATTGAAAATAAGGACAGAGCAGATTCCGCAGGTTAAGCCTAAAATCATACCGGCGATAACATCCGTGAGGTAGTGAACACGCAGATAAATTCTTGAAAACGCAATCAACATTGCAAGCATAAGAATCGGCATAAAGGTTATGACTTTGCAACGCATAAGCGCAACCCCGACCATTGCAAACGATGCCGTCGTGTGACCTGACGGAAACGAGTAGAATCTCGGTCTGTCAATAAGCTGTTCGTCATCATCAAGGGTGTGGCAAGGTCGCACACGCTTTACTATATGCTTGATAATAATCTCTCCCATAAGGTGAGCCCACGCAAGTCCGAACACAAAGTTTGCACCTGTTGCCCTCCAGTTGGAGTTTATAAGAAACGGCAGGCAGATTGCCCACCATACAATACCTGCATTGCCTGCACGAGATGCAGTAATCATTATTTTGTTTAGTGCCGGCTTATGAATTCGGGATATGTTATCAAGTACCCTGTTGTCAATGTTTTGAATTCTGCCAAACATAAACACAACTCCTGTTCGTAATATTTATCCTGTCTGTCGCAAAATATGCTTGCAAAACAGGCTGATTCGGCATTCTATCATCACTCATACAGGTTCATTATAACACATTAAAATTCATTTGAACAGATATTTTGCAAAAATTTTACTTAATTTTCAGATTCACCAAATGTGCAATTGACGGGATATTTGCCCCCTGTCCGCTTGATGTCGGACTCATGAGCGCACCCGTTGCCATAAACAGGATGTTTTGAACGAGTCCGTTTTGAAAATCGTCCATAATTTTTGAACAAAGAACCGATGCGGCGCATCCGCAGCCCGAACCGCCTGCATGAACATCCTGATTGGAGCGTTCAAAAATCATCAGTCCGCAATCGTTGTGTTGTTTCCTTATATTGATTCCGTCACGCTCAAGCAAATCATAAAGTGATTTACTGCCGACTTCGCCCAAATCACCCGTAATAATCATATCGTAATCCTCGGGCGATGTTTTGGTATCCTCAAGATAACATTCAAGGGTCTGAGCTGCCGCCGGAGCCATTGCTGCCCCCATGTTATTGGCATCGCTTACACCGAGGTCAACTATTCTGCCGACTGTAGCTCTTGCAACGCAGATTCCTTTTTTAAGACTTTTCAGAATACAGCTTCCTGCACCCGTAACAGTCCATTGTGCGGTTGGAGTGCGAACTCCGCCGTATTCAAGCGGAAAACGGTACTGCCGTTCCGCTGACGCAAAGTGTGACGAGGTGACGCAGGCGGAAACTTTTGCACCGCCGCTTTCAACGGCAGATGCCGCCATAATAAGACTTTGCGCCATTGTTGAACACGCTCCGTACTGCCCAAGATACGGGATTCCGAATTTCATAAGTCCAAAGCTTGATCCGATGCATTGGTTGAGCAAATCTCCTGCGAAAACGCAGTCAACCTCGTTTGCGTGTGTTTTTGAACGCTCCAGAGCTTTTTCAAGAGCTTCGCCCTGAAACATACTTTCCGCCTGTTCAAAGGTGTCACAGCCGTCATAGCTGTCGTAAATAATCTTGTCAAAATAGTTTTTAAGGGGGCCTTCGGCTTCCTTTTTTCCGACAACCGACCCCCAGCCGGCAATAACAGGCTGGCTTTCAAAAGCAATTGTATATGCACCTGTTCGTTTTATCATACAAAAACTCCCTTCCGCTTTTATTATCTGCGAAAGGGAGTTTTTTATTATTATCGGAAGTTGTTTTGCTTAATTATTCTTCGCTTGATTCAGGTTCTGTAGGCGTCGGTTCGGGATCGGGTTCCGGCTGTGGCTCGGTTTTTGATTCCGAACTTGACTGGCTTGATGAACTGTGGCTCGATGAGCTTGATGAAGAACTGTTGCTTGAATGACTTGATGAAGAACTGCTTGAATATGACGGTTCACTGTATGATGACTGTGAACTTGATGAGCTTGAACTGCTGTCGTCATTCTTCGGAACTGTTTCATCCGGGATTACAACATCATCACCGTATTTTGCACGGGGATCATTGTTGGCATCAATGAAAACATATCCGTTTGCGGTATCATAAGTTGATGAACCGAGTGACTCGGAATCAATCTCCTTGCCGTCCTTGTAATAAACTCTCCAAGCCTTTACCGTGTAGCTTGAACTACCCTGATTCGTGAGCTTGTTACGAGTCATAATAAGGTCGTATGAATCCGATTTCCAACCCCAGAATGAAACATAAAGTGTGTTGTCAACAACCTTACACTCAAGGAACATCTGGTAATCTGTCGGATTAGAAAGTTTAAGGTCAAGGTTGCCGTAGTCGATTGTTGCGTCAAGACCTGTGGGAACATAGCTTGATGCCCACTTGTGACAATAACGCTCCTCAACCTTCATGTTGGCTCTGACAGCCGCATTGTAGATTGTTGAACTTGACTGACAGATACCGCCGCCGATACCGATGTCGGACTTACCGTTTGAAATTACACCTGCCGGCTTGTAGCCGAGAGATTCAAGGTTTGAGTTGCCTGTGCATTTGTTGAATGACCAAGTTGCACCGGGTTCAATAACCGAACCGTTGCAGGCTTTGAGCGAAACACGCATATTTTCTGTTCCGTTTTCCGTATTGGTGGAAACGGTTTCATATGTTGAAAGAAGAACGATGTTTTTCTTCAAATCGTCAACCGAGATTTTTGCATCTGTTTTTTCAACATCGGCAATAATTCTGTATTCGCTTGCACCGCTTGCAAACACACCCTTAAACTGATTTGCAAGGTCTGTTTCGTTTACTTTCTGTCCCTGTGACGCCTCTGCATATTCAAAACGCTTTTTTTCGTAGGGGTGGAACTTTGAAACTCTTGCGTTCTCAGCCTCTTTGTAATTTTTCTTTGCAACCTTCTTTGCTGCTTCGTCAACACTTTCTGCGGTTACGGTAGCTGTTACCGTGTAACTCTTTTTGCCTGTTGAAGTTTCAACAGACGGATCGGTTGCTTCATTTTTGATTTCATTAAGTACAGACTCAATGTCATAAGTATATTTGAAATCCTTTTCGGTCACTTTACTGATGACTCCGTTTACATCAACCGAAATGTCAAGAGGCTTAATAAAGCTTTCTTCCTTTTCTTCAAGAGCTTTTTTTGCCTCGTCGTATGTTTTTCCCGAAATTGAAACACCCGAAACGGTTGTTCCGTCCGGAAACTTAAACTCACCGGCAATAGCCTCCTCAACGCTGTTGAACAGGTTTCCTCCGAAAATGCAGAAACCTGCCACACCGAGAGCTACTGCAACTGCGGCAACGGATGAAATGATGATTGCAAGCTTTTTCTTGCTTTTCTTTTCGCCTTTAGCCATACGACCGCCCGATGAATGTTTTCCTTTCTTGTTATCAGACTGTCTGTTGCCGTCGCAGTTGATGTCAACAAGATCTTCATCAACAACAAGAATATCGTCCATAAAATTCCTGTTCAAAAAAATTCACCTCATATATACCCAATAATTGCCCTTTGAAAACCTACTGCATTTGATTTTCAAAAAGGGAAACGCTTTTATTACTTTCTTTAATTACCCTATACTGAAATATATTACAGTACAGTCTTTATTTTACAATATAATTTCAAAAAAATAAAGTGTGAAAACACAAAATTTAGAAATTATTTTTATAGAAATTTAAGCTCTTTTTACCAAAAGATTTTAGCAATATTTCCGACTCGTATTCCGAGTGTGAATTTTTACCGCCTTAAAAGCCTGGAACAGTTGCCCCGATTAAAAAACACAAACGAAAATTTAATTATTTTTATTTAAAATTCAGATGAAATGCAAAAATAATCTATTGAAATACTTGCAGATTAAAAGTATAATAGTAAAAGCACCCCTGTGTGCAAAACCGTTTTCGGTTATTTTGAATTACGGAGAACTGATATGAAAATAATCATCTTCACAGCATCAACAGGCGGAGGGCACAAGAGAGCCGCTGCGGCTATTGAGGCAAAAATAAAAGCCGTCAGTCCCGACACGAAGGTCAAGGTTATTGACGCAATGAAGACAATCGGCAGGGTATATGATAAAACCGTTTGTGACGGCTATCATTTTATGGCAACGAAAATTCCAAAGGTTTACGGCAAATTCTATAAGATTACCGACAGAAGAACCCTTATGTACAAGGCTGTTATGCAGTCCAACACAATGATGTCGGCAAAGCTGCTTGACACAATCAATGAATACAAGCCCGACGCAATTATTATGTGTCATCCGTTTGTTACAACAATGATTTCAAAGCTTCGCCGTCAGCACAAGATTGATGTTAAGGCAATCAGCCTTATAACTGACTATGATGCACACAGAACATATATTGTTCCGTATGTTGACGCATATGTGCTTGCAGAGCCTGATATGGCGACAAAGCTTATTGATGAATACGGTGTTGACAAGAGCATAATATATCCGCTCGGCATTCCGATTTTTGACCGTTTTACAGAGCCTTTTGACAAAAAGGCGATTTGTGAGCGTGAAGGGCTTGATCCTAACAAGCCTACAATTCTGCTTATGGCAGGTTCTTTCGGTGTTACAAGCGTGCTGAGCTTCTACAAAGCTCTTGCGGAGCGAGCTCCCGAAATGCAGTTTATTGTCATCACCGGCAGAAACATCAAGCTTTTTGCTAACCTTGAAAAGGTAATTGAAGAAACGGGTATGCAAGACAACACAAAGCTTTTGTACTTTGTAAAAAATGTTGAGGATTATATGCACATCTCAGACCTTATTGTTACAAAGCCGGGCGGACTTACCGTTACCGAAAGCCTTGCCTGTTCGCTTCCCATGGCAATCTACAGTGCATTTCCGGGTCAGGAACGGGACAATGCGGAATTTTTACTCAACAAGGGTGCGGCAATTATGCTCCGAAAAAAGACAGGTGCAGATGATATCGTAAACCTTGTTAAAGACAAAGAAAAACTTGATGAGATGAAGGAAAAGTGCAGAGAGTTGCACCGCCCCGATTCGGCAGAAAAAATATTCAGACTGGCGCAAAAGCTTTGTAACGATTTCAAAGGAGAAAATGACAAATGAATGAAAAAAGCAACTCTCTGTTGCATTGTGTCTTCTTATGGCAGGCACGGTGCTTACTGCGTGTTCAAATCCCGATGAATTTTCGGACAGCGAAAACCTTTCGCTGAAATACACACGCTCCGACAAAACCGATGATACATTCAATTATGCCGACGGTGCAAAAACCGCCCCGTCATCATATGATACCTATTCCGCAAAAATAACCGATTTTGAACTCAGGCTTTTCAGAAACCGTCACAAAAGCGGTTCGTATGTATTTTGTCCCGCAAAATGCGGTTCTTAATCTTGAGGCTATGGCTAACGGTGCGTCGGGCGATACTCAGGAAGAAATCACCAATGCACTTTGCAGCGGTGTGACGCTTGAAAATATGAACCAATGTGCGTCATATTTTGCAAGCCGTATTCAATCGGTTGCATCTTCGGACAAATCGCCCGAAAGCTCGCAAAGCTCAGAAAAAGATTCCGAAAAGAACAGCGACAAAAGCTTTGTAAAGCTTTGCAACTCGCTGATTTCAAATGACAACGCCGACATTATGACGGGCTTTTTGCAGACAACAAAGGATTATTATGACACCGATGTTCTGCGTTTTAATTTTTCGGACAGCGATGCCTTGAAAAAGCTTGACAAAAAATATGCCGATTTTACAAACAACGGTTCTGTTTTTAAAAATCTTGACACAAAGCAGAGTGTGATTTCACTTTCTGCGACAGATATCTGTGACAGATGGCTTAATCCTTATGCACAGACCGACATTGAAAAGGCTAAATTTAAGTCGGCTGACGGTGAAAAAGAAGTTACATATATGACCTCAAACGAAACATATATGAAGACAAACAAGGCGACTGCCGTTATGAAATATTTCTCGCAGACACCTCTCAAAATGATGGTTATTATGCCGAACGAAGGTGTTTCGCTTGATGATTACGCAACCGATTTTACGAGCCTTGAATACACAACATTGCTTGACAGCGTTGATGTGACCAAAACAGCCAAGGCAAAAATTCCTGAATTTTCAGTCAGCGGAGATAAGTCTGCAGAAGATATAACGCAGATTGTTGAAAAAAGCGGAATCAATTCATCATTCACGGCTGACCGTTCAAGATACAAGAATCTGAGCCGTTCCGATGATATTGCGTTTAGCGCAATGTATGACATCGCTCCGTCGCTTTCAATTAACGCAGGCGGTATCGGCGGAACACAGTCAAACGGCGACAAGGCAGAGCTTGAAAAAAGAACAAAAGAACTTTCAAAAACCGATGTGACGGTAGAATTTAATCGTCCGTTTATGTTTGTTATCCTCGACAACGAAAGTGACATTCCGCTGTATATAGGAACATATACAGGCTGATTTCGTCAGCAGTGAAGAGCGAAAAGTGAATATTTAAAAGTTATGGTCGGCGGTGTGCCACCGCTGTCTGTTCGAGAAGATAGTTAGATAAATGAATTGCATCAGATGCCCGAGAAAGGTTCTGATGCAATTTTTATTATATGAAAGTATACGTTTGCAGGGCATTCATTGGACGCCCGCCAAGTAAAGAGAGAAATTTTATGATAAAAATGAGATATAGTTTATTTTCATCATAAATTTTATGCCATTACTTGGCGGGAGGATATTATCCGCCTCTACGACACGAATGGGGGAACGGTGACATACCGTACGAATAAAAATGTGGACATTTATTGCATATTCGTGTTAAAATACAAGATGAAAAAGTGTGTGGAAAGAAAGCGGTGACTGTTAATGAAAAAATCCGAAAAACCAATCGGCAAAATAAAAGTCAAAAAGTCGATTTTCAAAAGGCTTTTCTTTCACATACTTGTGCTGTTTATTTTGGCGGTGATTGTTTCGGGTACGCTCAATTGCATTGAAAACATTCAGCGCACAAGGCGGTTTACACGACAGCTGACCGAAAGTGCGTCAAAGGTTGCAACAGAAACTTTTGAACGCTGCGATATAAACGCATTGCTTGATAATCCCGATTCCGAAGAATATCGGAAGGCCGTTAAGACCTTAAGGTGGATTTGTCAGACGAATCACCTTGAATATATGTACATTTACATTCCGAATTTTGACGAAAACAAGGTTACATATATTATGACTGTTGCCGATGATGACAGCGAAAACGAGAATGTTTTAAATGTGAGAAGTGCAGGTGCAGAGGTTGACCACAGCTTGTGGGACGCTGAAAAAGAGGCGTGGGAAAATCCTAACCTTGTCACGGCTTACGAATATCAGAACGACAGCTTCGGCAGTTTTTACACGGCATTTTCAGCGATTCAAGGCAAGGACGGCAAGCCTGTTGCATTAATCGGTGCGGACTATTCTCTGACGCAGATTTATACGGAAATCATTTTCTATACTGCAATGCGAGTTCTTGCATTGTTTGTTGTGCTGGCAATTGTATTCTTACTTGTAATGCGGTTTGTCAGAAAAAAGATGTATAATCCGATACTTTTGATTTTTGAAAAAATTCGAGGATACTTTTCCGACAAGGCTGACGGCACAAATACAAAGAAAGCGTTTGTGCCGATAAAACTCGGCTCTGACGATGAAATTCAGCTTTTGGCTGATTATTTCAACGATATGGCTCACGATGTAGAAACTTATGTTGAAAAAAAATTCCGCCCTTGCGAGTGAAAAGGCTAAGAATGAAACCGAGCTTGAGGTTGCAAGGCGGATTCAGTACGGAATAATTGCGAGAGAAAAGAATGTTGTCTTTGCCGATTGTTTTGATGTTTCGGCAAGAATGGAGTCTGCAAGACAGGTAGGCGGCGATTTTTACGATTGCTTTGCATTGCCTGACGGCAGAATATGTGCCGTAGTAGGTGATGTGTCGGGCAAGGGTGTTGCGGCGGCAATGTTTATGGCTTTTGCAAAAACTCTTATCCACGAAAAAATGACCGAAAATGCAGAACCCGACAGGGCATTTGAAGAAATCAACAGGGAACTCTGTTTGTCAAATCCCGAGGGAATGTTTGTAACTGCATTCGCCGTGATTTTTGACAAAAACAGCGACAGCTTTTTGTATATAAATGCAGGTCATAACAAGCCTGTTACGGTGAGCAACGGCAAGGCTGAATTTTTAGAATGTAAGCCGTGTATAATGCTTGGTGTGTTTGATGATGCAAGGTATGTTGTGAACAGCGCTGAATTTGGAAACGGAGATATAATCTGCCTTTACACCGACGGTGTGAACGAGGCAACAAATGCGGATAATGAATTTTTCGGCAACGAAAGACTTGTGTCTGCCTGTCAAAATGCCGAACAGACTGCAAAAGGTGTGTGTGACGGAGTTTATGACGCTTTGACGGACTTTACCGAAAATGCGGAGCAATTTGACGATATAACAATTGTTGCAATAAAAAACAGCAAAAACAGAGATTGAAGGGTTATGAATGTTTAAATCGGAAAACAATCAGATTACAATAGAACAGGTGAGGAAGCTTGACGAGGAATATACTCTTGTCGATATCCGAGATGAAATTTCGTTTGAATACGGTCACATTGACGGTGCAAAGAATATTCCGCTTGCAAAAATCAAAGAGGATAATTCACTTTTGCCAAAAGACAAGCTTGTTGTCCTCTGTTGCAAAAGCGGTCAGATAAGTGACGAGCTTGCAGAAAATCTGCGTGATGACGGATTCAATGCCGTGAATCTTGAGGGCGGTTATTACAGTTGGTTGAGAAGTCAATTCGAGAATGAGGACTATGCAACCGATGTTGAAAAAAGTATCCGCAAAAAGTTCAGCAAGACGATTTGGAGCAGATTTACTGCGGCGATCATTGAATACAAGCTTGTTGAGCCGAACGATAAAATTGCCGTCTGCATTTCGGGGGGCAAGGATTCAATGTTGATGGCAAAGCTTTTTCAGGAGTTGAAAAGACACAATAAATTTCCGTTTGAGCTTGTTTTTCTTGTAATGGACCCGGGCTACAGCGTTGAAAATCGTGATGTA
>ENA-OQKQ01000532-OQKQ01000532.1-human-gut-metagenome-genome-assembly--contig:-NODE-532-length-12347-cov-2.888707_pt1 | contig 12347 bp, 15 predicted proteins | sample MGYA00242651_ERZ504803 | MGnify/ENA primary metagenome ERZ504803 (study PRJEB26092, sample SAMD00036380) | human gut metagenome | host: Homo sapiens | study: EMG produced TPA metagenomics assembly of...
AATGATAGTCAAAAAAGATTTAAGCATTCATAGTCATATTAAATGAGGATATAAAGGATGAAAGCTTCTATAGCAAGATATAAATAGATTAAAATACTCCAAATTAAAAAATGTGGATAAAGTTGAATTTTCATCCAAAGACAATGAATTGGAATTGATGATCAAAGAAAAGGTTCGGCTTTTAAAGCATATAGAGGAGATTCGAATCCTTTGTCAAATGCGTTCTTTGTTTATCTAAAGGATGCTTCTAACATTCGTAAAACAAGTGCACAAATCAAGAAAATCGATGGCGTAGCGAGTACAGCTTTTGGTGGAGATAGTGTCACTTCTTTAGTTGAAATGTTGAATATGATTCAAAAAATTGGTTTGGGCCTTGTTGCATTGTTGGTCATATTATCCTTATATTTGATCTATAATACGATTCGCACAACAATTGATTCAAGGCAAGATGAAATCATGATCATGCGAACTGTAGGTGCTACAAATGGCTTTATTAGTAATCCGTTTATTGTAGAAGGAATCTTAATTGGATTACTTGGAGCTGTAATTCCGTATTTAATTGTTCATTTTGGATATGAAAAGCTATATACAAGTCTAGGTGGACAATTATTTACACCGATGTTTGCCATGTTTAAACCAAACACAATCCGTTTTCAAGTAGGATTCTCTATCATTCTTGCGGGTGTTTTGATTGGTGGCTTTGCCTCTTTGCTTGCGGCAAGAAAATATTTAAAAATGAAACGATAAAAACCATTGCAGAATAAAAAATTGTTTCGTATACTTTTTGTATAGAATTATTGGGGCGAATGATTCGTCCCATTTTGTTTTAGAGTAGGATGAGTTTATGAGTAAAAAGAGTCAGAAATTATTAATCATATTATTATGCGTCGTATGTTTTGGTGCTGGTGTTAGTGTACCTGTTGTTTTAAATAAACAACATCAGCCGATAGTAAAGAACGCGAAAAATTTGATACGATCTATTCTATTTTGAATTCGGATTGGTATTATTCAAATAAAGTGAAAAATTTAGATTCCAAATTAATGGAACAAGCCATTACAGGAATGACTACATTGGATAAGGATATTCATACAAACTATTTTAATTTGGAACAGGCCAAAGCCTTCTCAAGCAGTCTTGAAGGAAGCAATGTTGGATTGGGAATTTCCTTTTATTTAAATGAGAATAAAAATTTTGTAGTATCCAATGTATATATTAATTCAACGGCAGATAATAAGGGCTTAAAACCCAATGATGAAATTATTTCATTAGATGATTTAAAATGTAGTGAAAATGATTCGGATACAATCATTAAATATATTAAGGCGTCATGAAGGTAAGAGCGTAAAGACAAAATATCTTCGTGATGGAAAAGAATATACTACAAATTTAATTCCTGGTACTTTTGATTCAACAGTTGTATGCAATATATATGAAGGATATGGAGAAATTATTTTATCGAGTTTCTCAGAAAATAGTGGAAAAGATTTCTCAAAAGCATTGACTCGTCTGCAAGATGCAGGTATCAAGAAATTAGTATTGGATCTACGTAATAATGGTGGTGGCTATTTAAATGCTGCATTAGAAATTTCAAGTTCTTTGATTCCAAAAAAGTCAGTTGTATTTACAGAAAAAGATAAGAATGGAAAAGTGACCAAACAAAAGCAAAAGATGAATTCAATCAGGTAAAGATGGACAAAATCGTTGTTTTACAAAATGAAAATACGGCAAAGTGCATCGGAAGTGTTGATTGGTGCTTTAAAAGGATAATCTTAGGGGATAAAGTAACTACAGTTGGTACAACATCCTATGGTAAAGGTACAGAACAAGTGACGGTACCATTCTCGGATGGAACAAGTTTTAAATATACAATAGCGCATTGGTATACACCAAATGGAACAAGTATTAATAAAAAAGGATTTAAACCAGATATTGAAGTCGAGCTTGGTGAAGCTAAGACAACATCCTATTACAAATTCAAGAAAAAGGATGTTATTAAAAAAGATAGTGTGGATGATAATGCCAAAGCTCTTCAAGTGTATCTACAGTATTTAGGATATAATGTTGATCGAACAGATACATATTTTTCGAATACGAGTTCTCAAGGTTTGGCAAATTTTCAACAGGATCATGGCTTAGAAGTAACAGGGGATTGTGACAAAACAACGTGGGATCTTTTGGTGGAAAAAGTATTGTTGAAGATAAATGAAACACCTAGCGATGATGTACAAAGACAAAAAGCAATCGAAGAGGCTCAAAAGTAGGTATAAGCCTACTTTTTGTATATAATGAAGAAGAAGGATGTGAAGCTATGAAAGATCAGTTTGAATTAGTGTCTGAATATAAACCGAGTGGAGATCAGCCAGAAGCGATTAAAGAATTGGTTTCTGGTTTAAAAGAAGATAAAAAGTTTCAAGTATTGTTAGGAGCTACAGGAACTGGAAAAACATTTACCATCTCAAATGTGATTGCTCAAGTCAATCGACCAACCTTGGTGTTTGCACATAATAAAACTTTGGCAGGACAATTATATTCGGAATTTAAAGAATTCTTTCCACACAATCGCGTGGAATATTTTGTATCTTATTTTGATTATTATCAGCCGGAAGCTTATTTGCCAAAAACGGATACGTATATTGATAAAAATACAAAGACCAATGAAGAATTGGATATGCTTAGAATGGCAGCTGTAAATAGTGTCTTAGAAAGAAGAGATACGATTATTGTAGCAAGTGTTGCCTCTATTTATGGTGCAAGCAATCCAGAACAATATCGTCATATGATTTTTACTTTGCGAACTGGACAAATCATAGAAAGAAATGAATTGATGTTGGCATTGGTCCATCAACAATATAAGCGTAATGATACAGATCCATTAAGAGGAACTTTTAGAGTGCGTGGCGATGTCATTGAAATCACACCTGGACATACAGATCGTTACTTGATTCGAATTGAAATGTTTGATGATGAAGTGGAAAGAATATGTGAAGTGGATCCAGTGACAGGACATGTCAATCAGTCTTATCAGTTATATATTATATATCCAGCTAACGGCTATGCGACAAGTATGGATATCATCAATCATGCAGCAGATACCATTCAAGAGAATTGGATGAAAGATTAGCCTACTTTGATGAGCAGGGTAAACCATTAGAAAAAGAACGTTTAGAACAACGATGTCGCTATGATATAGAGGCCTTAAGGGAGTTTGGTGTATGCCCAGGCATTGAAAACTATTCAAGGCATATTGATGGCAGAAAACCAGGTGAAAGGCCTTATACATTGTTTGACTATTTCCCAGACGATTTTTTACTTGTAGTAGATGAAAGCCATGTTTCGTTACCACAAATTCGAGGTATGTATAATGGAGATCGTGCAAGAAAACAAGTATTAGTGGATTATGGATTTAGACTTCCAAGTGCTTTGGATAATCGTCCTTTGCGTTTTAATGAATTTGAAGGATTGATTAAAAATGCCATCTTTGTATCTGCAACACCGGGTGATTACGAATTGGATCAAACGCATGGAGAAATTGTTGAACAAATCATTCGTCCAACAGGATTATTAGATCCTGAAGTCGAAGTGCGTCCTATTGAAGGGCAGATTGATGATTTGGTAGATGAAATCAAGGAGCGTATTGAAAGACATGAAAGAACATTGATCACGACATTGACGGTTCGTATGGCAGAGGATTTAACTTCATATTTAAAGAATATGGATTTAAAGGTAGCATGGCTACACCATGAAGTTACAACGATCGAACGTACTGAGATCATTCATGATTTACGACAAGGTAAATATGATGTACTTGTAGGTATCAACTTATTAAGAGAAGGTTTGGATATTCCGGAAGTCAGCTTGATTGCGATATTAGATGCGGATAAAGAAGGTTTCTTAAGATCAAGACGATCATTGATTCAGATTATTGGGCGTGCAGCACGTAATGCCCAAGGTAAAGTTATTATGTATGCCGACAAAATTACAGAAAGTATGCAGGAAGCCATAGATGAAACCGCAAGACGTAGATCGATTCAAATGGAATATAATGAAAAACATGGAATTGTTCCAAAGACAATTATTAAACCAATCCATGATGTCGTTCGTTCTAAAGAAACAAAGGAAATGGCGGCTAAGTATTTGAAGAAGAAAAAGTTGCCGGCAAAACAAAAGGAAAAGATGATCAAAGAATTGGAGCAGGAAATGAAAGAGGCAGCTCGTACTTTAGATTTCGAAAGAGCAGCACAATTAAGAGATATCTTATTTGAAATGAAAGGTGAAAAATAACGTGATTCAAAAAAAGAATGGAATTGTCGTAGTAGGTGCGATTTTTGTGGATATTAAAGGCTTTCCACAAGATATATATGTTCCTGATGGGAGAAATGCAGGATATATTGAGTATATTCATGGTGGTGTAGCACGAAATGTTGTAGAAGATATTGCGAATTTAGGTTTAAACTCAACCTTTGTTAGTATTGTTGATAATACGGCATTAGGAGAAGATGTTAAACAGAGATTGCAAAATCGAAATGTGAATACAGATTATATGAAATCTATCGAAAACGGTATGGGTACATGGCTAGCTGTTTTTGATCATAATGGAGAATTAGCGGGTTCAATATCTCATCGCCCGAATTTAATGCCGATCTATTCGATTTTAGAAGAAAATGGAGACGCAATTATTGAAAATAGCGATTCTGTGGTGGCTGAAATAGATATGGACGAGGAAATTGTTGAAAAAGTTGTTTATTTATGTCAAAAACATAATAAAAAATTATTTGGTGTTGTCAGCAATATGAATATTGCGATTGAAAGAAAAGATCTTTTGAAGCAATTTGACTGTTTGATCTGTAATCAATTAGAATCGAGTATTCTTTTTTCAAGAGATTTTAAAGAGATATCAGCAGAAGAATTAAGTCATACATTGATTGATGAACTGCAGCAATCCGAATTTAACTCTTTGATTGTAACACTTGGTGAAGCGGGATCTTTATATGTGAAAAACAATGGTGAAAGCGGCTTTTGTCAGGCTCGTCAAATCGAGGTAAAGGATACAACAGGAGCAGGAGATGCATTTTGTGCTGGGACAAGTGCTGGGCTAACTTATGGTAAGAGTATGCTTGAGGCTATGAAGATAGGTAGTCATTTAGCTAGTTCTGTCATAGCTTCGTGTGAAAATGTATGTCCTTGTTTTTCGCAAGATAAATTTGATATTGTGAAAAAATGAACAAATTAGTTGCATGATGAAAGATTATGTGCTATTTTATTCATGAACATAGATTCAATGAGTTCTTCGGGGCAGGGTGCAATTCCCTACCGGCGGTAAAAGTCCGCGACCCACGCAAGTGGCTGACTTGGTGTGATTCCAAGACCGACAGTATAGTCTGGATGGTAGAAGACACAAAAGTATTTTTTGATTTTTTTAGACCCCGAGAAGATTTTTCTGGGGTTTTCCTTTTGGAAGAGCTTATCCGAATCAAAAGGAGGTAAAAAGATGAAAAAATGGAATGTTCAAACAATTGTATTAACGGCGATGCTTGCAGGTCTTGCAGGAGCTTTGATGTCACTGGAATTTTCTTTACCAATGATGCCACCGTTCTACAAGATTGATTTTAGTGATGTACCAAGTATTATTGCCCTATTTAGTTTAGGGCCTGTGTCAGCTGCTTTGGTTGAAGTCATTAAATTAGTTGTAAAAGTTGTGACAGTAGGAACAAATACAGCTTATGTAGGTGAACTCGCAAATCTTTTAGGTATTGCCCTGTTTATTTTACCAACATGGTTTGTGTACAAGAAGATGAATAAAACAAGAAAAGCTGTTATTGTTTCTTTAGTAGTTGGAATTCTAATTCGTACCGTATTCGCATGTTTCTGTAATGCATGTATTACTTTGCCATTATATGCAAAGGCCATGGGTATGCCACTTGATTCTGTTGTGCAAATGGTGGGTTCTGTAAATCCAAGTATTAAAGATTTAACTTCATTTATTGCACTTGCGTACAATTCCATTTAACTTGATCAAAATCTCAGCTAACTACATCATTGGATATTTTTTGATGGAAAGATTGGCAGCCATTCGTCCAAGCTTTAAATTTATCTACGAGGCAAAATAAGTATGATTTGTAAGTATCAAGAATTAACGCGTTTAGAAATGGAACAAGTTGATCGAGAAAACACAATTGTTTTGATTCCATTAGGCGCATTAGAACAACATGGAAATCAAGCACCACTTGGTACGGATACACTCATTGCCGGTGCAATGTGTGACTATATTGAAAAAGAGTTAAAGAACGAGGACATAAATTTAGTATTGTTTCCAGTTATTCCTGTCGGATTGAGTACAGAACATAAAGACTTTTGTGGATCCATTACTTTTAAACCTATGACTTACTATCATATGTTGTATGACATATGTGAAAGTCTAGCGCATCATGGATTTAAAAAGCTGGCTTTTCTTGTATGTCATGGAGGCAATACACCGATTGCCAATTTAATTTCTAGAGAAGTAAGAAGTGATTTTAAAGTGTATCCATTTGTATTGAACTCAGGAGCCTTTGATCATCCAGATGTAAAGGCAACGATTTCTAAAGGGAATACATTTGATTTTCATGGTGGAGAAATGGAAACTTCTATGGTTATGGCGATTGACGAAAGTTTAGTTAAATTAGAAACTAGTGAAAAGGGTATTCCTAAAAATACGGCCATGAAAGCACATTTATCTTGGCTAGCTACAGATTGGGTAACTGAACAAGGAAAGCCCATTGGGATTGGTGGAGATCCTAGAGGGGCCACTAAGGAAAAGGGAAAAATTATATTAACGATTAGTGCTCGTGAAATTGTTAAGGATTTGATTTTAATTCGTGACTTTAAAGAATAATAATTTGAAATGGTTTACATTTGATTAAAACGAGATCACTATTTATAATTATAAGTATGATAAAAGTAGCCATATTAGAATATGAAAAAGAAACTAAGGACATCGTTTTTCAATTATCTAAATTGTTTATGCATGAGGATTGGTGTTTTCGTCATTACTTAAAGGCGAGTGATCTTGCGAAACGAATGAAGGAAGAAGACTATCAATTGTTTGTGTTTGATGAAATGTTTAAGACGAGTCGAATTGAAAGTGTATTTGTACATGATAATCCCAATGCGATTGTGATTTATGTGTGCGAAAATCCCATTAAAACGCGTGGTGATGATGAAAGAAGTCGTGTGTTTTATATATCAAAGGATAATATCGCAGTTGATATTTCGGCTTATGATCAAATGATTCGTTCACAGTGTATTCAAAGTCATGTATATGAATTTAATTATGATGGGGTTCGTATGAATCTTGCGTATGAAGATATTTATTATTTGGAAAAGAATGAAAAGATGGTGTATTTCTATACGAAAAAAGGCGTTTTTCATAAGCGTGATAGTATGAATGCACTTGAAGAAATTTTTAAAGAGTTTGGCTTTTTACGTGTACACGTGTCGTATATTGTGAATTCCAAATATATTGTGGCTTGGTACAAAGATGAAGTTGAATTAATAAACAAAGTTTTAATTCCGGTTTCGAGAGGAAAAAAACGAAAAATATCGATGAAGTAACCGGTTTTACCAGCTAAAAGGCAAGTTTTACCACTTGCCTTTTCTTTTTGTTTTTCTTGTATATAATGAAAGTGTAAAGAGAAGTAAGAGCAGAGAAAACTTCTCTTAAGACAAAAAGAGAGCGGTGAGAAGATGACAATAACATAGAGTTGAAACGGAATGTTTTAACTATAAAAAGTTGAAGCTATGGAGAGAAGGCTCCAAAAGTTAAGCTAGAAGAATTCTAGAAAAAACATTCAATGGAACTTAACAGGAAAAGGAAATAGGATTTAGATAAAGGGTTTTTATCGAGTGAATAATCACAAAAAGGATAGAGTACTTGAAATGTTAAGAATATCATCCAATCTAAGTCATGGAACTTAAAGATACTCATATATGGTCATACTTGAGAAAATGCTTAAGGAAAATGAATAGAATAAAATCATAATGTGGATGATACAAAAATTGGATAAGGTAGAAAAGTTATCCGGTTAAAAAAAGTGAATAAATAAATCAGAGCAGATGGAATGTCTGCTCTAATTTTTGTATAATGGTCTCGGTGAGAAAGATATGGAAATTGATTATTATAAAAATCCATTCGCATCCAAAAGAATGAATGTGATTGCGCGAAATGGAGTTGTTTGCACGGGAAATAATTTGGCTACGCAAGCTGGTTTAAGAATGCTTTTACAAGGCGGAAATGCCGTAGATGCAGCTATCGCAACAGCTGCTTGTTTAACCGTTGTAGAACCTTGTTCAAATGGTTTAGGATCGGATGGCTTTGCGATTGTGTGGATGAAAGATAAGATGTATGGAATGAATAGTTCAGGCCATTCTCCTTATGCGATTTCAGCAGATCAAATAGATGAAATCCCAAAACGAGGATGGATACCGGTAACGGTTCCTGGAGCTGTAAAAGGATGGAAAGCATTGAGCAAAAGATTTGGTTCTTTACCATTTAAAAAATTATTAGAGCCCGCTATTGATTATGCAAAAAATGGATATCCGGTAAGTGCAGAGATTGCTCGTATGTGGAAAAAAGCATTAAATGCGATTCCAAATAGTGAAGAGTTTAAGGGCTGGTATGAAACTTTTACTTTTGATGGAAAAACACCAGAACCAGGACAGATGATTTGTATGCCAAAACTTGCAGATGCACTTGAAAAGATTGCCGATACAAATACAGATGCTTTATACTATGGAGAATTGGCAAGTCGCATTGATGAGGAATCAAGAAAATTTGGTGGATTTTTGCGTAAGAAAGATTTAGAAGATCACAAGGTGGAATGGGTCGATCCAATTCATGTGAATTATCATGGCTATCAAGTTTGGGAATTACCTCCAAATGGACAGGGAATTGTGGCTTTAATGGCTTTGAATATTTTAAATAATTTTCAATTTAAAACTAGAGATGTAGATTGTATTCATACACAGATGGAAGCTTTAAAAATGGCTTTTGCGGATGCCAAAGAATATGTGACAGATCCAAAATGTATGGAAATGCCTGTTCGTGATTTGATAAGCGTTGATTATGGTAAACAAAGAGCCAAACAAATTGAATATAGAGCTTTACCGCCTCGTAAAGATAAACCACATGGTTCAGGTACAGTTTATTTATGCACGGCAGATAAAGATGGCAATATGGTTTCTTATATACAATCAAATTATATGGGATTTGGCAGCGGTATTGTCGTAGATGGAGTTTCCTTACAAAATCGTGGGTATGATTTTAGTTTAGATCCAACTCATGTGAATTATTTGATGCCACATAAAAAGACATATCATACAATTATTCCTGGTTTTTTGACAAAAGATAATAAGCCGATAGGCCCATTTGGAGTAATGGGAGGTTATATGCAACCTCAGGGTCATATGCAAGTTGTCACAAACATGATTGATTTTCATTTAAATCCACAGATGGCCTTGGATGCCAAACGATTTCAGTGGATAGAAAATAAGAAGTTTATTTTAGAGCCTGGATTTGATGAGAATATAATTTCTGAACTAAAAAAACGGGGCCATGAAATCGAAATTGAAGAAGAATTAGCTATGTTTGGCCGTGGACAAATCATAGTTCGACTTGAAAATGGAGTCTATATTGCAGGTTGTGAGTCAAGGACGGATAGTAATATTGCTTGTTATTAAAATTATGTGATAAAATCATAGTAAATAGAAAAGTTGAGGAACTAAATATGAAGCTTTTAGCTACAGATTATGATGGTACATTGCGTTATGCACAGGATGTAATGCCAGAAGATTTAAAATCGATTGAAGAATGGAAAAATAAGGGGAATAAATTCGTAATCGTTACGGGTCGTTCTAAAGAATCAATTGATGCGCAAATTAAATTATTTAATTTGCCATGTGATTACTTGATTACAAATAATGGTGGTATGGTTTTTGATGAGAATGGAAATGTTTTACTATCAAATTATTTAAATTTTGATGTTTGTGTAGATATTTTACACAACATAAAAAAATTAGATAGCGTAATTAGTTATGTTGTAAATGATGGTATTCATCGCCATCGTATTGTTTTACAGTCTGATGCTGTGGATCATCGCTATCCAAATTTAAAACCAGATGTTACAGAGGCAGAATTGTTAGATATGAGTCATTTTGCACAAATTGTCTTATCTATGGAAGATACAGATTCAGCTTTAGAAGTTGCTGGCAAGATCAATGATTTGTATTATGAACAAGTTGTTGCATACCCAAATAATTTTGTCGTTGATATTGTACCAAAAGGTATTTCAAAAGCAACGGGTTTAGATTTCTTGATTGCGTATGCCAATATTAATGAAGATGATGTATATACAATTGGTGATGGACATAATGATATTCCATTGATTGAGTTTGGTGTTCATGGATCTGTAATGTCTTGTGCAGATGAAGATGTAAAAGCACATGCGCAAGTAGAGTATGATTCTGTAAGTGATTTAATTTCAAAAAATATGTAAAAATAAGGGGGTATTTTAGATGGGTTATACCTTATCTGATATTACATTCCTAATTCGATTATTATTGGATATTTTAGTAGTATGGGGATTGATATATTCTGGACTTAGAATTGTTCGTAATAATTCACGTACAATTCAACTTGTGAAGGGTGTATTGATTATAGTTTTAGTCAAGGCTTTAGCTGTATGGCTAGGCTTAAACGCATTGAACTATTTGATTGAAATGTTTTTGAACTGGGGTGTTGTTGTTATTTTAGTTGTTTTCCAACCAGAAATTCGTGGCATGTTAGAAAAAGTGGGTAAAACAACGGCCATTTTAACAGTGGATGTTTCCGTTTCGCAAATTCAACAAATGATCAATGAATTGGTGGAAGCCTGTTCACAAATGTCAAAATCAAAAACGGGAGCTTTGATTTCTATTGAAAGAACACAGAGTTTGTCCGATTTTATTCGTACAGGGATTGTGATGGATTCTGAGGGTTTCAACTGAATTATTAGGAACTATATTTCAGTATGGAACGCCAATGCATGATGGTGCTGTCATTATTCAGGGGAATAAAATAGCATGTGCAGCTGCTTATTTTCCTCCAACCACAAAGGATTTACCAAGTAAGTATGGAGCTAGACATAGAGCGGCTGTAGGAATCAGTGAAATTACAGATTCAATAACAATTATAGTTAGTGAAGAAACAGGTAATATTTCAGTAGCGGTTAATGGACAATTAACGCAATATCCACCAGAAGGATTACAGCGCTACCTAACAAATATGTTAGTACAAAGTTCAAATCAAAATCCTTCTTCGATTCTTGTTCCTATGTTGAATCAAGCTAAATCGATGTCAAAGCGAGCAAAAAAGCAGGAAGAAGATATAAATAAGGATGAGCGTGTTAAAGCAATTGAAATTGTGAATTTAATCGAACAAAAAAAGGAGGGCAGTCAACATGGAATCTCCAAATAAAAAAGGCCCTTCTGTATGGTTTAATGAGTTGCGTGGTTTATTGACTCTGATCTTTCAAAAGGTGAGTAAGTTAGTAGATCGTGTATTGTTTGATAAAAAAGGATCTGTGATTATTTCTTTGGTTTTATCCATTATGATTTGTGTTGTGATCAATTATGAAGATATTAGTTTAAAATTGTTTAATGATACAAGAACTACTGTGGATTTAAGAAATGTAACTGTAGAAGTATTGGCAGATACAGATCAATATGATGTAGCAGGTGTACCGAGTACTGTGGATGTTTCTTTAACTGGAGATGCGACAAGTATTCAGGTATTCCGTTCAAAGGGTAGTGTACAAGTTGTTGCGGATTTGAAAAAATATTCTGAGGGTGAGAATATTATTAATTTAAAGGTAAAAAATTTACCTGAGAAAATTGAAGCGGTGGTTGATCCTGCAACGATTGATGTTACACTTTCGAAAAAAATAACGAAGACATTTACAATTCAACCGGAATTGTTGGTAGGTACAAATCAAAAGGTAAGTGATTTTGAAACGCCTATTCTAGATACAATGACAGTTAAGATTACGGCAAGTCAAAATCAATTGAATTCAATTCGTATTGTCAAAGCGTTGATTGACTGTACGGGTCAGATTCAAGATTTTGAGGCAAATGCGACTTTAGCAGCTTATGATGCCAAAGGAAATCGAGTAAATGTTTACGTTGTCACCGGATACGGTACATGCGAGTGTAAAACTAGCGAAAAACACATCAGATAAGGAGGATTCAGAGTAATGGGTAAGTATTTTTGGAACAGATGGGGGTTACTGGAAGAGCAAATGAAGGTTAACTTTAGATATGTCTATTAAGATTGGAC
>ENA-OQKQ01000533-OQKQ01000533.1-human-gut-metagenome-genome-assembly--contig:-NODE-533-length-12339-cov-5.645185_pt1 | contig 12339 bp, 14 predicted proteins | sample MGYA00242651_ERZ504803 | MGnify/ENA primary metagenome ERZ504803 (study PRJEB26092, sample SAMD00036380) | human gut metagenome | host: Homo sapiens | study: EMG produced TPA metagenomics assembly of...
ATGCTTCGCAGATATATCGATCGACTGGGGTACGATAATAATTTTACAATCTACGATACAGATGATCAGAAAACAGTAATCAAAGAGATCTGCAAGCGGTTAAACATCGATACCAAGCAGTTTAAAGAGCGAACATTGATGGCAGCAATTTCTTCCGCCAAAGACGAACTGGTATCTCCGGCAGAATATAAACTGCAGGCTTCGACTGCTTCCGGCTATGGTGCACAGACGATTGCCCGTGTGTATGAAGCGTATCAGAAGCAGCTTCGTCAGAACAACGCGCTGGACTTTGATGATCTGATTGTAAAAACAGTGGAACTGTTTCAGTCATGCCCGGATGTGCTTGACTATTATCAGGAACGGTTTCGTTATATCATGGTAGACGAGTATCAGGATACTAATACTGCCCAGTTCAAATTTGTAAGTCTGTTGGCAGAGAAATATAAAAATCTCTGTGTAGTCGGTGACGATGATCAGTCCATTTACAAGTTTCGTGGTGCCAATATCGGAAACATTCTGGGATACGAAAAAGTATTTCCACAGGCAAAAGTCATCAAACTGGAACAGAATTACCGTTCTACCCAGAACATCCTCAATGCAGCCAATGAGGTGATCGTCAACAACACAGAGCGTAAGGAAAAACGCCTCTGGACAGAGAACGAAGAGGGCGATAAAGTACATTTCCGTCAGTTCAACAACGGATTTGAGGAAGCGGAGTATGTTGCAGGAGAGATCATCCAGGGGCGCCGCAACGGGAAATTCCAGTACAAGGACTGTGCAGTACTTTATCGGACCAATGCCCAGTCCCGTCTCTTTGAGGAGAAATTTCTCCTGGCAAATGTTCCTTATAGATTGTCGGTGGCGTGAACTTTTATGCCCGCAAAGAGATCAAAGGATCTGTTAAGCTACCTGAAGACCATTGACAATGCCAGTGATGATCTGGCTGTGCGCAGGATCTTAAATGTGCCAAAAAGAGGAATCGGACTCACCAGCATCGGCCGTGTCCAGGACTATGCGGATATGATGAACCTGAGCTTTTACGATGCGCTCTGCGTGGTGGAGGAAGTACCGTCCATTGGCAGGGCAGCAGGAAAGATCAATGATTTTGTATCCTTTATCCAGGGACTGAAAAGTAAGGCAGAGGCCTATACAGTCCGTGAAACCCTGGAAGAGGTCATTGAGCTTACCGGTTATGTGAAGGAACTGGAGGCAGAGAAAACGGAGGAGGCCCAGGCGAGGATCGAAAATATCGACGAGCTGATCTCCAAGACAGAATCCTTCCAGGAAGCCATGGAGGAGGCCGGACAGCCGGCAACACTTTCTGCATTTCTGGAGGAGATCGCACTGGTGGCAGATATCGATTCTGTTGATCTGGATCAGGATTATGTGCTGCTGATGACTCTTCACAGTGCCAAGGGACTGGAGTTCCCAAATGTATTTATCGTGGGAATGGAGGACGGTGTTTTTCCGGGATATGCTTCCATCTGGTCCGGTGATCCGTCGGATATCGAGGAGGAGCGAAGGCTCTGTTATGTGGGGATCACCCGTGCCATGAAGGAACTGACTTTAACCTGTGCAAAACAGCGGATGATCCGTGGGGAGACTCAGTATAACCGTGTGTCACGTTTTGTAAGGGAGGTTCCACGGGAGCTGGTAGATCTTGGACATACCATTCAGGAGAAAAAGCCCAGAGTAGATGATATCGTATCTCCGAAAAGCGCCTATGCCCAGATGAAAATGAATTTCCAGGCAAAGAGCACCCTGCAGAAAAAAGATTTCACAGTGAAGAAGGCGGACAGCCTGGACTATGGTGAGGGAGACACGGTCCGTCATGTGAAATTCGGAGTCGGTATCGTAAAAAATATCGCAGACGGCGGCAGAGACTACGAAGTGACGGTAGACTTTGACAAAGTCGGCGTGAAAAAAATGTTCGCCGGTTTTGCCAAGCTGAAAAAGATCTGAGAGGGATCTCTCCGGGCAGACTATTTCTGCAAAAAACTGTAAAAATCCGGCCTCAAGGTTGTAATTGGAAAACCGGTATGTTAGAATCAGTATCAGCGTAATTGAATTGCTGTGAAGTGAACAGTATCACCGGCACATATGCTGCCGGATACTGTGAGAGGGAATTGGGTAAAAAGCCTGAGCGGTTGCGGCCACTGTATACAGAAGAAGGGATTTCACATGCCATTGCAGAAACTCATGTGAGAAGGCGAAATCCCGATGTCAGAGAGATTCTGGAGAAAATTCTGATACATCATTCATGATCGGCTAAAAGATGAATGGTGTATCAGTTTTTATTTTGCGGAGTTTTTTCTGAGTCTGTAAGTCAGGAAACCTGCTTGACAGTATGTAAGTGGGAGCTTCCGTACAAAGTGTTCCGTGCAGATTTTATGAAGCCCCATCTTTTCGGTTACCCATAGGCAACAGGAGATAAAACAGGCGAAAAGAGAGGAAATGAAATGAAAAACCAAGTATGTATCCACAAGAATCATGGCAATGGTAATGGCAGCGGCAATGACCGTATCTGCAGCTCCGGCTGTTTATGCCGCAGAGAGAGCAGACTCCGAGACCATCAAGGAAGACAACCAGCCGGCAGCAGAAGACAGTACAGAGTCTGCAGACACCGAAGATTCTTCCGCAGAGGCAACCAAGACAGAATATCCTCTGACCATCACAACCTATGATTACGATGGAAACGAAATCGAAACCACTTATGAAAAAAGCACCGGAAAAAGTCCTTGCTGTATATCAGGGAAGCATTGAGACTATGCTCGCACTTGGTCTGGAAGACCACCTGGTAGCTACCGCAGGTCTTGATAATGAAGTTCCGGAAGATCTCAAAGAAGCATTCTCAAAAACAAATTATCTTGACGAATTTACCCCATCCCTTGAAACTGTAACAATGCTGGAGCCGGACATGATCTTATCCTGGAGCTCTCTTTTCTCTGATAAGAATCTGGGAAATGTAACAGACTGGATCGACAAAGGCTGCAACACCTACTACAACACCAATACTCGTCCGGACGGCGACAGAACACTGGAAAATGAATTCACAGATATCTTAAATATCGGAAAGATCTTCGATGTACAGGACAAAGCACAGGCTATCGTTGATGATGCAAAAGCAGTGATCGACAAAACTCTTACTGCAACTGCAGATGTAAAAGACAAACCAAGCGTAATGGTATTGGAGCCTCTTGGAGATGACATCACAAACTATGGCGTAAAAGAGCCTTGGCGGAGATATGGTAACACAGTTAGGCGCAACTCTTGCAAACCCGGATGCTTCACCGTTGGAAAAGAGGATATCATCGCAGCCAACCCTGACGTGATCTTTGTGGTTTACATGCCATATGCAGGAGATGATCCGGAAACTGTTAAGAACAGCCAGCTTGCAGTGATCCAGGATGATGAGTCCCTGAAGAGCCTTGACGCAGTAAAGAACGGACGTGTTTACCCGATCATGCTCAGTGAGATGTATGCAAGTGCAACACGTACCCAGGACGGAATCGAAACTTTTGCAAAGGGATTATATCCGGACGTAAATCTTGACTGATCGGAGAAAATGCAGTGAAAGAAACAGCTTCACAGAGAAAAAAAGATAAGGTGCTCAGAACATCCATGTATGTGGCAGTTCTCATTGGACTTGCAGGATTCCTTATTTTTTCCATACTTGCAGCCATCACTTTTGGAAATGCGGATCTGTCACTGAAGGATGTATACAGCGTTATCGCTTATAAATTGTTTCATATAAAAAGTCTGTCCGCCTATGCGGAAGGCGCAGTTCATGATGTTGTGTGGCTGATCCGGCTGCCTAGAGTCCTTCTGGCTCTGGCAGTTGGAATGGCTCTTTCCGTGTGCGGCGTGGTGATGCAGGCTATCGTGCAGAACCTGCTGGCAGACCCGTATGTGCTGGGTATCTCATCTGGTGCATCTCTGGGTGCCACACTGGCCATCATGCTTGGAATCGGAAGCTTTCTTGGTGGAAACTCTGTGGGAATCACAGCTTTCATTGGCGCGATGATCACTTCTTTTGCGGTGATCGCCATTGCAAACATGGGTGGAAAGGCAACTTCCGCAAAACTGATCCTTGCGGGAATGGCGGTCAGCGCAGTCTGTTCTGCTTTTTCCAATTTTGTCATTTATATTACCAATGACAAAAATGCGGCAACAGAAGTTATGAAGTGGAGCATGGGAAGTCTTGCCGGAGCAAGCTGGACCAGAGTGGGTGTAATGCTTCCGGTCACGCTGGTGTGCGTGGCTGTTTTCTGGACGCAGTACCGGAACCTGAATCTGATGCTTCTGGGAGATGACGTATCCATTACCCTTGGAACAGATCTGCACAGACTGCGGACTTTTTATCTGATCGTTGCTTCTGTTATGATCGGATTTGCCGTGTACTGTGCCGGTGTAATCGGATTTGTGGGACTGGTGATCCCTCATGTGGTCCGGATCCTTTTTGGAACAGATCACAGAAAACTGCTCCCCTTAAGTGCGCTTCTTGGTGCATCGTTTCTGATCTGGTGCGATGTGGCATGTCGTGTGATCCTTAAAAATTCCGAGATGCCCATCGGTGTGCTGGTATCCATTATCGGTGCTCCCTGCTTTATTTATCTGCTTGTGCGGAAATCCTATGGATTCGGAGGTGCCCGGTAATGAAGATCACCACAGAAAATATTCAGGTTGGCTTTCACGCCAGACAGATCCTGAAGGGAATCTCCATGGAATCCCAGGATAAGGGAACTGGTAGGAATCATCGGACCAAACGGAAGCGGAAAATCCACTTTGCTGAAATGCATTTACCGTATTCTGAAACCAGACGCAGGAGCCGTGTATCTGGACGGCGAGGAGCTTCATTCCATGAGTGTTCGAAGCTCTGCGAAAAAAATGGCCGTGGTGGCACAGCACAATTATTATAATTTTGATTTTACGGTCCGCGAGGTGGTTCTTATGGGGCGTGCGCCTCATAAAAAGACTCTGGAACGGGACAATGCAAAAGATTACCAGATCGTGGATGAAGCGCTGAAAACCGTACAGATGGAGGCGTTTGCAGACCGTACCTTTTCCACTCTTTCCGGAGGAGAGCAGCAGAGGGTGATCCTGGCAAGAGCACTTGCCCAGCAGACCTCTGCACTGATTCTGGATGAGCCTACCAATCATCTGGACATTACCCACCAGATCATGCTGATGGAGCTGGTGAAAAAACTTAATGTAACCGTGATTTCCGCTATTCACGATCTGAATATTGCAGCAGCATACTGTGATAAGATCTATGTACTGAAGGACGGAGTTCTGGAAGGTTACGGAACGCCGGAAGAAGTCCTGACCCCGGAGCTGATCCGCAGGATCTATAAAGTAGAAGCGGAGATCGTTTACGACAGCCGCGGAAAGATGCATATTTTGTTTTTATGATTCTGGCTGTGAGGCGGGATGCATAGAGGGAAAAAGATGAAAAAGATCGGGATTTTGACATGCCTTAATTCCAATGATGTGTGTACCAGGGCAGGATGTCTGTCTGCATTTCGGGAAAGAAGAGATTTTTTTTCCGGCTATCCGGAAGATACGATTCTGGCAGCTGTGATGACATGCAACGGATGCAAAGAAACCAATGCAAAAGAACCTGCTGAAGATGAGGGGATTTTGGAAAAGGCAGACCGGCTGGTCAGTGAAAAGATCAGCGTCATCCATGTCGGGGTATGCCGTCTGAATGAGGAAAAAAAGGAATGTCCGCGGATAACACAGATCTGCGGTCTGATAGAAGAACGCGGGATCAAAGTGATCCGAGGAACCCATAAAGAATAAGAGAAAACCGCCGTATCTTTCCGGAAATGCCGGAAATACGGCGATTTTTTTACAGAATGTTTCTGCGAAAATTTGTGTAAGTTCTGGTAAAACCAGACATATGGTGGTATAATAAGAACATTAAAAAAGGCTCGGGTGCAGCGACCTCAAAAAACGCTGCGCTGCAGATTTACTGACAGAAAGTACAGCCGAACAGAAAGAAAGGATGGTGCAGTGTTATGAATTTAAATACAACAAAACTTGAAGAACTGCTCGCAACACTGAAGAAAAAAGAAGAAGAGAAAGATAAGAACACAGTCCTTTGGGTACTGGCGATCATCGGTGCTGTTGCAGCTGTTGCCGGTATTGCGTTTGCAGTATACCGTTTCTTCGCTCCGGATTATCTGGAAGATTTTGAAGAAGATTTTGATGATGACTTCGATGATTATTTCGAGGATGAGGAAGAGTAAGAACTTTCACTGCAGAGGCTGTTTTGAGCAGATCAGAATGGCTGTCTGTTATGTATGAATATGAGAAGCGGATAATTGAAGCCCCGGCGCGATACCGGGGCTTGATTTTTGAAGACGGATCGTGAAACGCTGCACTAGTTATAAAACAGAAAGAGGATTTATGAAAAAAGGTGAAATTTACGAAGGTATTATAGAAAAAGTGGAATTTCCAAACAAAGGTTTTGTTTGGGTTGATGACCAGAAAGTAATTGTAAAAAACGGAATCCCGGGACAGAAAGTCCGGTTTATGATCAATAAGAAACGTTCCGGCCGGGCGGAAGGACTTCTTCTGGATGTCCTGGAGAAATCTCCGCTGGAGACAAGAGAACCTGCCTGTCAGGAGTTTCCGGCATGTGGCGGCTGCATGTACCAGACCATGAGCTATGAGGCACAGAAGGAGATGAAGGAATGTCAGGTGAGGGAACTTCTGGATGGGGTAGTGAGAGAAAGTCTGGCTAAGATCGGGAAGAACAGTGATGAGACAAAAGAAGCTGAGGCCGCAGATCGTTTATATCACTGGGATGGGATCTACGGCAGTCCTATTGAGTTCGGGTACCGCAATAAGATGGAGTTTTCCTTTGGGGATGAGTATAAGGATGGGCCGCTGTCCCTTGGACTTCACAAGAAGGGAAGCACTTACGATATCCTGAATACGGATGACTGTAAGCTTGTCCATCCGGATATGACGAAGATCCTGGTCTGTGTGCGGGAGTTTTTCCTGGAGCGTAATGCCAGCTTCTATAAAAAGCTGCAGCATGTGGGGTATCTTCGACATCTTCTTCTTCGAAGAGGCGTCACAAGTGGTGAGATCCTGGTCCATGTGGTAACCACCACCCAGGAAGAATATGATCTTGAGCCTCTGAAAGAACAGCTTCTTGCGCTTCCGCTGGAAGGGAAAATCGTGGGAATCATGCACATTTTAAATGATTCTTTATCTGATGTGGTACAGAGCGATGAGACGAAGATACTCTATGGAAAGGATTATTTCTATGAAGAACTTCTTGGGCTGAAATTTAAGATCAGCACATTTTCCTTCTTCCAGCCAAATTCCCTGGCAGCGGAGATCCTTTACTCCAAAGTGCGGGAATATGTAGGAGATACCAGAGATAAGGTAGTGTTTGATCTTTACAGCGGAACAGGAACTATTGCACAGCTTGCAGCGTCTGTTGCCAGCGAGGTGATCGGTGTGGAGATCGTGGAAGACGCGGTAAAAGCCGCCAGAGAAAACGCTGCACTTAACGGCATTGATAACTGCCGTTTTATTGCCGGGGATGTGCTGAAGGTTCTGGACGAGGTGCCTGAGAAACCGGATATGATCATCCTTGATCCGCCCAGAGATGGCGTCCACCCCAAAGCCCTTCCAAAGATCCTGGCTTACGGCGTAGACCAGATCGTATACATTTCCTGCAAGGTTACAAGCCTTGTGAGAGACCTTCCGGCATTTTATGAAGCCGGATACGAGATGACCAACGCCTGTGCAGTTGATCAGTTCTGCCAGGGTGTCCATGTCGAGACGGTAGTTCTTTTGTCCCACAAAAAAGCCGACAGTTATATCCACATTGATGTGGAGTTTGGAGAGGGCGAGGGCAAGATTCCGGTAGATAGTATTGCTAAAAGAGCCGAAGCGTACAAGCCCAAAGAAAAAGTGACCTACAAAATGATTAAGGAGTACATAGAAGCGAAATACGGCTTCAAGGTACATACCGCATATATCGCAGAGGTAAAGCGAAATTTGGGATTGCCGATGTATGATGCTCCTAACGCAGTAGAGGAATTGAAACAGCCGAGGAAGCATCCGACACCAGAAAAGGTAGAAGCAATCAAAGATGCACTTCGTTATTTTGCAGTGATATAAAACTTTACTTACAATCGAATATTTCTTACATAGCCGTTTATTCATTTATTTGAGTAAGCGGCTTTTTTCATCCCTATTTTTCGGAATAAGGATATTTTTTGTAGAAGGAGGAGGTTTATTTGAACACACAGATCATCGCCATTGCCAACCAGAAAGGCGGCGTTGGCAAGACAACGACCTGTGCCAACTTGGGAATCGGGCTGGCGCAGGCCGGAAAGAAAGTCCTTCTGATCGACGGGGACCCACAAGGGAGCCTGACAATCAGCCTGGGAAATCCGCAACCGGACAAGTTGCCATTTACATTGTCCGATGCAATGGGCAAAATTCTGATGGATCAGCCTATACGCACTGGAGAAGGTATTCTGCATCATGCGGAAGGCGTAGACCTGATGCCTGCGGACATCCAGTTATCTGGTATGGAGGTATCCCTGGTAAATGCCATGAGCCGTGAGACTATCTTGCGGCAATATCTGGACACGCTGAAGGGGCAATATTCCCATATCCTCATCGACTGTCAGCCCTCTCTGGGTATGCTTACGGTCAATGCGCTGGCCGCTGCGAACAGGATCATCATTCCCGTTCAGGCGGAGTACCTGCCCGCCAAAGGACTGGAACAGCTGCTCTCTACGGTAAACAAGGTAAAGCGGCAGATCAATCCCAAGCTCCAGATAGACGGTATCCTGCTGACGATGGTGGACAGCCGAACCAACTTTGCCAAAGAGATCTCCGCGCTCCTGCGGGAGACCTATGGCAGTAAGATCAAGGTATTCGGCACAGAGATCCCCCATTCTGTCCGGGCAAAGGAAATCAGCGCCGAGGGAAAAAGCATTTTTGCCCATGATCCCGGCGGCAAGGTGGCTGAAGGCTACAAAAATCTGACGAAGGAGGTGTTGAAACTTGAAAAGCAGCGCGAAAAAAATAGAGCTGGCCTCGGTAGATGATCTGTTTTCCACCGAAGAAGGCCGTCAGGATGCAAAGCTGGAGAAGATACAGGAAATTCCGCTGTCTGAGCTGCATCCGTTCAAGAACCACCCCTTCAAAGTCAAGGATGACGAGGCCATGATGGAGACCGCTGACAGTATCAAGCAGTATGGCGTTCTGGTCCCGGCGATTGCCCGACCGGACCCGGAGGGCGGTTATGAGCTGGTAGCCGGACACAGGCGGCACAGAGCCAGTGAGCTGGCAGAAAAGGAGACCATGCCGGTCATTGTTCGGGATTTGGATGATGATGCCGCTACGATCATTATGGTTGACAGCAACTTACAGCGAGAAAGCCTACTTCCCAGCGAAAGAGCCTTTGCCTACAAAATGAAGCTGGAGGCTATGAAACATCAGGGAGAGCGAGTTGATTTAACTTCGTCCCAAGTTGGGACGAAGTTGAGAGCCGATGAAATATTGGCTCAGCAGGCTGGTTCGAGCAGAAATCAAGTTCAGCGCTATATCCGTCTGACAGAGCTGATTCCTGAATTGATGGATATGGTGGATGAAAAGAAGATTGCCCTGAACCCTGCCTATGAGTTGTCCTTTCTCAAAAAGGAAGAACAGGTAGACCTGCTGGACGCGATGGACAGCGAACAGGCTACCCCTTCTCTTTCCCAAGCCCAGCGGCTCAAGAAATACAGTCAGGAGGGGTATCTGACCCTCGATATGATGCGTGTCATCATGGGAGAGGAAAAGAAAAGTGATCTGGACCGAGTGACATTTACCTCTGACACCTTGCGGAAGTATTTCCCTAAAAGTTATACGCCACAGCGGATGCAGGAAACCATCATCAAGCTGCTGGAGGCATGGCAGAAAAAGCGTCAGAGAGACCAGGAACGATGAAAGGAGCCGCCTATGAGGGATATTTCAGCCCGTGAGCTGAAAGGACACAACATTCTCGCCGTAGAGAGGTTTTGGGATAACACCCGCTGGATGATTGAGTTTTCTGTCCTGCGTCCCAGCACTGCTTATGGCAGCCCCGGAGATGAAATGCGGCTGTTTTTGACTGAGGACGGGTATCAGACAGCCCTGCAAAGCCAGCAGCGCAAGGAGATTAAGATTAAGCGTTACGCTCGTGTGATTGAGGGACATATCCTCGATTTCAAACCGGGAAAACGCCGCCGCTCATAAACCCATACAACGAAAGGAAAGGAATGACTATGTGTACAGTAAAGGAAATTCAGGAAGCAATCCGGGAAGATTGCAGATCCCAACATGACATGGATTCAACGGATATTGACCGCGTGATGCAAACACTTCCTTTCGCTCAGGAGGAACCATTTACAGGGGCGCGTCCCCAAAAGCCGCTGTTTTGGTTTTATGCGAGAAAATTTGAAAAGCGTTGAACACCGCAATTCTTTGAAATGAGGATTGCGGTTTTTTTGTACCCAAAATTCGGAAGGAGTGAGGTCGATGGCCGTTTTTCGCATTGAACGGACCCGTGATTATACCGTGATGAGCAATCATCATTTACGAAATGCAAACTTGTCGTTAAAAGCCAAAGGGCTGTTATCCATGATGCTGTCTTTGCCGGAGGACTGGAATTACACCACCCGTGGCCTTGCAAAGATCTGTAAGGAGGGCGTAGATGCCATCGGTGCTGCCCTGCGTGAACTGGAAGGAGCCGGATATATCGTGCGCCATCAGAGACGCGATAAAAGTGGGCGGATCACAGATACCGAGTATGTCATCTATGAACAGCCCCAGCCGGATCTGTCTCAGCCGGATACGGCTTCACCAGATACGGAAAACCCGGATATGGTAAAACCGGATACGGAAAAGCCCGCAGAATTAAATATAGAGAAATCAAATACAGAAAAATCAATTACTTATGGATCAAGTACCGATTCCATTCCCTTCCGGGAAACAGCGGCGGCAGGACCGCCGGAACGGAAAGGAAGGGATGCGATGTCTGTCACAGAGATAGAAAATTATCGGGAGTTGATTTTGGAGAATATCGAGTACGACTACCTGTGCAGGGAGTTTGCCACCTATCGGGAGGATTTAGACGAGATCGTGGAGCTGATGGTGGAAACAGTCTGTGCCAGACGCAAAACCACCCGTATCGCTGGCAGCGACTTTCCCCATGAGGTGGTGCGCTCCCGTTTTTTGAAGCTGGACAGCGAACATATCCGGTTTGTCATGGACAGCTTGCAGAAAAACACCACCGAGGTCCGCAACATGAAGCAGTACCTACTGACAGTGCTGTTTAACGCACCCACCACCATCAGCAACCACTACACTTCACAGGTCAATCACGATATGAACGCAGACGGCTGGTAAGGCCGCCTTTTATCATGCCAAAGGAGGCACGACATGAACCAGATGGAAATTTTCAAAAACCCGGAGTTTGGTAGTATCCGTGTCATTGAGGAAAATGGCAAATATTTGTTCAGCGGAACGGATGTGGCCGCTGCGCTGGGGTACAGCAATCCCCGCGATGCAATTATCCGCCATTGTAGGTATGTCGTGAAACGCGACGCACCTCACCCACAAAGCCCCGACCGCAAAATCAGTATGACGTTTATCCCAGAAGGCGATTTGTACCGCCTGATCGTTCACAGCAAATTGCCATCGGCAGAGCAGTTTGAACGGTGGGTATTCGATGAGGTCCTGCCTACCATTCGTAAGCACGGGGCCTATCTCACAAAAGAGAAGCTGTGGGAGATTGCCACTTCCCCGGAAGCACTGATGAAGCTCTGCTCAGACCTGTTGGCTGAGCGTGAAGCAAATATTTCTCTGCGTAAGGAAAATGCACAGCTGGAGGGCAAAGCCGCTTTCTATGACCTGTTCATCGACTTAAAGCACAGCACCAATCTCAGAACTACCGCCAAAGAGTTGGATGTCCCGGAGCGCCGGTTTGTCCGGTTTCTGATAGAACGGCGTTTTGTGTACCGCACGGCATCCGGCAATGTGCTGCCTTATGCCAATGTGAAAAATACAGGGCTGTTTTGCGTCAAAGACTACTGCAACCACGGTCATATCGGTTCCTACACGCTGGTCACGCCCCAAGGCAAGCTCTATTTTGCCCAGCTGCGGGAAATGATCTTGCTGGTCTCATAAGAAAGGAAGTGGGTTTTATGCAGGAAGGCAAAACAATCGGTCAGCTGATGGAGGAAATGCGCCAGAAAGCTGGGGCGCAGAACTACCACGGCCATGACTACATGGATCTCCAGCGATTTGCGGAGAACACCCGGCACATGATTATTTTTG
>ENA-OQKQ01000534-OQKQ01000534.1-human-gut-metagenome-genome-assembly--contig:-NODE-534-length-12332-cov-3.951004_pt1 | contig 12332 bp, 14 predicted proteins | sample MGYA00242651_ERZ504803 | MGnify/ENA primary metagenome ERZ504803 (study PRJEB26092, sample SAMD00036380) | human gut metagenome | host: Homo sapiens | study: EMG produced TPA metagenomics assembly of...
CTTGGCTTCTTCCTCAGCTTTCAGCCTGTCCAGTTCAGCCTGTGCCGCTGCTTCTTTTTTCCGCAGTGTAGGCATCGGCAGCTTCTTCCTCCATCAGAGCCAACAGGTCGGCTTCATCCACCAGATTCATAAAGTGTACGGTTTGTGCGCCTTTACTGTTCCGGTCGATTACCAGATAAAATGTCGCACCCGATTTCGATACCAGCGTGATGAACTGCTGCCCGGAACCATCCGAATAATTGGTGTGGTAATCGTCCACCAGCGTCAGATTGCCCTCCGGGGTCAGTGCGCCGGAGGTTTCATCCGTGATGGTAACAACATCTTCCTCCACGACTTCCGGCAGAACAGGCTGTTCCACCGGCGCGGTATCATCCCCATAAGCGAATGCCGGAGCTGCCATGCCGATGCACAGCACCGCCGACAGCAACAGCGCACCAATTTTCTTAAATCTCATCGTTGATTTCCTCCTTGTCAAACTCTGCGCCGACTGCGGACAGCGCAGCCGGGGTCGGGGGCATAGTTGCCGCCTGCCGCAGCAGGATTGCAAGCTGTTCCGGGGTCACATTGGCAGTGCGCACCATGTCGGCAACTTCTGCCGCCGATTCCTCCTGAATGCGCCGTTCCAGAATCGCAATGCGGTTGTTCAGCTTGATGCGGCGTTCCTGCTCCTTTTTGAGCATCGCCTTGAGCTTTTCCAGTCTTTCACCCATAAAAATCCTCCATTTCATTTTGAAAGCCGCCCAAAACCTGCGAGATACTTCTCCCAGTAGGACGAGTGAATGTTTGCGTACTTGATGGGGTCTCCGGCGCTGACCATTATGCCGTTTCCGAGGTAAATGCCTACATGACTTTTCCCCGGCGTATCATACGTTCCTTCAAAGAAAACAAGGTCTCCGGGTTTTGCTTCTGCTTCGGAAATGTGCTGGCTTTTCTGCCATAATCCGTTTGCCGTCGTGCGTCCCACATCGTAGCCGTTCTGGTTGTAGACCCAGCAGACATAGCCGCTGCAATCAAAGCCTGTTTCCGGGGTGGAACCGCCCCACACATAGGGTGTGCCCACATACTTTTGGGCTTCCTTGTAGATGGCGGCAAATTCGCTGTCGGTCAGGGCTTCCGCAGGAATCTGATAGTCGATGCCCGGTGTGCCGGAACCATCGGAGCCACCGGGCGGCAGGCCTCCGTTGAACAGATAAGGCCGACCGCCCAGCGTGTCCTGAAAGATCTCGTACCGTTTCCACTGGTCGTTATTCAGTTCTTCCCGAATGACCACTTCCAAGCCACGATTGACCAGCTTGGTGTGGAAGATGCGGTACTCATAGGGCACCTGCGTGGGAACCGGGATTCCTGCCGGGCTGATGACCCAGACGGTCTTATACCGTATCTGCACCTCCACCCATGTGGTGAACTTATACTGCTTTTTGAAGGTCTCCTTCAACTTGCCCTGCACCTCCGACCGGGTGTAATCGTCATACAAGGTGGTCAGGAACGAAGTCAGCTGCCATGGGTCATGCTCGATGGGGTCGAGGTGGTACTGGTACTCGTTGTAGCCGGGATGGTCGGTGGGGGTGCGCTTGATTTTCTTGTCCAGTTCTTTTTCCAACTTTTTATAATCCTGCTCTGCACCCCGGATGTCCCTGTCCTCGGCGGAGTACATGGTCTGCCCGGACACCTGTGTGCCGCCGGAAAAAAGGATACCGCAGGACGAGAAGCCGGACATGACCATGAGAATGAGCAAAAGAAAAACGCCCACGATCACCAGAACGTGTGCGTTGCCTTTGGCGGCATTCACCAGCCCCTTTACGGCGGTGCTGACGGCGGTTTTGCCCTTTTCTACCGCCTGTTCCACGCCGGACCGGGCAGCAGATGCACCGTTGGATGCCGCCTTGCCGCCTGCGGTCTGCGCCGCCGTGCCCGACCGGGCGGCGGCATAGTAGCTCTGCCGGATGTCTTGCTTTTGCCGCCACCGGGAAAGCCAGTTGGAACCGCCCTCGCCGGTGCCGGATGCGCCTGCATCTTGTGCCGCAGTTGGCTTCTGCACGGAAGATTTTGCGTTTCTGGCACCCTTCTTGCCCTGCATCTTGGCTTTCCTCTTGAGCTTCCGGGCATAGCGGCTCTTGGAAATATCCCGGACATTTCCTGCCGCCTTTTCGCCCTCGCTCAGCGCCTGCGTGCCCACATTGTCATCCTCGTACTGGTCAACTTCGTGATGCACCGCAGACCGGGCGGCATGGGCAGCGTACATCTCTCGCTTCTGCGCCTTACTCAACCGGCTCAGTTCGTCCGGGGTCAGTTCCGCCTTGCCAAACCGCAGATGCTGTGCCTTTTCCGCAGCTTTATCTGCATCGGTTTTCAGCTTTTTCTTTTTGGGCACCGTCTGCTCTACCTTGGCTTTTTTCGGGGGAGAACGGGTCTTTTTGGTAGACGATTCCTCTTTGATGTTCAGTTTCGGTTCACTCATTTCTGCGCGCCCTCCGAGACTTCACCCAACTTGGTGGTCATAATGCGGTAGAGTTCCAGATCGGTGGGGAAACGGTCCACAAACGGCAGAATGACATTGCCGAAAAACAGCAGCCCCTCGCCCTCGCCGGAGTGGGTCACGTAGGAAAGCTGATGGGGCGAAATATTGAGCTGCTTTGCGAGGATTTGCCGGTCTCCTGCCGCCTGATTCAGCATGATGATCATGTCGCTGTTCTCGAAAATATTCTCGACCTCACGAGAAGAAAGAAGGTCTTTCACGTTCTGGGTCAGCCCTGTGGGAATACCGCCCCACTTGCGGAAACGCTTCCAGATCTCGACGGAATAAGCGGCGGTCTGCTCCTCTTTTAAGAGGAGGTGCATCTCATCCATATAATACCGGGTGGACTTGCCGCTGCTGCGGTTTGCCGTGACACGCCCCCACACCTGATCCTGCACGATGAGCATACCGAGTTTCTTCATCTGTTTGCCCAGTTCCTTGATGTCGTAGCAGACGATGCGGTTATTGACGTTCACGTTAGTGCGATGGTTGAACAGGTTCAGACTGCCCTTGACGTAGATTTCCAGAGCCGTGGCAACATGGTGGGCTTCTTTTTCCTCCTGCTGAAGCAGAGCGTTGTACAAGTCCTCAAGGATGGGCATATTCTCCGGGCAGGGGTTCGCAAAATATTTGCGGTAAATCAGATGCACACAGCGGTCAATGACGGTTTTTTCCACCGGCAGCAGACCTTCCTTGCCGCCCACCACCAGCTCACACAAAGAAAGAATAAAGTCGGCTTTCAGGGACAGCGGATTATCCTCCTCGGAGTAGTTGGCGTTGATGTCCATGGGGTTGACAAATTGGGTGCTGTTGGGGCTGATTTTGATGACCTGACCTTTCAGCCGGTTCACCAGCGGCGAGTATTCGCCTTCGGGATCATTGATAATAATATCATCGTCCGTCACCAGAAACGCATTGGCAATTTCACGCTTTGCCGAGAAACTTTTACCGGAGCCGGGAGTACCCAGAATCAAGCCATTCGGGTTTTTCAGCTTCTTGCGATCCACCATAATCAGGTTGTTGGACAGAGCATTCAGACCGTAGTACAGCGATTCTTTTCCGCTCTGGTACAATTCCTGCGTGGTAAAGGGGATGAAGATAGCCGTGCTGCTGGTGGTCAGTCCCCGCTGAATTTCGATCTGGCAGTCTGCCAGCGGCAGGCTGCTCATCAGACCCTGCTCCTGCTGGAAGTCCAGTCGGCACAGGTTGCAGTTGTGCTTCTGGGCAATACTGGATGCCTGAAAAACATTGTTTTCCAGTTCCTGTTCAGTCCTGCCGGTGTTCAGCACCAAAAAAGTGACGAGGAACATCCGCTCGTTCTGGCTCTGCAATTCTTTCAGCAGAGCCTTGGCATCCCTGCCGTAGGTCGCCAAATCCGACGGAATGATGTCAATATCATACCCGGCACGGATGGCTTTTTTCTGCTCCTCGATCTTGCTGCGGTCCAGTTCGGTGATGGTGCGCTTCACCGTCTTGATGGCACGGTTCTGGTCAACGGACTGGATGTGCATGGTAACGATCTGGCTGGAATCCATGTCCAGAAAATCCTTCAAAAGCTGGTCGCTGATGTCGGATGCCGTGATGCTCAGAAAGCTGGCGGCGCAGAAGATGCCGCCCATCTGGAAGGTGCGGCTGTTCTTGAAGGCAAAGGCGGTGGGCGCAATGGCATCCTTCACGGAAAGGCCGCTTTTCACAAGGTCTTTCCAGTCAAAGTGAAACTTGGATGCACCGTCCATGTTGAACATATCGTGCATGAGTTTCAGCCGCTGGGCACCGTTCAGGGGCTTTGCCTGCACACCCAGCCGATGAAAATTATTCAGCAGGTCATTCTGGATGTGGTCGAGCCGGGGCTTGACCTGCGCCATGCTTTCGCCCTCCACACCAAAGGTGATGAATTTGGTCTTGGTCAGACCATTATTGCCCTTGGCAAGCTGCTGGCGCAGCATCTGGCTGTACTCCGCACGAACATCATCGAAACCGTCCTTCTGGAACGGAATGCGGATGCTCTTTTCAAACTCGGTGCTGTCGGTTGCCATGTTCACAAAGGACAGTTCAAACTTGATGCTGGAATCGAAGAAGTTCAGAAAACTGCACCATTCCTCGAAAATGGCGGTCTTGTCCTCCTGCTGCGCCAACTGATAATTGATGTCCTGATACTGGATGGTGCGGGTGTAGTAGTTTGCTTTCACCCGGCAGGTGCCATCCTCAAACATCCGCTGCATGGGGATGGACTGCTGGGCGGTCCGGGGCACGGCGGGTTTCTGCGGTTTTTTCTTGCCGTCCTTACCGGTCTTTTTCCAAAACGGAATCATAGGTTGCGCCTCCCTTCATCAAAATCGCATAGTAGTTGTTGGTCTTGTAGGGGCGGATCTTCGGGCGGACAAACCGGGACTGCACATAGTACGACAGCAGCTTTTCCATGGGCTGACCGTTTTTCTCGTACATCCCAAGGAAGAACGCCGGCAGCATCACCGCCATCATACCGAGGGTGGCAGCAGTGTTGCCGCCGGAATCCCGGAGAACAAAAAACAGCGGCACTCCAATGAGAGCCGCTGTGCCAAAGCAGACGAGCTGCCGTTTGGTCAGGTTGAACGCGACCTTCGATTTCACTTTCGTCAGGTCACGGGGAACTGAAATATACGCAGCCAATAAAGCACCTCCTTTAGTGCGCTCCGAGGACGGATTTTGTCACGGAGCTGGTCTTGAACAGGCTGAAACAGAGCAGAACGGTGTAGCCCACAATGCTCCAAATGGAGTTGATGGCATCCCCGGAAATCGCTACGCTCTGGATCAGCACCGCATAAATGGCAACACAAATCAAGATCAGGAAGCCCTGAAAACCCAGCGCAAACAGGCATTTCAGATAGTTCTGCCCCATGTGGCTCTGCTCGTGGTTGCCGAAGGTCGCCATGGGGATGGGCGCAAGGCTCACCATGCAGTAAATTTCAATCATTCTTCCGTAGACGATGACGAAAATAACGATGGACAGGATGCGCATGGTGATGCCAATGAAGAAGGACTGCAAAAACAGCCCGAACAGGGGACCAACGTCCATCTGCATCAGGCTGGATTGCAGCATGGACAAGCCAATGTCGTTGACACGGGTATTTCCGGCAATGATGCTGCTGGAATCGGATACCACCTTTTGGGTGACATCGAACACCGCCATCACGATGTCAAAAGTATTGCTGATGAGCCACACCGAAATAGCAGTCTTAAAAATCCAGCGCATGATGAGGGCAGGCTCAAACTGCGCCATGTTGTTGTGCTGGGTGATCATTTCGATGAGTTCATAACAGGCGATAAAGGTCAGAATGATGCCTGCAATGGGCAGCACCACATTGCGGGAGAGGGCTTCAATCATGGCGAACACTCTCGGTTCAAAGCTAGAGGGCTTGGTGCCCACCTGCTGGGCGATGTTGCCCACTTGGGTGTTCACATCATCAAACAAGCCGGAGAGATTGGACATAATGCCTGCCGTCAGGATGCCTTTGATCCAGTCGGCAATGGCTTTGAGAACGGTTTCCATTCAGTCACCGTCCTTAACTGAAATGGTTGATAAGGGTCTTGAGGAGATTCAGGAGAAAAATAATGTGGGTCAAAAACTGCATAATAGCACCGCCTTTCATGGATGGGTGGATAAAAACGCGGCTTGGAGCACGGACATTTAATAAAACTGCAAGCTGCAGAGGGCTTTCCGCTGCTGCTCAAGCCGCTGTATGGAACAATGCCCTCATTTCATCTATCATTTTTGATTGATGAATGATAGATGAAATGATATGAGCAAACACAAAAAGTGTTCGACGGAAACAAAAAAGCCGACTGCTTTTCGGCAATCGGCAAATCATAATCAAAGCTATATAGCTGTTTTTATAAGTCGGCGAACAGGAACCTTATGATAAACATCAAGGATGCGTTTTTCTCCATTTCGCCAAAAGGGGTTCATATAATAACAATCGCATTCTTTACAATACCAAATGTATTCAGCTTCTCCGTTGATCTCTAATGTGAATGCCTTCATTTTTAGAAGCGGATGCCACGGGCAATGTTTCTGAAGCTTTTCTTTTTGACGATCAGCTTTGCAAAGTCCAAAAAGCTTACCACATTTTAGAGGGGGCGGATTAAACTTAAAACGACTATCAATGGGATTTTCTATATAATCATTGAAGTTTGATAATCCAAGTTGATTGAGAGGTCTATAATGAAGCCCTGCATTATGTTGATTTTTTGCCATTATAACAATCCTTTCTCAAGCAAGCATTTTGCCCTCCAGATAGGAGCAGCGGAGATAATCAGGATTGGTGTAGTATACGTTGGAATTGAAATCGGAGATCTCATCCGTGATAAACGACGAAAAAACATCCAGAATTGCCTGTGCAGCATCTTCATCTTTCATGGTGGACAGCACCAGCCCCTGATACAGCATTCCGATGGAGGTTGCAGAAGGGACCGTATAGCGGCACTCCGCAGCAGTATCAAAATCCCCATCCGGGATGTTGAGATCTTCAATCAGCTCATCTGAAACCTGCTCAAAGGACAGACAGTGGTTTACTTCTGCCAGCCGGAGCTGCCGTTCGATGCCGGCTTTTGTGAAGTGACGAATCACATCCTGCCGATGATTTTTGGTCTTACGGGCGATGGTCTCGATCAGGCTGCAAACGTAGAGAACATCATTTTTCTGCTTTTCGGTCATGGATGGATTCACTCCTCTCAAAGGTCAGGCAGTGCAAAGCGTTTACGGTATGAAAGCTGATCTGGTGTGTTGGATGCTTGAACTTCGCCAATGCCCAAAATGCTTCACGGCTGATCTGCCCGGACGTAAATCCATTGACATAGTCCCAGATGGTGTCATCTGCCATGGGACCCTCCACAATATCATAGGGATGGGTTTCGCCTGCACGACATTTTGCAATGAAATCCAGCCATTCGTCCGACATTTCAGGGAAACGCAGGATTTTCAGGTCAGGATTCTCTACATAGCGATAGACGTTCACAATACCATCGGCAGAACGGCGGTCTGCCCAGCGGTAGGCTTGCTGATAGTTGTTCGTGCAGTAGAATCCCCAAGAAAAGTCCTTTGTATACCGTGTGATGCGGATTTCGGGATAGACAACTTCTTCTTTACTGCCATGATACAATAAAATCTCGCTCATCTGATTCACCTTCTGTATGTGAGATCGTTACTATGGCTTTCCTTATTATAAATATGTACCGGGCGGCAATCGCCGCCCGCTGTTCTTAACCGAACAGACCGCTCAGCAGGGGAATCAGGGTAATGCCCACCAGAGCAACGCCGCCGCCAGCCATGAGCTGCTTCATGCCCTGACTCTTGCTGCCGGGGTTGTCGTTACCATAACCTTCCAGCAGGTTGATGGCACCCCAAACGCCGAGACCGGCACCCAGAGCGACAACCAGAGTCTGAAGAACTTCGATAGCAGAGTTGAAGAATTCCATAGTCTTTTCTCCTTTATTATAAAGCGTTTCCGGTCATTTGTACACACCCGAAATCTTGTAGTTTTACGTTGCATAACCGCAGCAAGGTTGATTTTCTGGTGCACCTTTCTGACCGGGGTAAAAATAAAACCGCCTACCGGGTCAGGCAGACGGGAGCGAATCAGCATCCACCACGATGAACTCATCTCCGGGTTGGATTTTTTCTTTGCGGTTCAGATATTTTTCAATATCGAAGGTGTTTTTGGGGTCGTAGTCCGAGGTCAGCTTGTAGTTAGGGTGCTGGGTCAGGTCGTACTTGTCGCTCAAAAACGGTCTGACGCCACGCAACTGCAAAATACACTTGCCGCCGTCCAGCACCGCCAGCTCGTCCCGGCTCAACAATTCGTGGCCCATCTTTTGGAACGTAGTGCCGTAACTGGGGCTATTGCCACGGGTGTCTGAGGTGTTGAAGGCGTCGATGGTCTCCTTGCCCAGCATCTCGGACAAGTCTTTCAGGGTGGTCGGCTCACTGCCGCCGAGGAAAATCTGGCTGTCCATGTTGCCCACAATGGTATCCGCGTTATCCTTGTAAATGGCTTTCAACTGGCTTCTCGCCTGCAAAACAAGGCAGGCGGAGATCTCACGGCTGCGGATGGTGGCCACCAGCTTTTCCAGATTGGGAATCTGCCCGATGTTGGCGCACTCGTCGATGAGACACCGTACATGAACGGGCAGCTTGCCGCCGTACACATCATCTGCCTTGTCGCACAGCAGATTGAAAAGCTGGGTGTAGACCATGCTGATGAGGAAGTTGAAGGTGGAATCCGTGTCCGACATGATGAGGAACAGCGCCGTTTTCTTATCGCCCAGCGTGTCCAGTTGCAGCTCATCGTACATGGTGAGGTCACGCAGTTCTTGGATGTCAAATGGCGCAAGTCTAGCACCGCAGGAAATGAGGATGGATTTTGCGGTCTTGCCGGCAGCCAGCTTGTAAAGTTTGTACTGCCGCCCGGCAAAGCTGTTGGGCTTCTTTTTTGCCAGTTCTTCAAACAGCAAGTCTACCGGGTTCTGGTATTCCTCGTCGTCCTCCAGCACCTGCATGGTGTTGAGCATTTCCAGCAGAGTAGCGAAGTTTTGCTCCTCCACCGGGGCTTCATAATGCAGATAGGCGATCAGGGCAGTAAGCAAAAGACGTTCACTTTTCTCCCAGAAGGGGTCTCCACCAGACCCTTCCCCCTTGGTGTTGGTCATCAGCGTTGTCACCAACTTCAAAATGTCCTTTTCGCTGTGGACGTAGGCAAAGGGGTTGTAGCGCATACTCTTGGAAAAGTTAATGGTATTCAGAATTTTCAGCTTGTAGCCGTTCTTCAGGAGGGCGTTCCCGCACTCGACCACGATACTGCCTTTCGGGTTTTGTCAATAAGGATAGAGAAAAAAGTAAATTATTTTTATGAGGTTACAACATCGGATTGAATAAGGCGCAGTACCTTGTCGGTAAAGGTTTCCCGGCTGGTCTGGCTGAAATGGAAATAAATATCAAAGGTCGTACCGCCAACGGTCTTTACCATATCGGGTGGCGGTACGTCCGGGGCGGGTGAAGCGTTGCCGCCCGCCATCACGGGCAGGGGGATGGCCTTGCCCTCTCTGCTGGTGCTGTCGCTCCCCTCCGGGGCGGGGATGGTGCTGGTGATCGTCATGCTGGGGTCGTAGGTCATAGGCTCTCCTTTCATCATTCATCAAAGTTAATCCACGTGAGCGCCATTTTGCCGCCCACGTTGGAGTGGGGGAAGGGGAATGTATTAGTCCCCCTTTGAGGACTGTCCACAAGCCCCCTGATTGCAAGGCTTTTCAGCCTCTAAATGTCCACGCCTGCGGCGTTCCCGTTCGCTGGCAGCTTTCTTTCTCCGGCGCACATTGGCGGCGCACTCGTCACAGTATTTGCCCCGATTGGAGCGCGGCACGAACATCGCCCCGCACTCGGCACAGGGCCGCGCCTGTCCTCGGTGGAGCAAGGCGGCACACAACCCCTTGTCTGTTGGCAGGACGGCGGCGCGGAACCATTTACAGACCAGGGAATAGGTGATACTCTGGACGCAGACACAAGGCTCCCAGCCGTCATCAAGAGCAAGACAGTTGCCGCCGTCATAATTGCAGCAGTCATGCACCAGCCGCCGGACGGCTCGGTACTGCTGGTAGGTCAGTCGGGGAATGCCGTTCACCGCTCCACCTCCCGGCGTTTCTGCTGGGTCTGCTCCTGCTGGTGTATGGCAGCATCGGCGTTCCGCTTCACCTGTTGAAGCCGCCGCAAATCGTCTTGGATAGGCTTGTACTGCTCATACTCGGCTGTGTACTCCTGGTGAAGCCTCGCCTGTTCCTGTTCCCACGCATGAACGGGGATTTTACCAGCAGGGGAACGGTGCTTGTCCAGCTTCCGGCGGGCCATGTGGAACGTCCTCAACTCGTTCTCATGCTCCCTCTCGAATTTTTCCCGCTTGCCCTTCCACTTGATACCCTGCAACTCGTCATAGACGGGCTTGGTGTCTCGGTAGAGGTCAACAAGGCGAAGCAGTTCCTTCAATTCGTTCAGACGGTCACGCTTCGCTTTCATGGATGTGTTGATGGCCTCCGTTCGTTCACTCTGGGCGGCGATATGGGTCTCTAAATCTTCCAGCGTAGCGATGCCCCTCTCGGTCAGAAAATTGATGGCCTCGGCAAAACCTTTAAGATTTCCAATCCTGGCGTTGCGGCTCCATGCTCCGGCGTTCCGGCCCTCATAGTAGTCGGTCAGCAGGGCGGCAAGGGTCGGGGCCTGGGGCTTGCTCAATTCTTCTTTTATGGCCTTAATCCAATCCGTCAGGCCGGCGATTTTCTTCCGAATATCCCGCAGAATGTTGTTGGCCTTTTTTATCCAGCGGTTCAGATCGCCCTTGTCGGTGGGGATGCCCTTGGCCTCCATCTGGCGGACGGCCACGCCCTCATGGACGGTGGGCAGCAGGTCAAGGCCCTGACGCTCATAGGAGCGGTGGTCGATGCGGCAGGTCAGCCCCTTTTCCTCAAACTTGGCGTTCACCATAGCGGCCCACGCCTCCCGCCAATGTTCCAGTGTTTCCGGGCTTCCCCAGTCGGTAGTGGGAACAGCGTCAAAGAGGGGCTTGCCGTCCTCTCCCATAATGCGGTTCCCGTCCTCGTCCAGACGGTAGCGGCGGCGCTGCTTGCACCCCCATTTGCCGTCTGGCTCAATGGGCCGGATGGGGCAGAGAACATGAAAGTGCGGGTTAGGAATACCGCCGTCCTCCTTGTCCGGCTGGTGGATGGCAAAGTCGGCAATCATGCCCCGGCCACAAGCTGCTCCGAAACAATTGCCTTGCAAGAGCGATGTTTTCCTCCAATGAAAACTCGTTCTGCAAGGCAATGTCAAAGCTATATGCAAGCTGGGCTTTCTTTCCGCGCTCGGCTTTCTCCACGGCATTCCAGAGCGTTTCACGGTCTGCATACTCTGGCGGCGCGTGAGATGGCAGCAGGATTTCAGAACAGACCACACCGCCTTTGCGGGTATAGTCGCTGATCTCGCCGTAATACTCACTGTGCAGCTTTTCCCCGGCACGGTAGGCGGCAGCAGCCACGGCAGATTGCCCCGCGCTGCGCTTGATCTGCGTCACATGAAAATGAAAGAGTGCGATATTCAATCACCTCCTGCATGGCGGCTGACAGCTTCCATGAGTAAGCCTTTTGCGCGTCTGGCAGAGCAAAGACCTGTTCCACAAAAGCATAAAACGCAGTTTCGCTCAAATCTTTTGTCTGCGGTGCGACGCTCTCGATGGCTGCACCACGGGTGATAAGCCGGTGCGCCCGCTTGCGCCGTTCTCCCTTTGCATAGTAGGCGGCGCGGTTTTCAAGCCGCTGGATTATATGCTGTTCCTGTACAAGCTGGCGTTCGATTTTCTCTTTCTCGGCATTCAGCTCAGCAAGGGTTTCCTGTTTTGGCATGGCTAACCTCCTTCGATTTGATAAGGCAGATGGATAGAAAAAGACCGCCTACATTTTCGGTAGACGGTCTGACTCATGGTATGGGATTTTCAGACTTTGCGGCGGAAATGGTCTGCACCAGCAGACTGTTTCCGCCGCAAAGCGCGCTGGGATAGACGCGCAAGCGTTGCAAGGGGTGCAGCCCCTTGTGCGGAACGGAGTGACGCAAAACAGCCCGGACATTTGCCTGTCCGAGCTGTCTGCCTCGTAGAGCGCACATACTCCCGTCAGGGGAGTATAGAAGTGCGCCCTTGTTACCAAGGGATTATTTAGCATCCCAATTCTCTAAGAATGTTCTTGCAATACATGATTTCTGTTTCAGAAAAAGTGCCGCGTACTCCGGCTTGCATACCGATTC
>ENA-OQKQ01000537-OQKQ01000537.1-human-gut-metagenome-genome-assembly--contig:-NODE-537-length-12269-cov-2.834624_pt1 | contig 12269 bp, 12 predicted proteins | sample MGYA00242651_ERZ504803 | MGnify/ENA primary metagenome ERZ504803 (study PRJEB26092, sample SAMD00036380) | human gut metagenome | host: Homo sapiens | study: EMG produced TPA metagenomics assembly of...
ATACAAGGCGGCACAATGATACTCCCGCGTTGAACACCCTCAAAGTATTGCGCGGCGCACCCATAAGCATGGGCCGGGGTGAAACTCCCGTGAGGTTGCAGCTAACAACCGCCCGTTTTTGCCTTTTCAGTTTAATATTCTCTTTCTATCCCACGAAAGGGGGATTTTCTACTATGGAACAAACAAATAAACAAGAAGCAAAATCCCCGATTGTACGCGAATACAAGATCGGGGATATAACCTATATCGTCAAAGCCGTTGTAAAAGACGGTGTAAAAGAGGACGCCGCGACAAAGGTACGCCGCCTAATCCACAATGACCTAAAACGAGAAAAAAGCCCGGTATAATGCCGAAAATACTCTCCTATTGCAGACGGGCGGCGGGTTATGTGGTATAATATATATAACCTGTTTGTCCGGCTGTCGGAATAGGAGGTAACATGAAACAGTCGGATAAATTGACCGCATACTATTTTCGTGCGGCACTTCAAACAGATACTTTGTACCTTGACAATCAAATGCAAAGACTTCTTTACTACGCAAGCCGGAACGGGAACGCTGCACTTGCCGCGAAAGGTGGTGAGCGCAGATGAGTAACACTTTTTCCTTTCAGCAGATTGCAGCCCCCAAAGTGTTAAGCGCGGAAGTCCGCGAAGTCATTTCAAACAATGTCTTGCAATTCTATGTGCGCGATCAGCAGCAGGACACGCAGGACGAGGGTATAACGGCTTTATATGAAAGACTTTCGCAAGAGGACAAATTAGAGGGCGAGAGCAACAGTATTGCAAACCAAAAGAAGATTTTGGAACGGTACTGCCGGGAGCATGGGATTACTGCCTATCGGCACTATGACGAGGACGACGGATATTCCGGTACAAACTTCAACCGCCCCGGCTTTCAGCGTATGTTAGCCGATATTAAGGCGGGGAAAATCAAGCGCGTTATCGTCAAGGATATGTCCCGTTTTGGGCGAGATTATTTGCAAGTCGGTTTTTATACCGATATGCTGTTTCCCGATTTTGGCGTGCATTTTATCGCTGTCAACGACGGAGTAGACAGTACGCGGGGCGAAAATGAGTTTACCGCAATCCGCAACGTGTTCAATGAGATGTACGCCCGCGATACTTCAAAGAAGATACGCGCTACTTGGCAATCAAAAGGTAAATCCGGCGAACATCTTACCACAATCCCGCCTTACGGCTACATGAAAGACCCGGACAACAAAAAGAAGTGGATTATAGACGAGGAAGCCGCAGCCGTTGTGCAGCAGATTTTCGCATTGTGCGTTTCCGGCATGGGACCGACGCAGATTGCAAAATGGTTAGAAAAGCACGAAATCTATAATCCGACAGCTTACTCCCAAGCAAAGGGGCGGCCTGTTACCAACAAGCCAACGGCTAACCCATATAAATGGACAAATGAAACGGTTTCCCGCACTTTAGAACGCATAGAGTATTTAGGGCATACCGTAAACTTCAAGACCCGCAAGCAATCCTACAAGAGCAAAAAGAAGTTGTGGAACGACCCGTCGGAATGGGTGATCTTTGAGAACACGCAGCCGCCGATTGTGGAAGAAAGCGTATTCCTCATTGTGCAGAACATACGCCGATCACGCCGCCGTCCTACCAAAATGGGCGATATGGGTATTTTCTCCGGGCTGCTTTATTGTGCAGAGTGCGGCGGCAAGATGTATCAATGCCGCGCAACGAACTTTACCGAAGAACAGAAGTATTTTATCTGTTCGACCTATCGGAAAGGCAAAGATTTGTGTACGACCCATTCCATTAAAAATGTTGTCCTGCACGAAATTGTTTTGCGGAACTTGCGGGAAGCAATCGAGTATGTAACGCAGTACGAAGCCGAGTTTATCCAAGAAGCAGCGGACAGCCGTTTACGGGAGCGCGACGCGGAGTTTTCTCGCAAGCGCGAAACACTTTCCAGAGCCGAAAGCCGGATTGCCGAATTGGATAACCTGTTCAAGCATTTATACGAGGACAATGTAACCGGGAAATTATCAGATGAACGGTTTATCAAAATGTCCCGTGATTATGAGTTGGAGCAGGAAAACTTAAAATCAATGGCAGAAGTGTTGCGGGAAGAAATCAAGCAGCAGGAAAAGCAAAAAACCAACGTTAAGGCGTTTATCAGCGTCGTAAAGAAGTACACCGATATGCAGGAACTTGACGCTTCCATTTTGCGGGAGTTTATAGACCGTATCGAGGTTTCCCATACCGATAAGAAATCCAAGACAAGGGAAATCACGATTGTTTATAACTTCATCGGTGCATTTGATTTTGAACGGGCAAAAGAAAAAGCCCAAAATACAACTCAAAAACAGCAAAGAACGGCATAGCCGTTTGGCTATACCGTCCCTTGCTTCAATGTTTTCTTAATTCACCGCCCCGTTGCCCGCGTCTTTTGGTGCGCGACGCTCCTCATCCCGCTCGGCATGGTAGCTGCATGGATTACGAATCAATTGCTCGTAAATGAGGACAGTTCCCTATGGGTCCTTTCTTATTCGGCGCTCGGTGCTGCCGCCGTCATACTTCTTGTCGAGCCCTTGGTTTCGGGACTTATCGACCAAACCGATCTTGCGACGGGAACGGTTGCCTGTATTTGCCGTGACATCCTTGTCATCGCCGCTGTTTCAGCGCTCTCGTTCGTTTCACTCGAAATTGCCTGCAACGAAACGTTCTATCGCATTCCCGCCAACTCATTCGGGTTTTCCGTCGGGCTGCTCGCGACGGTTCTGCTCTCCCTTTATTTGCTGGGACAGCGTCATGGAGGCGTCATGGCCCTCGTGCCCGTCGCCTGCTGCATCCTTGGCATTGCCGAGCACTTCGTCATAACGTTTAAAGGCGAAGCCATCCTGCCAAGCGATATCTTGGCCCTTGGCACCGCAATGGAGGTGAGCGAGGGATACGAGTTTACCTTTACCGCCGGAATCGTAACCTCTCTCGCCCTGCTGGAGATTTCCCTGGGGCTTCTTTCGCTTATCCGTCCGCGAAAGCTCCGTACGCCCACCCATGTCTTCCCCGCAATCGCCGCTAACCTCTGTGCTTTTCTGTTAGTGACCGTTGTGGGGCTCTCGGGCTTTTCCAGCATCGACTTGGAGCAGGCGCTGAATTTTGGATTTGACCGTTGGCAGCCCATCACCACATATGCGTCTCAGGGTTTTATCACTTCGTTCACCGAAATGGTCAACGAGTTGCCCATTGAGAAGCCCGAAGACTATACGCCCGATGAGGCGCAGAGCATCGAGCAGGAGCTCGCCGCCACCTACGACAGCACGTATGGCTCGAGCGAGCAGCGCGCGGCGGCCGTTGCCCAGTTCAATGAAATCAAGCCGACGATTGTTGCCGTCATGAATGAGAGTTTTAGCGACCTTTCGTGCTTTGAGCAGCTCCAGGCGGCCGGGTACACCGGCCCCGCATTCTACAACTCGCTTCCCGACACACTTGTTCGCGGCACCATGCTCGCTTCGGTCGCCGGTGGCGGAACGGCGAACTCCGAATTCGAATTTTTGACCGGAGCGACAACGGCCTTTGTCGGATTAGGCAAAATCCCCTATCAGCTATATCAGATGAATGGCGTCGACAGCCTGGCAAAGGACCTTAAGGAGCTTGGGTATACCGCTACCGCTATGCACCCGCAAAACCCCGTCAACTACCATCGAGATAAAATCTATCAGCAGCTGGGCTTTGGAGACTTTCTTTCAATCGGCGATTTCGAAGGTGCGCCCTGTTACCATGCCGGCGTATGCGACTACGCCACCTACGACAAGATACTCGACCTGCTTAGAACCGACGAAGCCCCGCAGTTCATCTTTGACGTCACGATGCAAAATCATGGCGGCTACGACTATGGCACCGTTCCCGCCGAGGAGCTTACAAACTATTGGGTCGAGGGAGCCAGCGAGGGTGCCAATAGCGCGCTCAACACCTATCTTACCTGCATCAACGCATCCGACCGGGACCTCGAGTACTTTATCAACGAGCTCCGCAATATCGGCAGACCGGTTGTCCTTGTCTTTTTTGGCGACCATCAGCCGAGCGCCGCAACGACTCTCAACGACGAGCTGTACCCTCAGGAAGATACGGCAAGCCACGCTTTCCGTATCTATCAGTCGACATATTTTGTCTGGGCTAACTATGAAATCGCCGGCAATACCGAGCTCAACGTCTACGACACCGTCGGGGCAAACGAGGTTGCAGCCATTACCCTTAATAAGATCGGCGCCCCGCTCACCGACTATCAAAAGGCTCTGCTTGCAACAAGGTCAGATGTGCCCACCATCAATGTCGCCGGCTACCTCGGTACCGACGGGCTGCGCTACGACTTGGAATCTGAAGACAGCCCATACGCCTCGACGATCAACAAGCTGCAGCGCATGCAATACCTCGAGTTCGCCAGCAAAGTTCAGTAAGCCCGCCCATTCGCTTGGACCCATCGTATTGCAAGCACGCTCGGCCCAAATGCATCGTAAATGACTCCCGCTCGCAAACGAGGGTACAATGACGCTCGTGTCACATCACGGGGCCCCGGCCCCAACATATACAAAGGAGTCATACATGGGTTGCGAGCACGCACAGGCCGCCGGCGGACAAAACGTCGCCGTCGCAATTTGAGGAGAATACGCTGTCCGAGGTCAAACGCGTCATCGCCGTGCTTTCCGGCAAGGGCGGTGTCGGCAAGTCGTTTGTCACCGGTGCCATCGCCACCGAGCTTGCCCGTCACGGCCACAAGGTCGGCGTCCTCGATGCCGACATCACCGGTCCCTCTATCCCCAAGATGTTCGGTATGAGCGGACGCCACGTCCATGCCCTTGGCAACCTCATGCTGCCTGAAATCTCCGAGCACGGCGTCAAGGTCATGAGCTCCAACCTTCTGCTCCAAAACGAGACCGACCCCGTCCTTTGGCGCGGTCCGGTCATCGCAGGCGCCATCAGGCAGTTCTGGAGCGAGACCTCGTGGGGCCCCATCGACTACCTGCTGGTCGACATGCCTCCGGGAACAGGCGACGTCGCGCTCACCGTCTTCCAGTCACTGCCCGTCGACGGCATCGTCATCGTCACGAGCCCGCAGGATCTGGTCTCGATGATTGTCGCCAAGGCGGTCAACATGGCCGAGAAGATGAACGTCCCCATTCTGGGCATCGTCGAGAACATGAGCTATATTGAGTGCCCCGACTGCGGCAAGAAGATCGAGGTCTTTGGCAAGAGCAAGCTCCCCGAGGTCGCAGAGCGCTATAACCTCGACATCTTGGGCACGCTTCCCATTAATCCGGCACTCGCCGAGGCCTGCGATAAGGGCGAGGTTGAGACCGCGCTGCCCGATGGCATGTTGCCCAAGGCAGTCTCTGCCGTCGAGGCTATTACCCCGCACGAGACCGACGAGGCCTAAGTGAACACGAGCGCCTTCTATGACGTCCTGGTAATCGGCGGCGGGGCTTCAGGCCTCGCCGCCGCCATTACGGCCGCACGTGCTGGCAAAAGCGTCTGCATCGTTGAGCGCGATGTCGCCTGCGGCCTTAAGCTCCTTGCGACCGGTAACGGCCGCTGCAACCTCTCCAACGAATCGATTGATCCTCAGCGGTATAACCACCCCGCATTCGTCGAATCTGTCATGGGCCCCCAACCCGAACAAGAGCTTATGGGTTTCTTCTCCTCGCTGGGCATCATGACAACCTCCGAGGAAGGCCGACTGTACCCGCGCTCCCTTCGCGCCGAATCGGTGCGCGACGCGCTTCTCAACGTTTGCGACCGCCTAGGTATCACCTTAATCTGCGGAGCCAATATTGCCACGGCGCGCAAAGCTTCCGAAGGCTGGACACTCCAAATAGACCGTCCAGCGCGGGCACTCAAGGCAAAAAAGCGCGACGACCGAAAATCGGAGCTCCGCTCGCTTCGGAAAGCGCTCGCCGATGTCCCTCGCAAGAACGAGGCCCTGCAGGCACATGCCGTAATTATCGCCACGGGTGGCAACCCCACTGGTATCGCCGATACGTTTCGCCTCCCCCTCACTTCGCTGCGCCCCATCCTCTGCCCCGTATCGGCAACGGTCGTCGGCGATCGGGCGGCAATCAAGACGTTGGATGGCCTGCGCGTCCGCGCCCGCTTGACGCTCGCCCGCAATCATAATGAGCTCTGGCACGAAGACGGTGAAGTCCTGTTTCGAACCTTCGGTATCTCGGGCGTCGCTGTCTTCAACCTCTCCCGTCGTATCCAGCACGGCGATACGATCCTGCTCGACGTTTTCCCCGACCTCTCCAAAGACGAGCTGCTCGATATGCTCAACCGGCGCGTTGAGCTGCTCGGCGGCTTTTCGCCCCGCGATCCCCGTTGGCTCGACGGCATGCTCGCCCCGCAACTCTCCCGCGTCGTCTGCACGGCGTTCGAGCAGTGCCATCCAGGCTCCAACGATGTCATCCACCTGGTCTCGATCCTCAAGCACTTTAAGTTGCTCGTCGAGGGAACAGCCGAGGAGCGCTCGGCGCAGGTCACGCGTGGTGGCGTATCTGTCGAGAGCATCTCAACACCCAGTCTACGCGCGAGCAGCGCTGTCGACGCCCCGCTTTACGTCTGCGGCGAAGCGCTCGACATCGACGCCGATTGCGGAGGCTTTAACCTTGCGTGGGCCTGGCTCTCGGGCATTCGCGCTGCAAGCAGCCTGTAGCCGCGCAGTCTATAATCAAAAACGCATTCGGGCCGTCTGGGATACCGGACGGCCTCTTTCTTGCCTCTAAGGAGACCTCGATGATCGAAATCACCCAAGTCAACGTGTCGCTCGATGAAGCCGGCGATGAAAATCCTGCCTCATTGTTGGCAAGCGAGTCGCCAAGCGCATCCTACGTTGCAAGGACTCCGAGATCAAGTCCATCGAACTCCACCGCAAGTCAATCGACGCTCGCAAAAAACGAGACGTCCATTTTATCCTGAGCTTTCGTGTTGAGCTGACTAGTCCCCACCTCGAGCGAGAAGCGGTCGACAGCGTTGCCGAGCGTGACCGCTCGCGCGTACGCGCGATAGAAGACGATGAGCCTTCATTCCCCTCCCCCGTCTCCGACGCACCTCAAGAACGCCCTGTCGTTGTCGGCGCCGGATGCGCCGGCCTTTTCGCTGCGCTCACGCTCGCCAAAGCAGGTCTTAAGCCCTTGCTTATCGAGCGCGGCGACCCGGCATTTCGCCGCTCGCAGGCGATCGACCTCTTTCTAAAGGAGCGCATCCTCGACCCCGAGAGCAATATTCAGTTTGGTCTGGGCGGCGCGGGGACCTTCTCGGACGGCAAGCTCAATACGGGAACAAAAAATCCCGCCCATCGCCTTATCCTCGAAACCTTCGTCGAGGCGGGTGCGCCCCGCGATATTCTGTGGGATGCCAAGCCGCACATTGGCTCCGACATCCTTCCCAAGGTTGTCACCGCTATATCCCAGCGCATCGAGCAGCTCGGAGGTGTCGTCCGTTATCGAACGAAGCTCGTCGACATTCGCATCGACGCGTCTGGCGCCATCACCGGTATTGATGTCCAATCGTCCCAAGACGCCGCTTACGAGCCAATCGAGACTAAAGCACCTCATCCTCGCCTGCGGGCATTCTGCTCGCGATATTTTTGAGCTCCTTAAGGACCACAACGTGGCCCTCGCACTAAAAGACCTTTGCCATGGGCGTTCGCATCGAGCATCCGCAACGCGACATCGACAGAGCCCAATATGGAGCCTCGGCGGGACATCCAGCGCTCGGGGCGGCCCCCTACAAACTTGTTGCCCATCTTCCCAACGGCCGCAGCGTGTTCTCGTTTTGCATGTGCCCCGGCGGACAGGTTGTTGCCGCCTCTTCAGAACCGTGCCATCTGTGCGTCAACGGGGCCAGTCTCAATGCCCGCGACGGACGCAACGCAAATGCCGCCCTGCTCGTTAACGTCACGCCTGAGGACCTTCCCAACGATGACCCGCTCGCCGGCATCGAGCTCCAGCGTGCCTGCGAGGCGGCCGCCTATCGCCTGGGCGGTTCCAACTGGAACGCACCGGCACAACTCGTCGGAGATTTCCTCGCAGGACGCGCCAGCAAGGCGCCCGGAAAGGTAAAGCCCACCTATCCGCTCGGTGTGACCTGGACGGCAATTGACGAAGCCCTACCGCAGCATATCGTCGAGTCGCTCCGCCTGGGACTTCCCCTACTCGGAAAAAAGCTACGAGGCTACGACCGTCCCGATGCCGTTCTTACCGGCGTGGAGACTCGTTCGAGCTCACCGGTCACTGTTACCCGAGACCGAACGTGCCATGCCGTGTCGACCCCGGGCCTCTACCCTTGTGGTGAGGGAGCTGGATATGCCGGCGGCATCATGAGCGCGGCCACCGACGGCATCCGTTGTGCTGAAGCCCTGATCGCAGACCTCTAACGCACAAATTCCAGCGCGCAAAAGACATAGGCCCCGAGCTCCACAGAGAACTCGGGGCCTGTTCGCTATTTCTTAAACCGTGCACCCTGGCGTTTTCTGCCCGATGCGAACGTGGAACCCTTGCGGGCCTGCGAGCGTAAGCGCTCGATCGTCTCGTCCTCAGACGCACCCTCGAGCATCGCCCGAATCTGAACGACGGCATCGCGCAGGCGCGCCGCCTCCTCAAAGTCCATAGCGGCAGAAGCGTTACGCATATCCTCTTCCATGGTTTCGACGATCCGCACAAGCTCGTCATGCGGCAGTTCTTCCAACTGCTCCGCAAGTGTCTGCTCGGGCGCCACCGTTTCCGGCACACCGCCCTCGCCCGACTCATCGGGCGTATAGAATGCGCCATGGCCAAGAGAGTCGCCCTTCGAGCGTCCCTTGGAGCCCACAGTTTTTTCGGCCTCGGCAATAAAACTTGAGATGTCGTTGATGGCCTTGCGCACTGTCTTGGGCACAATGCCATGTTCTTCGTTATATGCCATCTGAATCTCGCGACGGCGCTGCGTCTCCTCGATGGCCTCTTTCATCGAATCGGTCACAACGTCTGCATACATGATGACTTCACCATCGGCGTTACGGGCCGCACGGCCAATCGTCTGAATCAGCGAACGGCGGTTGCGCAAGAAGCCTTCCTTATCGGCATCGAGAATTGCCACCAGTGAGACCTCGGGGAGATCCAAGCCCTCGCGAAGCAGATTGATGCCAACGAGAACATCGATCTTGCCCTCGCGCAGCGTTCGCAGGATCTCGACACGGTCCATTGTCGCCGTATCAGAGTGCATGTAATTGACCTTAATGCCCGCGTCGAGCAGATGGTCGGTCAGGTCCTCGGCCATGCGCTTGGTCAACGTGGTCACCAGCACGCGCTCCTTGCGGGCAACGCGCTCGCGAATCTCGTCCTCAAGATCGTCAATCTGGCCGCGAACTGGACGCACGTCAATCTTGGGGTCGAGCAGGCCAGTCGGACGAATAATCTGCTCCACATCGTTTTGGCTCACGCGCAACTCATAGTCGCCCGGCGTGGCCGAAACATAGATAAACTGGGGTATCCTTGCCTCAAACTCATCGAAACGAAGCGGGCGGTTATCGAGCGCCGAGGGCAGGCGAAAACCGTGTTCCACCAGCGTCACCTTACGCGAGCGGTCACCTTCGTGCATGCCGCGAATCTGCGGCACCGTCACATGGCTCTCATCGATGATGCAGAGCATATCCTTGGGAAAGTAATCAATTAGGGTAAACGGCGGCTCACCCGGCTTGCGACCGTCCAGATGACGCGAGTAGTTCTCGATGCCGTTGCAAAAGCCCATCGTCTCGAGCATCTCAAGATCATAATCGGTGCGCTGCTGCAGACGCTGCGCCTCGAGCAACTTGTCGGTCGCCTTGAGCTCCGCCACGCGCTTCTCGCACTCTTCGCTGATCGATTTCAGAGCGGCCTTGACCTTCGGCTTCTCGGTCACGTAGTGTGATGCCGGCCATACGGGGATGGCCTCGTACTCACGAAGCATCTCACCGGTGACCTCATCGATCTCGGCAATCAGCTCGACCTCGTCGCCAAAGAACTCAAACCGCAACGGATGCTCGGCATAAGGCGGATACACGTCGACAACATCGCCGCGCACGCGGAACGTGCCACGCGCCAGGTCATAGTCATTGCGATCATATTGAATGTCGATAAGCGCATGGATAAAGTCATCGCGCTCGAGCGGCACCTTCTTGTCGACGTTTGGAGCCAGACCCGCATAGTCCTCAGGAGAGCCAATGCCATAGATACACGAGACCGATGCGACAACGATCACATCACGTCGAGAGAGCAGTGACGCGGTCGCCTGATGGCGCAGCATCTCGACCTCTTCGTTAATCGAGGAGTCTTTCTCGATATATGTATCGCTTTGCGGCACATACGCCTCGGGCTGATAGTAGTCGTAGTACGAGACGAAGTAGACCACAGCGTTATTGGGAAAGAACTCTTTGAGCTCGCTCGCAAGCTGAGCGGCGAGCGTTTTATTCGGAGCCATGACAAGGGTCGGCTTACCCAAGGCCTCAATGGTTTTGGCCATCGTAAAAGTCTTACCCGAACCAGTCACACCCAGCAAAACCTGATAGCGGTCTCCGTCCCTCACGCCCCGCACAAGTGACTCAATGGCCTTGGGCTGGGAACCGGCAGGCTCATAGGGGGGAAACGACTTCAAACGGCACCTCAGCGCCCTCAACGCCAAAGCGCTTAAGTTCACCACCAACGCGTTCTACTTCAAATTCCGCCATGGATACTCCTAACTCATATATCTGCAGTATACGCAGGCGGCAGGCATAGTCCTATACGAACCGATCGGGATAGAGGGTCTTGTAGCGAACCCAGGCATTATTGACACGAATCAGATACGCCTGCGTCTCGGGAAAGGTGATTGCATTATGAAGCGACGTGCTCTGCTGCGCCCATCCGTCGACATTGCCCATGCCGGCGTTATAGGCGGCAATGGCACTGTCAGTCGACCCGTTAAAATACGTTAGAAGATACGAAAGATACGCACAGCCAAACTCGATGTTCGTAGCGGGATCGTTAAGGCTGTCGGCTGAATACTCGCTACCATCGACAAGACCCTTGGCAATCATATCCTGGGCAGTCTCGGGCATCAGCTGCATCAAGCCCTGTGCGCCTTGATTCGACTCGGCCTCGGGATCCCAATTCGATTCCGACTTTATGACGGCACACACCAGATACGGATCAAGATTGTGCGAAATGCTCGATTGCTTTACGTACGCCTCGTAGTCAATCGGATACAGCGGCTTAAAGAAAGCGGCAGGGGCACACGAGTAGACGAGCGAAATAAGGCCGAAGACGAACACAACGGCAAGTGGCGCCACGCGATACCACGTAAAGAAACGTGCCTTAGGCATCGGCCTCCTCCTTATCCGGAGTATCTATAAACCCGTGGCATGCAAGCCATGAGTCAAGCTGCTCAAAGAGCGAATTATCGCCTGCGGCATTATCAATCACCGTAGTAGCGAGATTGCACAGCGCAGACTCATCGGGCTGACAAGCAGAACGGGCATCGAAATCAGATGGCTCCATGCCACGTTGAATAGCGCGCTCGCGACGAACTGACAAAGGGGCGCTGATGACCAAAATTTCATCAGCCAAGCCAAATGCATCCTCAAAACCAGTCGGAGCAGAAACCTCGACCACCGCAAAGGGATAACGGGGAGACGAAACCGTACAACAAACCGGATCGAGAATCCTAAGCGAAAGCTGTTCAATGAGAACGGGATGCACAATGCCATTGAGCCGTGCGACCGAATCAGGAGAAGCAAAAGCTCGAGAAGCGAGGATGTTGCGGCGAATGCCGCCATCCTCATCCAAAATGTCCCAACCGAATTCATCCGCGAGAGCATTGACGATATCAGAGCCCGGCACATACAGCGATTTTGCAAGCTCATCCAGATCGATTAGCATAGCGCCACGAGATTCGAAATAGCGGCAGGCAGTCGACTTACCCGAAGCAATATTGCCCAAGACAAATACGGTAAACATCAAGCCCTCCCTAACGCCAATGCGAGTAATTATCGCTCAAATACACTAGAAGGACTCAAAATACAGCCAAACAGTAAGAGCGCATACGGGGGAACTAGGTCCCAAAGTACAACGTGTATATAACGCAAAAAAGGGGGAGGCCGCGAGGCCTCCCCCTTCTCAGTTCAAGCGTACGGCTCGGTGCCGTCCACCGGTCAGCGGCGCCCTGGCCTCCCACGGGCTGACCCCGCAGTACTCTCGGCGCGATGGGGCTTAGCTTCCGGGTTCGGAACGGGACCGGGCGTGCCCCCCATGCTCTG
>ENA-OQKQ01000539-OQKQ01000539.1-human-gut-metagenome-genome-assembly--contig:-NODE-539-length-12221-cov-4.619894_pt1 | contig 12221 bp, 9 predicted proteins | sample MGYA00242651_ERZ504803 | MGnify/ENA primary metagenome ERZ504803 (study PRJEB26092, sample SAMD00036380) | human gut metagenome | host: Homo sapiens | study: EMG produced TPA metagenomics assembly of...
GGACGTGGCACGAAAGGCTGCTTTACATCGCCATCTCCATCACCACAATCATAGGCTCAGCCTTGCCTTCGGCAATGAGGTTGTCCATGATGTGCTGCATATAGCCCTGATGGCTCCAGCCCGTCTCATCCTCGCCCATTCCGTGCTGCAGATAGAGCACTGGATAGCGCTTGCTCAGATTGGTTTCATATTCTGCAGGCGTATAAACCATGGCTCTGCGGAACTTGCCCTGAGATGCAGCATAGTAAGATACCGAACGAACCTGACCGTGGGCTACGCCCTGCTGAGGACGATAGTAGTTGCCTTCGGCTCCCTCAGGAACCTCCAGCCCACTCGCCTCTCGGCAGCAGCCGAAATAAGTTTCGCTGGCAGGATCTACTACCTGTACACCATCCACATTCAGGAAATAATAGTGGAAGCCTACTACCAATGGGTCTGAAACACCATACCAGTCGCCGTCCAAATCCTTCTTCATAGGATACTTCTTTCCGCAGATGTCGAAGATAACCTGCTTTGCTTCCGGTGCGTGGAGCTTGACATAGGCACGATGGTCTTTGTCCACACGCGGATAGTTGGCATCCGGAATGATGCCGAGCAGCGAGAGCATCATATTGGCATAGCGCTTACCCATGGTACGATAGCTTTCTGCAATGAAATGCAAACCATCACCACGCTGCGGACACCCTTTAGAAGAAATGACATGAGCTGTAGGAATGGTCTTGGCGATATCATCAACGACAGCGATATGCTGCCAGCAACTGCCGCCCTGATCTTTCTGAACGGTCTCACCCACGAGCAAAGGAACATCTTCTGCCTTCAGATTCAAATCTTTCAGAATATCATTATATACGGTCTTTACACGGTTAGGCCAGTTGGCATCGCCGTTGTTGGTTTCGCCCTGATGCAGGAGAATGCCCTTGATAACACCCTGCTTCTGAGCTATCTTGGCAAGCTCGATGAGTCGGGCGTATGGATTGCCGTTATACTGCGATGCGAAGTTCTTCATCCAGTCGGGCTGCTTCTTTCAGATACGCCTTATAGGTACGCTTGTCGAAAAGGTCGATGCTGGCTCCGCCCACGGCCACGGTGATGGTTCCCACCTTGATGCTGTCTGGCAGGTTATCCACCATCTTTACTTTCCGAAATAATCTACAGGAGTGAGGCCAGTGTCTGGTCGTGCCTGAGGAGGGACAGCGGTATGCCACTGTCCCTTTTTCCATCCTGCCTTCTCATCATCCACGGCATACATAGCCATGAATCTTGGATTTACTCCTGTCCGGTCGATGTCTTCGATGGCGGCATTGCCCTCCATGTTCGACTGTCCGAAGCAGAGATAAATCTGAAAATTCGGATCAGGGCTTACATTGCCCCCATTACTTGCCTGTGTCCCCATAGGAAGGCACAGATTCATGAAAAGAGATGCGATAATTATTAAACGTCTCATTTGTTATATGTTAAATATCAATTATAAAGATGCTTTTGGATAAAAAAATTGGTCATGTCATCACGACACGACCAACCTTAACGACTAACATCATTTCGGTTAATCCTTGTATATGATAAAACCTAAACTAATGTCTTTTCAATTTATTCTATATTTGATACTAATATCTGGCAATATCTTTACTTGGCATCGTTCCAATATTCAGGAGCACCAAGACCTGCTGCAAAGCCACCATAGGTGTGCTTGCGATAATAATCCAAATCCCAGAGGCCTACTGGCAAACCAGGACGCCAACCACTATTGGCAGGACTGTCAGTAGCACACCACTGGCAGATACCCCACTGCTGCTCCTTAGGAACAATCTCAAGATATTTCTTGACGATAAACTCGTAGTAAGCACGCATTGCCTTGTGCTGTTCCTCGGTCATATCAGTAGTCTTTACTTGGATATATGGGTCTTTGCTGTTCTTATCCACGTTCGGAACCTCCAAGCCCATATCCAACTCAGAAATACGAACCAACCTACCTGTACTAACCATCAGGTTGAGCATGTTCACGTAAGCATCCTCTCTTTTTTTCTGCTCAACAGAATCCATGCAGCATGAAACGTGCATCTGACTGCCGATACCATCAATCTTGGTAACGCCGTCCTTCTCCCACTCCTCAATCCAATGAATCAGACTCTTGAGCTTCTTGTTATCGTCGTAAGCAGTTTCGAGGTTATAATCATTGATGAAGAGCTTCAACTCCTCAGGTTTTCCACCAGCATCAGCAAAGCCCTTGCGAGCTGCAGCTACAGCAGTGCGAACATAATCAAGGTCACCCAGGTAATCCTGCCAGTAGAATTTGTTCTTGGCATCATCTGGAGAAACTGTACCACGTGTGGCAGACTGGAGATCGTAGTAACCATCGCCATCAATATCTTTACCAGAGATAGACTCGTTTACAACATCCCAAGCCTTCACCTTACCCTCGGTAGCTGCCATCATGCCGTAAATCCAATTCTGCAAAACAGGAGTAAGTGCTTTCTTCTTTTCCTCATCTGTAAGAGGAATAGTATTTGAAGGCTTCGTGTAGTAAACTTCAAAATCATCAATATGGAGGGTACCCGCATATTTGCCGATATTCAGCAGCAGGCGCAAGGCATTGTCACCATTACATGTGGTAGCTACATCAACTTCCTTCCAATCAGTTGTAACCTTGATGGTAGGGAAGTCACCACAGCCTATGTATCCTTCAGGATTCTGGAATCCAGCACCAAATTCACCAGCTACAGAACCCTTGATTTTCATCTTCAAGTGATAGGTTTTACCATTCTCGAAAGCGAAACCTGGTTCATAGTTAACCTGTGCATCCCAAGGGTTTTTCTTGGCTGCGTTGTTACCAACCTCACAAACACCATTTACAATCTTTGGCGCATTATCCATACCCCATCCACCAAGGTTCTGACCATCATCAAAGGTAAGATGCCCAACACTTACAGGGATTTCAGTAGAAGGAGCCTCGAAATGAGAGATTTTAACAGACTTCCAATAAATCTTACCTACAAATTGTCCGTGCTGGAAGAAGAGACCATTACTATCCATGGTAGGAGTTACCTCGAACGGAACTTCTTTATAATCACCACCTACAGGAATCGTGAAGTCCTTTACGGCGCCACCGTCCCAGTTACCCAACTTAAAGTGGATTTTAGCAGGCGATTCACCTTCTGCCTTGCAAAGGAAGGTAATCTTATATTTTGTACCCGTTTTAAGCTGAATGCCATTTACCAGCCAGTACTGAAGCTTATGATTCTCGATCGCCTTCTTATTGGTTATGACCACTGCACCATCTTTGTTCCACTCTGTAGTTATAGAAGAAGAAGGAAACTCATGCCAATCGTAAGATGAAAGAGTAGAACAGTCAAGTTCATAATCAGTCTTCTCAACTTTAGCATCAGGATCTACTTCTATTACCTTATCAGCAATCAGCCCATTCAGATACTTGTTAGGCTGCTGTTCATGCCAAGCCAAGGTATGACCATAAACCGAAAGGCCTGCATCGGTAGCTTTCTTAACATATTCACTTACATTATCAAAATTCATGCGACCATCATCAGCAACACAAGAAGCCATCTTCATGGCGTTGCCGGCTACAGTCTCATTGAAATTGCTACCAGCAAGACAATATACAAGTCCCTGCTTGTTGAATTCGGCTGCTTCGAGCGCAATGCCCAACTTAAAGTTGGGATTGCACTTGCCGGCAGCTTTCATATCTTCCACGTATTTCTTCAAAGGCTCGTAGTTATTCAGATACTGATATTCCTTCAAATTCTTGGTCATATCAGTTCTGTACTCCGAGAACTTGTCATCAGCACAAGAAGACAAAGCCAAGAGAGCCATCAAGCCTAAACCTAAATTAATATTTTTCAATTTCATAATAATCAAATTATTAGAATGACACTTATCTATCAAGAATATTACTTCCTGATATACTGAGGACTGAATTGAACAATACCATTGGTGTTACCACGAGTCTGGGCAACAAACTGATCGGATGTTTCCAAAACAATGCCAGAACCGAAATCAACCTTGTAATTGAGAGTCAGGATGTCACGATCCTTGTTACCCCAAGCCAACTTAGCTCCCTTTTCTACAAACTTTCCTGAACCGGAAGCAGTCATGCCCTCTGTATCAGAAGTAACGGTACAATTACCATTATCATCGAACGTAAGTTTCAAGTTGCAAGTGACCTTAGAGCCGTCAGCTTTATTTACAGAGACTTCGAAATTACATTCCTTCAAACTCTTGGTTGTAATGCGACTCACTTCATCCTTTTCAATAGTTGCACCTTCACGCTTTACCTCATGAGTTTGTCCATTCTCTGTAATCTTGTCAGTTCCTCTACGGAAATAAAAGCCATCCCATGGATTCATAAACTTAACGCAATAAAGGATATAATCCTTAGGGGCAATTAACCAAGCTGAAGCATCAGTACGAACAGGAGTTGTACCTGCAACGGCAGGAGAACCCGAAAGAATAGAATCGGCTCCCACCATTTCCTTGATGCGAACTGGGATTACATATGTATTCTTTGCACAATCAGGGTCAGCAAAAAAAGCATCCTCCAACTTAACCTGAAGACGTCCCTGCATTTTCCCATTATACGCAACCGTCTTGGTAGGAATTGTATAATAATTGCTAGGCATTGGCTTTACAGGAGTGACTCCATCCTCAAAATACAGATTGTCACACAATGAATTATCAACATCTACATTCAATGTGATGTTTTTTCCATTATATGCTCCACCCATTGTAGATACGATATACAATACATGATTGTTATCATCCGTATTATCGCGATTCTCATCATTGCCTAAAACTACAGAACGTTCGATATACTGATAAGGATAATATACAGTAGTACCGCCCTCATAATCAGGAAATTCTTGGTTGCCATTCTCACAAGAGTTAAAGCCTAAAGCCAAGATTCCCAATGCAGCCATGGACAAATATTTGCTTATCTTCATTGTTTTCATCATTTTAAATATTAGTCGTTATTTTTTACTTCCCAGCCCTTATTCTGCTGCAAGTTGCTCCACTTCAACATTTCGCTCTGTGGTATAGGACCGTAATACATGTAATCTTTATAGTTGCGATCCTCAACCTTCATGACTTTGTATAATGGGGCACCAGCCTCTAAAGTGATTTCTATACCACGCACAGCCTCATTTAGAGGAGCTTTCCAACGGCGAAGGTCACTAAAGCGCTTATTTTCAAAACAAAGTTCCAAACGACGCTCGTTTCGAATCAACTCACGCATTTTCTCTTTGCTACCAGCGCACTCATCCAAGTATGGATCCTCGCCAAACTCGCCAATTCCGGCACGCTCACGGATTGCCTTGATTACATCGTAAGCTGAGTAGTTGTGAGTTCCCTTACCCTTTGGTCCCCAAGCCTCGTTGGCAGCCTCAGCGTAATCAAGGAATATCTCAGTATAGCGAATATACACAGGATAATGATACTGAGCATTCTTTGCATTAGGGTCAGGATTACAATCCTCACGCAACAGCTTTTTCATGTAATAGCCTGTACGAGTAGAATTGGAAATCTTATTCAAACCATCATTGTTATTAGCCGTCGTAATGTCTGTATGAATGGTCTTTCCCTTATAAGTACTACCATCATGAATGATATAAAGGTCAAGACGAGGATCTCGATTGCTGTAAGGATTCGACTTATCATACTCTGAACGATCATCGGTGATAGGATAACCATTTACAGCAGGGAATGCATCGACCAGATTCTGAGTTGGGTTGATTCTACCCTTACCATAAAGAGACGGAGGGAAATTATCAGACTCTTGGTTCAGACCAAGATCCCAGTCATCAGCACCATTGGTACGACTGCCACGCCAAAGAATTTCAGCAGGACAAGCACCTGAGCCAAGCGCATCGATTTCCCTGGTTTGCATAAACCAATTATTACCTGTAGCAGACAATCCATTCACACCATTGATACGGTCAAGAACGGTAGCTGCATCGTCAGCAGCCTTAGCATAATCCACGTTTGTACCTTCAGAGAAAGCAGGACTAGCTGCAAGCAAAGATACCTGTGAGCGAATAGCCTCAGCGATACGACCGCTGATACGACCACGCATAATGGAACCAAACACACGGTTGTAGTCTCCTGCGGTCTTTACTCCGATTTCCTTATACTTGGCAGGAACATCGTTATCATTAGTCAAATCATTGTAATCAAGAGGGAGAAGCTTGGCAGCCTCGTCCAAATCACTATAGATTTGATCCAAGCACTCTTGGAATGTATTACGTGGCTTGTTGAAATTATCAGTAGAAGTCTCTGGTTCTGTCAAATTAGGAACGCCAAGCAGTTTGCCATCGGCTGTCCATCCACCATGATTCATCAAAAGATAATACAAGTTGAGAGCTCTCAAAGCATAAGCTTCACCTTTACGGCTATCACAATACATCTTACGGGCATTCTCGTCCTTTGCCCAGTTTACCTTATCTACCTCCTGAAGGAAGATATTGAGATATTGGATACTAGCACGACCATTTGTCCATCTAGACATAGGATCGCTATTAGCAGTCCAAGAACCTGTAGCCATCTTGAGAAAGCTATTTGTCAAGTCATTGCTTACAGCGTCATCTGTAGCAATATCAGTAACACTCTTGGTATTGTAAGGAAGCATCGCATAACCATATCCCAATAGTCCCTGAGCGTATGTTGGCTCATTGTAAATCTCATTCAAGCCACGGTTGTTTTCATCTGCAGGCTCGAAGAGATCTGAGCAAGAAGCCAAAGTAAGCGACATTGCTGCTAATATAAATATATTTTTTACTTTCATTTCTTTCTACATTTTAAAATGATTAGAATGTTGCCTTCACACCTATATTATAATAGCGTGTCTGAGGCGCAGACCCAACGTTCATCTCTAAGACTTCGCGCTCTCCTGAAATGGTAAGCAAGTTAGCTCCGCTTACGTATGCCGACAACGCCTTAAGCCATGTCTTTTGGAACAAAGTACTAGGCAAGTCGTAAGTTATCTGGACCTTAGCCAAGCGGAAAGCATCCGTCTTGTACATCCAGAAGTCTGATGTCTGGAAGTTGTTGTTACCATCAAGAGATGTCAAACGAGGATAGGTTGCAGTCTCTTTGGTTTCCTCTGTCCATCGGTTACGAACTACAGCAGAATATTTGCTATCGCCCTTTACCCACCAATAAGAATTATTCTTGACTCCCCAAGCACCGAAGTTACCGGTACCAAGAGCGAAGAAGGTAAAGTTCTTCCACTTAGCTGTAAGATTGACACCAAGCGTGAATGGTGCTCCATACCAACCACCCTTACCCAAGAAGACTTGGTCGTATTGGTCAATTTTATTATCACCATTTACATCCACATACTTGATGTCACCAGGTTTAACTGTTCCACCAAAATAGCTTTGGTCTGGAGAAGTTTTGATTTCCTCCTCGCTTTGGAAGAGACCTGCGCTCTTGTAACCCCAAATGCCATCAACTGCCTTTCCTTGTCTGTTCTGATACTGCTCTACGTTGTTCTCATCTCGTTTGGTAGCCTTGGTTGTATAGTAAGTACCTGTCACACCAAGTGAGAGATCCACATCACCTACCTTCTTATTGAAGTTGGCTGCGAAATCAAATCCTACTCTACGATTATTGTTGTAATTCAGTACAGGCATAAACGAAGCCGCTGGATAACCAGTATTCAAATGAGATGGATAGAATGTTGGCGAAGAGATGAGATAACCCTCCATCGAATTGATGAAGAAACTTGCATCCAATGTCACCAATTTCTGCCACAGGGATGTCTTGAAATTCAGAGACAACTCTTTGCGCTTGATAAAATCAAGGTCTTTGTTCTCACCTCTTTTTGAATAGGTGTATTTATCGCTAGATCCATCATACCATCCATAGCCGTAATCAGAAGTCCAAATACTCTGATAGAGATAGTAGCGATTGTCACCATTTGCTATATCAATATCCTCATTGATAATACTACCTGATACACTAATCATCATGTCATCTACCACCTTGGAATTCTTCAAGAAAGACTCATTCTTGAGTCTCCAACCCAAAGAAAGTGATGGTGAGAGAGCCTCACGATGACCTGGAGCCAACTGGGCAGAGTGAATGGCAGCTAATCCAAAATCTGCGTAATACTTCTGGGCATAATTGTAAGAAGCATCGAATGCAAGATTGGCACTAGAGTTCTTATGATACTGTCCAGACTTCGACTGCTGGAAGCCAGAAGCTATCAACATTGCCGACAGATTGTGAACCTTGTTGAAAGTATTGTTGTAGTTGAACTGACCAGAGAAAAACATGGTCTGGTTATCTGTACTTCCGCTGATGTTCTGGTTGCCAGACTTTTTATCCTCACCTTCCTTCTTCAATGCGACAATCATATCCTTGCCATCAATGTTAGCCCATGTTGGGATATAAACAGCATAGCTATTATCGAAAGAAGTATTATAAGAGGTGGCATAGTCAACTGCGAAATGAGTCTCGAAAGACAAGCCCTTCAACACCTTGTGCAAGTTGATATTGATACCCGTATCAAACTGGAATTGACGACTAGTAAATTTACTACTTCCTGCAGAATAGATATCAGCAAAAACATTGGAGGAGTTTGCCTGAGTACCAGCAAGGAAGTATTTGCCATCAACCAACTTCGCAACGCTCATCAAGTCCCAAGCAGCCTTAGCATTAGGGGCTATCATATCTGTGGAGATAAGAGGAGCTGCATTCTGTGGAAAATTAGGACGCCAAGTAGCAGCAGCTTCCCAGTAATTACCCTTTGCAGAATGAGAATCATAGAAGGTTGCACTGGAGTTGACCCAAGCCTTAATATCATCAGTAATGTCTATATCCACATTACCACGAACGCTGAAGCGCTGGGTATTATTATTCTTAGCCTCACCAAACTTGAAATAATCGCCCTGGCGATAATAGTTGATATTGCTATAGAAATGAGCTCGCTTACCACCACCGCTGATTTCTGCAGTAGCCTCATAACGGCTGTTCATCTTTCTGAGATAATCAGAAGAATAGAAATCGAGATTAGGATAACGATAAGGGTTCAAACCTGCTCCATGATTATAGATGTCCTCAGCAGAATAAAGCTCAGACAGACCATCATTACGACGAGCCTCGTTATAGAGAGTCATATACTCTGCACTGCTAAGATACTCAGGATAAGACTTTGCTACATTCAAACCTGCATTAGCCTGCACCTCGACCTTCAAGCCGTCATTATGACCACGCTTGGTAGTTATGACTACAGCACCCTTGGCAGCCTTGCTACCATAGAGCACCACAGCCTGCGCACCCTTGAGGAAAGAAATCTGTGCAATCTCACTTGGTTGAACGTTATTAGCTTCACGAGGCACACCATCTACCAAGACGAGATAACCAGCGTTGTCGGCATCCATACCCCAGAGAGAATTGCCATTCCAACCACCTACATAACCTTGCATATTGTCGAGGCTATAAGTATGGTAATTCTTCTTCATCAAGTTCTCTACATCGACTACAGACACACCGCCCAAGATGTCATCCTTGGCTACCTTTCGGTAAGCCACCTGAACCATCTCCTTGTCGGCACTGGCTGTATCGGATTCGCTTGTCTGTGCAGTCTTGGCATTGGCACCAAGAGGAGCCAAAGCCACGAGACTTGCTACAAAAAGCTTATAATTATATGATTTGAATCTTGAATTCATACTATCATTATTCATTTAGTATTACTAATTTATAATTTTAAACCTTACCAGCCTGGATTTTGTTTAAACTCTGAACTGATCTGAGTCTCCTTGATTGGCAATGGGAACCAATAGTGCTTGGTACCAAAATTACGAGTCAATATCAACTTTCTACGATAATTGGCAACCCGAGCGTCCTTAGGATCATTCTTCGTATAGAAGTCTGCACTTTCCACACGGTCAAACTCCTGTGAGAATTTTTGATTATATGGTGCCTCTGTCAGAAGCAACCAACGCTGCAAGTCACAAAAACGGAATCCTTCGAAAGAAAGTTCTACCTCACGCTCACGACGGACCTCATCCATGAACTTATGGTTGTCTGCAACAATTCTGGAGCAACATGACCTGCACCACAACGGTCGCGAAGTGTATTAATTGCATCTTCTGCGGTCTTACCAAAGTTTGAAGACTTGCCAGAAGCAACCACCGAATGCAGCACAAGCCTCTGCATACATCAAGTATATGTCTGCAAGACGCATATATGGCAAATAGCAGTGTAAAGCTGAACCCCAATCGTTAATCTTTATCCACTTCATTACAAGTATGAGGCACCAACTTCTGAATGAAATAACCCGTACGGCTTGACATTTGCTATTGGGCGCATATTACCACCCGTATATAATTGGCAATACTGTAAATCTGCATACTGACCAGGTGTTCCGTTCAAATACTTAAAACCATCGAAGACGATATCGTGGTAGAAACGGGGATCACGATTTTTGAAAGGATGCTCAGGGTCGAAACCAGACTTTGGATTGAGTACATACTGACCATTCTCAACCAAATAGATTGGTTCTCCGTTAGCCATTCCATAAGCCTCTACAAGGTTGGCCGTAGGTTGGTGAATGACATTATCATGAGCAACTACTTTCTGTACCTTAGGGCCAAAGACCTTAGAGGTATTCCAGTTAGAGCCATTAAAATCAGGAGATGGACCACGGAAGATAGCTTCAACCGTTCCAGGCATTTTCCAGTTCTGCTTCTTGGTATAGAATATATCAGAAAAACAGCTATTGGCATCAGCAGATTTCTCATGATTGTAGATGTCTGAGTACTTAAACTCTGCCAATGCATATTGTGTCTGACCAGCTTCCACAAGAGAGAGCAGTTCACCAAAAGCCTCAGCTGCCTTCTTAGCATATTCCTGATCATAATCATAAGTCTTGCCATTCTTGCTGGCACCAATCTGCGCACCATTCTTCATCAAAGGACTAGCAGCCCAAAGATAGGTTTTACCAAGATAACCAAGAGCCATGATCTTATTGATGCGAAGATCATTCTTACCTTGTGTGGCAGCACCTGCAGAAGTCTTATCCCAATTAATAGGCAACAAATCGGCAGCCTTGCGGAAATCAGCTGCCGCTCTATCAGCGCATTCCTGATAAGAAAGACGTGGCAATCTCTGCTCGGCATTGGCATCGAGATAAGTATCCACATAAGGCATACCACCAAAATACTGCATCATTTCCTCATGCCACCATGCACGGAAGAAATAGAGCTGACCCTCTATCAGTTTTTTCTCTTCAGCACTTCCAGTCACAAACTTGTCGATATTCTGTAAACCGAGATTACATTTTCTGATGCAATACCACGCATGGTTCCAAATACCGTGTGCGAACTTATCTGTGGAAGTAGAAGAACCATCACGCTTTAGCCAGTTACCAGTAGATTCCCATGCACGGAAGTTACCTAAATCAACCTGATGGGTCATTCTATTATCAGCTTCAGGATTGAAGATTTCATCATCACCCCAGTTCCATGAAGGACAATAGTTACATTTCTCTTTATCAGGGATACAGTTGTATATTTCCTCAACGAAACCTTGGAAATTACGGAAATTGGCAAAGGCATCGTCTGCAGAAACTGTTGAGTCTGGCTCCTTGTCCAAGTAGTCTTGACAAGAACTCAGCGAAGTACCGAGAGCCAGCGAGACGCATCCCGTCAACAATAATGTCTTTATCTTATTTTTCATCTGAATATTTTTTTAATAATTACAATGAGAATTTAACACCTAAGTTGAAGCGGCGAACCGTAGGGTATGCTCCCAACCAGCCACCACCACCGAGGTTTGCCTCACGGTCATCAGGCATACGAGTCCAGAGCCAGAGGTTATTACCATTCAAGTAAATCTTGAGGTAGTTTACGCCTAATGCCTTAATCCAACCCTTGGTCCAGGTATAAGCAATCTCGACATTCTTCAAACGAATGTAAGAACCATCATACATAAACTGTGTACCATAGGTGTAACTTGAAGCAGTGGCACCCCAACGAGGAAGGATACATTCTGCATTGCTTTGATTCTTATTCCACCAAGTACCAGTATCATAAACATTATCAAGCATATTACCAAAGCTTGTCAATGATACGTCACGGGTCACATTAGTTACTCCATAGAACTGAGCGAAAGCTGAGAACCCTTTCCATTCGAAACCAATAGTAGCATTATAGGTGTTCTGCGGACTACTGCTATAACCTACAGGAGCCGAGTCCCTGCTATCAACA
>ENA-OQKQ01000545-OQKQ01000545.1-human-gut-metagenome-genome-assembly--contig:-NODE-545-length-12123-cov-4.925058_pt1 | contig 12123 bp, 10 predicted proteins | sample MGYA00242651_ERZ504803 | MGnify/ENA primary metagenome ERZ504803 (study PRJEB26092, sample SAMD00036380) | human gut metagenome | host: Homo sapiens | study: EMG produced TPA metagenomics assembly of...
GTGGCACAGTACCTGTGAAGCCGTGAATAAGTAAGCGGTGGAGGGATAGCCACAAGTCGAATTCAGCAAAGAAAATGAAAACACAACAAACACAGCTTCGAGTATGACAAAGAAAATCCAAACCGAAGGGAGAGGATGCCTGTGTTGACTTCGGGGCAGCAAGAAAGGAAAAGTAAACAGAGAAAAATCCGCAACTCAGAGTATTACGACATGGAAGGTACTTTTGACAGGCTGTATGCAGAAAGTAAGAAAGATAAAACCTTCAACCATCTGATGGAAATCATCGAGAGTGAAGAAAATATCAAGCTTGCATACAGAACGATAAAGAAAAATACAGGAAGTGATACTTCGGGAGTGGACAAAAGGACGATAGCCGACCTTGCAAAGTTAAGCGAGGAAGAATACGTCCGTCTCATACGGAAACAATTCAGTAATTATCATCCAGGACCCGTAAGGCGAGTGGAGATACCAAAGCCCAATGGAAAGACCAGACCTCTGGGAATTCCAACTATCGTGGATCGGATCGTACAGCAATGTATTTTGCAGGTCATGGAGCCGATATGTGAAGCAAAATTCAGTGAGAACTCCAACGGGTTCCGCCCGAACCGTTCCGCTGAGACTGCTATTGCACAATGCATGAGGCTGATACAGGTACAGCATCTGTACCATGTGGTTGACCTCGATATTAAAGGCTTCTTTGACAATATCAGCCATACAAAGCTGATTCGTCAGATATGGGCATTGGGAATCCGGGACAAAAAGCTGTTATGCATTATAAAAGAGATGCTGAAAGCACCTGTTGTTCTGCCAAATGGAGAGAAAACATATCCCGCACGGGGTACCCCGCAAGGCGGTATTTTGTCGCCATTGCTTGCAAACATCGTATTGAATGAACTGGATTGGTGGATTGCCTCACAATGGGAGGAGATGCCAACAAAAACAAAATTCAAAACGAGGAGCAATGCGCAGGGAACAGAGATTAAGAGCCACGCCTACAGGGCTCTGCGCCGGAGCAGATTAAAAGAGATGCATGCAGTTCGGTATGCAGATGATTTTAAAATTTTCTGCGCAACACATGAGGATGCTGTCAGAGCATACAAGGCAACAGAGTTATGGCTAAAGGACAGGCTGGGGCTGGAAATCAGCCCTGACAAATCCAAAGTAGTTAATCTCAAAAGACAGTATTCTGATTTTCTCGGGTTCAAACTGAAAGTCCGTAAAAAGGGTAAGAAATATGTGGTTCGGTCTCATATGAGCGATAAAGCATACAAAAAGGCTCATGAAAAAGTATCGGAAGAAGTAAAGAAACTGGCTCATTCGTCAGATGATAATGCTCAGTTCATGCAGCTTCAGAAATATAACTCTGTAGTTGCCGGACTTCATGAATACTATTGTATTTCTACAGAAGTATCCCATGACTTCAGCAGACTTGCCTTCAGTATCAACAAACAGCTCAGAAACAGACTGAAAGGCGACTTATCCAAAAAGGGACAGCTCAGAAATGGGTTCATTAAAGAAAAGTATGGAGCAAGCAGACAGATGAGGTTCCTTCATGGACGGCCGGTGGTTCCACTGGGATATGTCCAGTCAAAGAATGCCCAGCATAAAAGGAAATCCATCAATAAATATACGGTCAAAGGTCGGGAACAGATTCATAAGAATCTTGCAATCGACACAGCGACAATGTTATGGCTGATGAGAAATCCTGTAAAAGGCAGAACCATTGAATATGCGGATAACCGTATTTCTTTGTATGCGGCACAGTATGGTAAATGTGCAGTGACAGGAATTCCGATGAATTCCCACGATATTCACTGCCACCATAAAGTGCCGGTTAGCAATGGCGGTTCGGATGAATACGCAAATCTTATTCTTGTCAGCAAAGCGGTTCATATCCTTATCCATGCTTCTTCAGAACCTATGATTGAGAAGTACCTGAAATCCTTAAATCTTGACAATAAACAAATAGAAAAGCTTAACAAACTTCGTACTATGGCAGAAATGCCACCTATTATTCTTTGAATTTAATGCTGTAACGAAGTGTGTAAGTTGTGTTTAAAAGCCCTGGACGGCTGAATTCGATGGAGCGCCGTGTGCGGTGAAAGTCGCATGCACGGTGTGGAGCGGGGGAAAATCCGGAGATAACTTCAAAGGATTACCTATCGCTATCCGGAGCCAAGTCCCAGGGAATCAAGCAGCTTATGGCAGGTGGAGGTGTCGTTCTGATCGGTACACAGCTTGTACCATTACTGGCGAATTTGTTTTAGCCGGGGCAGTAAGAAAGGAGAACACGCATGGATAAGATTTTTGAGTCCATAGAAGAATGGATGCGTAACCTCCTTACAGGCATGGTCAGCTCAAACCTGACGAACATGTTTACCGATGTGAATGAAAAAACCGGTGATATTGCAAGTCAGGTTGGGCAAACGCCCCAGGGCTGGAGTGGCAGTATTTTCAGCTTGATCCAAAATCTGTCGGATTCTGTGATTGTACCGATTGCCGGAATGATCATAACCTTTGTGTTGTGCTATGAGTTGATTTCCATGCTCACCGAAAAGAATAATATGCATGACATAGATACATGGATGTTTTTCAAATATTTTTTCAAGATGTGGGTAGCAGTCTGGTTCGTAAGCAATGCTTTTACGATCACAATGGCAATTTTTGATGTTGGGCAGAATGTAGTGAACCGGGCGGCAGGTGTTATCAACCAGCAGACGGCAATCAATATTGATTCGGTAATTACCTCGATGGAGACAGCAATGGAATCAATGGAAATAGGAGAGCTGATTATACTGGCACTGGAAACGCTCCTGGCGAGTCTGTGCCTAAAGGTTATATCCGTTTTTATAACGGTTATTTTATATGGCCGTATGATAGAAATTTATCTGTATTCGTCAATCGGTGCAATTCCGTTTGCCACTATGAGCAACCGGGAATGGGGACAGATTGGCAGCAATTATTTAAGAGGATTGTTTGCACTGGCATTTCAAGGATTTTTTATCATGATGTGCGTGGGCATTTATTCTGTATTGGTTGCCAACATACAGGTATCAGATAATGTGCATACAGCACTGCTCAGTGTAATGGCTTATACAGTAATACTATGCTTTAGTCTTATGAAAACAGGTAATTTTTCAAAGAGTATCTTTAATGCACACTAAATGTGGAAAAGGAGACGATGAAAATGGCTTTTGTATCAGTACCAAAAGATCTGACAAAAGTAAAAATAAAATTATTTTCAATCTTACAAAACGACAGCTTATCTGCCTTGGTATTGCAGCGGCAGTAGGGCTTCCGTTTTATTTCCTGTCAAGGGAATTGATTGGTTCGAGTAATGCGGCAACCGGAATGTGTCTGCTGATGCTTCCGGCTTTTTTATTTGCCATGTATGAAAAAGATGGACTTCCTTTAGAGAAAGTCCTCAAAAACGTGATTACAGTAAAATTTATCCGTCCCCCGGTACGGAAATATGAGGTGGAAAACCTCTATGAAAAAAAGAAAATTATGACAAAAGCGAAAGGAGGTACCGTTCGTGGAAAAATTAAGAAACGATAAGAATCTTCCAGAGCAGACAGAAGAATTTTCCCATTCGGATGACTGGTGGCTGGATGAAGAGGATTCTGCTGATGGTTTATCAGTGTTTGATCCGGACGAGGCAGAAGATTATGCAAAGGACAGACAGCGTTTGACGGGAGTACCGATGGTTACTGGGTATGAAGCACTGGAGCGACACCGAGGTGTTCGCAGACCAAGACGTAAATTAAGCAGACGGGAAAAACGTGCCTGGAAAAAAGCCCAGAAATATGAACTGAAATTACATAAGGCACACGAAAAGGAAGAGAAAAAACTTGCGAAGCAGGCGGCAAAACAGGCTGCTCGTGAAGAAAAGGCGGCACAGAAACAGGCAAAGAAAGAAGAAAAGCATAAAAAAAAGACAAAGCCGCCGGGTTCCGTAAAATCCAGCGAGGAAAAAGGTGCTGCAAAGAAAATATCCAGCACGAATAAAGACAATAGAAATAAAGGGAAAAACATTACCGCACAGCAGTCCATCCCATATAGAGAAATGGGAAAAGACGGAATCTGTCGTGTGGAGGATGGGTATTATTCAAAGACGATTCGTTTTTATGATATCAACTATCAGTTAGCACAGAATGAGGATAAAAATGCAATTTTTGAGAACTGGTGTGATTTCCTGAATTATTTTGACAGCACCATCCATTTTCAGTTGTCCTTTATCAATCATCACAGCAACATGATGGAATATGAAGATGTGATCCGTATTAAAAAGCAGAATGACAGTTTTGATAATCTGCGTATGGAATTTGCCCAGATGCTTAGAAATCAGTTGGCAAAAGGAAATAATGGTCTTGTCAGAACCAAGTACATTACATTTGGAATTGAAGCTGACAATATCCGGGAAGCAAAACCAAAACTGGAACGTATTGAAACAGATATACTCAATAATTTTAAGGTTTTTGGGGTATCTGCGTATCCGTTAAATGGTGTAGAGCGTTTGCAGATCATGTATGAAACATTCAACCAGAATGTCAAAGTGCCATTCAGGTTCAGCTATGATGATATGCTGCGTACCGGGCTGAATACAAAGGATTATATTAGCTCCATCCAGTTTCCTAGTTCAAAAATGGAAAGGATTTTCAGATGGGAGATACCATCGGAGCAGTATCCTATCTGCAGATTCTGGCACCAGAGTTGACGGATAAAATGCTTGCTGAATTTCTGGAAATGGACTGTAACCTGCTTGTTAATCTGCATATTCAGTCCATTGACCAGATGAAAGCAATCAAATTGGTTAAAAGTAAGGTTACGGACATTAACCGCATGAAAATTGAGGAACAGAAAAAAGCGGTACGCTCCGGATATGATATGGATATTATTCCGTCTGATCTGAACACATATGGTGGAGAGGCGAAAAGGCTTCTGGAAGATTTACAGTCGAGAAATGAAAGAATGTTTCTTGTGACGGTTGTGTTTTTAAATACAGCAAAAAATAAACAGGAACTGGAAAATGTGGTATTCCAGACGGCAGGTATCGCACAGAAATATAACTGTGCATTAAAAAGACTGGACTATCAGCAGGAACAGGGCCTTATGAGCAGTTTGCCACTTGGAAGAAACTGGATTCCGATCAAGCGGGCATTGACTACCACATCGACAGCTATTTTTGTCCCATTTACAACGCAGGAACTGTTTATGGGCGGAGAATCTATCTATTATGGGTTAAATGCCCTGTCTAATAACCTGATTATGGCAGATCGGAAAAGGCTGAAGAATCCAAATGGGCTGATACTTGGTACTCCTGGATCTGGTAAATCCTTTGCAGCAAAAAGAGAGATTACCAATGTATTTATTGTCACAAAAGACGACATTATCATCTGTGATCCGGAGGGAGAATATTTTCCGTTAGTCCGGGCATTTAACGGGCAGGTTATCCGTATTTCTCCGACCAGTCATGATTACATCAATCCAATGGACATTAACATCAATTATGCGGATGATGACGATCCGCTATCTCTGAAATCAGATTTTATCCTTTCGCTTTGTGAACTGGTAGTAGGAGGGAAAAATGGTCTGGAACCAGTGGAAAAAACAATCATTGACCGATGTGTACGTCTGGTATATCAGGACTATCTTGCTGATCCGGTCCCGGAGAAAATGCCAATCCTGGAAGATTTATATAATCTGCTTCGCAAACAGGAAGAGGCAGAGTCGCAGAGGCTGGCAACTGCACTGGAAATCTATGTAAATGGTTCCCTGAAGGTGTTTAATCACCGCACAAATGTAGAACTGAATAATCGTCTGGTATGTTTCGATATTAAAGACCTTGGTAAACAGCTTAAAAAACTTGGCATGTTGATTGTTCAGGATCAGGTTTGGAATAGGGTAACAGTCAACCGTTCTGCACATAAGTCAACCAGATATTATATTGATGAGTTCCATCTGTTGCTGAAAGAGGAACAGACAGCAGCATACAGTGTAGAAATTTGGAAGAGATTCCGTAAGTGGGGCGGTATTCCGACTGGTATCACGCAGAACGTAAAAGATCTGCTTGCTTCAAGGGAAATCGAGAATATCTTTGAAAACTCAGATTTTATCCTGATGCTTAACCAGGCATCTGGGGATCGACAGATTCTGGCAAAACAGCTTAATATTTCAACACACCAGCTTTCCTATGTAACAAACAGTGGAGAGGGAGAAGGACTGATCTTTTATGGAAATACAATTATTCCATTTAAGGACAGATTCGATAATACCCTTATGCTTTATGCGTTGATGTCATCGAAACCGGAAGATGTAGAGAAGCGTGAAAAACTCGGCATTAAAGGCAGAGACGATAGTTAAAGGGGCAATGGCAGAGCATGAGAAAATGGGTGGCAGGATTATTACTTTCTATATCCGTTATATTGCTTACGATCAGTCTGTATTTCCTGATGGGATTTTTTGTGCAGGAAAGACAGGATAACCAGTTACAGCAAGAGTTACAGGAACTTATGCAGGAAAAAGAGGACGATTCAGAGGAAGATACTTCCGACGATTTAGAGGTAGATGCTGGAATTTTGGCATTGCATGAAGAGAATCCAGATTGTATTGGCTGGCTGACCATTGATGGAACGAGAATAGACTATCCGGTCATGTACCGGACCGGAGATAAAAATTATTATCTGCATCGGGATTTTAACGGGGAATATTCTGCAAATGGCTGTTTATTTCTGGCAGAGGAATGTGTACCAGGAAATTCGGACAATCTGATCATATATGGACATCACATGAACAGTGGAAAGATGTTTGCTGACCTTGAAAAATATAAGGACGAAGGATTTTACGAAGAACATCCGACAATCCTGTTCCGCACGATATGGGGAAATGAACAGTATCAGATATTTGCAGCATTTACAACACCCGTTTATACAGGGAATGATTTTGATTATTACAGTTTTATCAAAGCGGGAACAGTGGAGGATTATAAAAAATTTGTTGCTTCCGTTAAGGAAAAATCACTTTATCAGATAGGAACAACAGCAAAATACAGAGATAAGTTACTTACACTGTCTACTTGTGAGTATTCCCAGAAAAATGGGCGTATGGTACTGGTTGCAAAGAAAAATAACGGAAAATTACCATAGATCAGGAGATGATGACCATGCAGGAGCATGAATATAAAGCAAGGGACAAGACTGTCCAGAAAATGAGCCGGGATGGACTCCGGGAAAAAAAATCTCCGCAGTAAAAAGGAAAAGCGGATTACCGGGCGTGAGGCAGATGAGAAGAAAATAGCCGGACACAGGGAACAGGAGCTGGACTTTGGAAAGGTCAGAAAAACTCATACTGCAGAAGAAACAGTTGAGGGAGTGAAAGAAGGAAAACACAGACTGCAGTCCAGACACGCTTTTCTGGAACAGGAAGAACTTGCGGAAGCGGAAGAAATGGAAAACTCAGAAATGAGTGATGATAAAGCAGGCGGGGAGAAATCTCCGTCTGTTTCACGTTCCAGACTTCGTAAAGAGAGTATCCGGGGACATCCGGGACGTGATGCTGAAACATCGGAACCGGACAGGCAGAGCCGAAAGAAAAAGATGGTCGTAGCTTATGCAGCGAAAGAGCAGAAACGCTGCCATGAAAAGTCAGAAGTTGATGAAAAATCAATGGAAGATTTTCGGGAAGAGATTAAAGGAAAGACGAAAAGGGAACAGACGCTAAAAGAACAGAAAAAATCAAAATCCCGTCTTTCCTTTGAAGATGAAAGTAAAGGTATGATTCCCGGTAGCGGAATGGCAAGAAAGGGGGCAAACGTTGTTTCAGAAACGGTATCTGCCTATGGTCAGAAAAAAATCAGAGAGGATACCGATGATAATGCTGCTCTTGATGCAGCAGATCAGATGGAATTTGCGGGAGAAAGCCTTGCAAGAAAGTCAATTTACGTTCGGGAACGGTTGAAAGAAAACCGACAGAGAAATAATCGGTTGAGGGAAACCGTTTTGGAAGAAACAGAAAAATCTCGCCTACAGTTTAGCACCAGTGCTTCCAATGAAGCAAAAAAGGCGGTTCAGAAAGAAGCAGAGCAGAAGAAACAGTCTGCATTAAAGAAATTATTGCAGAGAAAGCGTTACCAGAAGCAGTATCAGGCTGCGAAACAAGGAAAAGCTGTGAAAGACGCAGTGCTTGTAAACGCACAGCGATTTACGGAAAAAGCCAAAGCTGCGGTCAAGGAGCTTGTGGCACAGAACAGAAATATCCTCCTGTCCATAGGAGTTCTGGTGCTGCTGTTTGCGTTAATGGCAACGAGCCTGTCAAGCTGTGCTGCGTTATTCCAGGGCAGTTCCAATGCTATTATTTCTACCAGTTATTCCAGTGAGGATGAGGATATTTATGCTGCGGAAAATGCTTATGTGGCATTGGAAAATGCACTGAATGAGCAGATCAATCAGATGAAAGCAAACCATTCCGATTATGACGAGTTCCAGTTCCAGATTGATGAGATCGGACACAACCCGTATCAGCTTATTTCCTATCTGACAGTTAAGTATGGTGGTTTTACCTATGCAGAGGTTGCAGATGAGATTCAGGAGATTTTTAAGGAACAGTATGGCTTGTATACGGATTCGACACGAGAAACGGTAACAGAAAAGAAAAAGGTCAAGGTTGGAGAATCACTGGGACAGGTTGTGACCAGTGGATATTGTAACTGCCCGATCTGTTGTGGACAGTGGAGTGGAGGCCCGACAGCGAGTGGAGCCTATCCACAGGCAAATCATACGATTGCGGTAGACGCTTCTAATCCATTTGTGCCAATGGGAACCCATGTCATTATGAATGGTGTGGAGTATGTAGTTGAGGATACCGGAAATTTTGCACAGTATGGTGTGCAGTTTGATGTATTCTACGGCGATCACGCTTCTGCGTCAGCACATGGGCATCAGACCTGGGAAGCATACATAGCAGACAGCAATGGAAGTCAGGAAGTGGAAGTAACGACAACAAGAGAAGTGAACCGGCTGGATGTAACACTTACGAACCATAACCTGGATGCAGTTTTAAGAAACCGTATGACAGATAAGGAACAGGAGCAGTATGACGCTTACAACAAATACTATGGAAATCGTGATTATCTGTTTGACCTTAACACAATTCCGACAGGTGGGGCAGGCTTTGGATATGATATTCCGGCAGAAGCACTTTCTGATCCGCAGTTTGCCAAGATGATCCGGGAAGCGGAAAAATATCTTGGTTATCCGTATGTCTGGGGCGGTGCATCGCCATCTACCAGTTTTGACTGTTCTGGTTTTGTATGCTGGGTAATTCAATAATTGCGGAAATGGATGGAACGTGGGAAGAACAACAGCGGACGGGCTTCGTTCTTATTGTTCCTATGTATCTCCATCGGATGCAAAGCCGGGCGATCTGATCTTTTTCCAGGGAACTTATGATACGCCGGGAGCGAGCCATGTTGGAATTTATGTAGGAAATAACATGATTGATTCATTGTGGAAAATCCGATTCAATATACAAAGCATTGCAAGTTCTTACTGGCAGCAACATTTTATGGCATTTGGACAGACTTCACTAGAAGGGAGTAAACAAAGAGATGAATATCCGATTAAAAAAGGTTCTGGATGACATTCAGAAAACTGAAAACAAGATTCTGGAACTGCAGGAGCATGTAAGGCAACTGAGAATCCAGAAAAAGCAGATGGAAGATGCAGAAATCATTAAGGCAATCCGTTCCATGAAGATGGACAGCCGAAAGATGCTGACTTTTCTGGACGGGATTCAGAATGGAACAGTTACCATGCAGTTTGATGAAGAGGGCAATCTTTCTATGGATAGTTCTGAAACAGGTATAAAGAAAGAAGAAAATATGGACAGAGAAATGTCAACCGGACTGATAGAAGAAAGAGAGGATTTGGAAGATGAAGAATAAAGTAATGAAAAAAATTTTGATGATTATGTTGTCATCAACAATACTGATGGGTTCTGCCAGTGTGACCGCTTTTGCACAGGCAAATGAAAACGCAGAGCAGGCTGAAACTGCGGAACAGGTGATAGAAGAACAGCCGGCGGAGCAGCCTGCCGCAGAGGGAACACCGTTTTCCACGTCGGGAAACGGACAGCTTGTGGATGATAAGGAGAATGACAGTTCCAAGCAGTTTCTGACGGTACAGACAAAGAATGGAAATACCTTTTATATGGTCATTGACCGTTCCGGTACTTCCGAAAACGTGTACATGATGTCACTGGTAGATGAAAATGATCTGGCAGAGTTCTTAGGCGAAAACGAGGAAATCGAGAAAAAAGAGGAACCAGCAGTTGTTCTTCCGGAAACGACTGCAGCACCAGAACCAGAAACTACCGTACAGCCAGAAACAGAAGTAAAACCGGAATCCGGTGGTAATAAAATGTTTGGCTCTGCGATCCTGGGCGGCGGTATTGTACTGGTATTCGGTGGTTTAGCTGCTTTTGCTTTAAGTAAATTCCGAAAGAAAAAAGAGGACAGTATTGTAGAGGAAGGTCTGGAATTTGCTGATGACAGTTACATCAATGAAGATGAAGAAAATGCGGAAGATCAGCAGAAATACAAAAAAGCATAAGGTATGGAGAAAGGGCAGTTCTTTATAGACTGCCTTTTTGACAGGAAAAGGAGGAAAACATGGCGAAATTTTTAGTGAATTGCAGAGAAACCGAGCGTGGCACAGAGCCTTGCAAAAAATTTATCTGCTTATCAGAGAAAGGACGGGTATCTGGAGGGGAACAGTTGCATCGTCAGTTGGTGCCTGGGGCATCTGGCAGAGTATGTACCCACCGGAAATCTATGATGAAAATATGCAAAATGGCAGTTTGAGGATTTACCGATTATTCCGGAAGTATGGAAAGTTCAGGTATCAGAGGATAAAAAGAAGCAATTTGATGTGATATGCAGCCTGATGAACCGGGCAGATGTAGCATATCTGGTGAATGGCTGTGATGCCGGAAGAGAAGGAGAACTGATTTTTAAAAGAGTTTATGATCTGGCAGGCTGTCAGAAACCAGTGAAGCGTCTGTGGATCAGTTCAATGGAAGATGAAGCAATTCAGAAAGGATTCCAGTCATTAAAGGCCGGGAAAGAATATGCAGGTCTTTGTAATGCTGCGGTATGCAGGGCACAGGCAGACTGGCTGATCGGAATGAACGCAACGAGAGCCTACACAACCAGATATTTTAAACGTCTGGTAGTTGGCAGAGTGCAGACACCAACGCTTGCTATGCTGACGGAAAGAAAAGAGAAAATTGAGCATTTCAAGAAAGAAGCCTATTATAAGGTTTCCCTGTCAGATGGAAGACTTGCGGTAATTTCAGAAAATATTCAGTCTGAAACAGAAGCGGAAGAATTAAGAAAACTCTGTGATGGGACAGAAGCTGTTGTGACCAGAGTGAAAAGAGAACAGAAAAAGACTTCTCCGCCCAAACTTTATGACCTGACCAGTCTGCAGAGGGAAGCAAACCGATTTTTCGGATACACTGCACAGAAAACATTGGATATGCTGCAGGAACTGTATGAAGAAAAGATGGTTACTTATCCGAGAACAGACAGTCAGTATGTAACCGAGGATATGAAAGAAACGGTAAAAATGCTTGCCGAAGGCATGACAGATTTTCTTCCGTTTCTGGAATCTGGACAGATTAGGGGAAACATAGATCGTGTGGTTAATAATGCAAAGGTATCTGATCATCATGCAATCCTACCGACAAAAGAAGCAATGGAAAAAGGCATGGGAGGACTTTCCGGTGGAAAGAAAAATCTGCTGATGCTGATCGGACAGCAGCTTGTTCAGGCAACAGGGGAAGAGTACCTTTATGAGCAGACAGAAATTTCCGTACAGTGCAAAGAACATGAATTTACTGCAAAAGGAAAGCTGCCTGTGCAGATGGGCTTCAAAGAAGTGGAAGAAGCCTTTCGGAAATACTGTGTAAAGGATAAGAAATCTGATGAACCGGATAATAAGACAGAACTTCCAGAAGGATATGAGGAAGGAATGACTCTTGCCTCTGTGAAAGCAGAGAAGAGTACACATTACACTTCTCCGCCGAAGATGTTTACCGAAGATACTCTGCTTGCTGCAATGGAAA
>ENA-OQKQ01000547-OQKQ01000547.1-human-gut-metagenome-genome-assembly--contig:-NODE-547-length-12076-cov-4.963428_pt1 | contig 12076 bp, 14 predicted proteins | sample MGYA00242651_ERZ504803 | MGnify/ENA primary metagenome ERZ504803 (study PRJEB26092, sample SAMD00036380) | human gut metagenome | host: Homo sapiens | study: EMG produced TPA metagenomics assembly of...
CTGTATTTTTATCCCGGTGATCCTGGTACCGTTGGCTGTGATTTTTGCTGAGCAATTTTTTTCCAGACAATTTCCCTTGCCCGCAAGATTGCGAAGGAAGAGGAAGAGGCAGCCATCCGGGAAGCGGTAGAGCAGTTTCGTAAGAAGAAAGAATTGGAGAAGCAGGATAGTATAAAAGAATCTGACGCGGAAAGTCAGAAGCCAGAAGAGACAGAATAAAGTGTGGCGAAAAAGCATTTCTGCAAATGGTGACCCATATTTGGCAGAATATTTTTTGTAAGCACACTCAGAAATAAGGAGGAGCAGCATTTGAAATCCGCGAATATAGAGATTGACTCATTAGATATTTTACAGGAGCTTTTTGGAATCAATGATAAGCTGATCAAGGTGATTGAGAATCGTCTTGGCGTATCCATTACCCAGAGAAATTCCTGCATTACCGTAAGTGGGACTAATGACGGCAGGATACATTCAGCTGTGAATATTATTGAAGCCATGAAGGAAGCTCTTGAAAAACAGCAGCAGCTTTCCGTGGATATGATCCATCGTTTTCTGGATGAGACCGAGGAAGAGGATGACAGCGAGGAGGATATTGCAGACAGCACCCGCAAGGTTCTGGGGGATGCAGTGACTTTAAATTATAAGAATATTCCTATTCGAACTAAGACAATCGGACAGAAAAATTATATCACTGCTTTGAAGAACAATACGGTTACTATCTGTATCGGACCTGCCGGTACAGGTAAAACATACCTGGCAGTTGCTTATGCGGCAGAGCTGTACCGGAATGACGAGATTGAGAGAATCATTCTCAGCCGTCCGGCCATTGAAGCGGGCGAGAAGCTTGGTTTCCTCCCGGGAGATTTACAGGAGAAGGTTGATCCTTATCTGAAGCCGCTTTACGATGCACTAAATGACGTATTCGGGCCGGATCAGGCTGCGAAGTTAAGAGAACGGGGAATCATTGAGGTTGCACCTCTTGCATATATGCGAGGCCGTACTTTAAATAACAGTATGATCATCATTGATGAGAGCCAGAATGCCACACTTCCTATTTTGAAAATGGCACTTACCCGTATTGGTACTGGTTCCAAGATGATTCTTACCGGCGATGTAACACAGATCGACCTTTCCAAAGAGACAGATTCCGGACTTCAGAAGTGTGCTTCTATTTTGAAAAATGTAGACGATATCGCCACTATTTCCCTGACGAACCGTGACGTTGTCCGCTGCAAGATCGTGAAGGACATTGTTAAAGCATTTGAGAAAGAGGAAGCGAAAGCCCAGGAGAAGACCCAGAAGCGGGCTGCCCGCAGAACAAGCCGGTAATTGGGAATCCAGGACAGAATTTTCAGTAAATGACAATCAATATCCTGTGGGAAGATTAATTTGAAACTGAAATGTGAATTTTACAGAATAATTCAATCAAAATAGTAAAATTGAACATATGGTGTCGCCTGTTTGAGAAATCAGGCAGATATCATACAGGAGGAATAAGTTTTGGTAACAATAGAATATGAATGTGAGACCGATTTTGACCTTGGACTTGATTGTCCGGCGCTTGCGAAGATTGTTGCAGAGAAGGTACTGGACATGGAGAAATGTCCATGGGATGCACAGGTGAATCTGGTTCTCACAGATAACGAAGAGATTAAAAGGGTAAATACAGAATTCCGTGGAATTGAGAGAGCTACAGATGTTCTTTCTTTCCCAATGGGCGAAAACGGTGTTTATGACACCAATCCCGAAACAGGCGCACAGATTCTCGGTGATGTTGTAATTTCTATGGAAAAGGCAAGAGATCAGGCAGAACTCTTTGGTCACAGCCTCCAGAGAGAGGTTGGCTATCTTACCGCTCACAGCGTTCTGCACCTTCTCGGCTATGATCACATGGAAAAGCTTGAAAGGGTAAGAATGAGAGAAAAAGAAGAGCTTGTTATGGAACAGCTCGGTCTTCCTGCATCATCAAGCTACATAGTTGATGACGATATGGCTTGACAGAGTAGTTATATTACGGGGTATGAAAAAGCAAATCAAAAGTTTTAAAAGTGCATTCAGAGGTTTCTGCTTTGCCGTAAAAAGCGAAAGTCATATGAGATTTCACCTTGTTGCGACATTTTATGTTTTCGTTTTCGGTTGCTTTTACGATTTTTCTGCCGCAAAATGGGCGTTGCTCGCCGTTTTGTGTGCGCTTGTAATTGCACTTGAAATGATCAACACCTGTGTTGAAAAGCTTTGTGATTTGTTTTGTGACAGATACGATTTTTCCGTTAAGATTATCAAGGACATTGCGGCCGCAGCCGTGCTTGCCGTGTCATTTCCGGCTGTGTTTACAGCGGTGCTGTTTTTTCTTGATTTTGAAGTAATCGGAAAAATATTTTTGTATTTTGTAAACAATCCCGTTATGCTCGTCTTGCTGATTTTATCTGCGGTGATTTCTGCCGTCTTTGTATGTGCAGGTCCCGTAAAAGTCAAGAACGCAATTTTGGGCATTAAAAGAAAAGATAAACATTAACAAAGGGGCGGCATTTTGCTTGCCCCCGATTTTTGTATAGTGAGGTAATATGTTAAATACAGATAATAAAGATAAATCCGCATTTATTGCCATTGTCGGCAGACCTAATGTGGGCAAAAGTTCAATTCTCAACAGACTTATGGGACAGAAAATTGCAATTGTTTCAAGCAAGCCGCAGACTACCCGCAACAGAATCACAGGCGTGCTTACTCAGGGCGAATATCAGCTTGTTTTCTTTGATACACCGGGTATGCACAAGCCGAAAACCTCTCTCGGCAAGTATATGGTGCGTTCCGTCAATGAATCCGTGGGCGGTGTTGACTGCTGTATGCTCGTTGTTGAGGCAGGAAAAGAACCGGGTGACACGGAACTTAACCTTATTGAAAAGTTCAAGTCAATGGAAATGCCGGCAATCCTTGCAATCAACAAGATTGACACTCTCAAAGAAAAAGAAGAACTTATGAAACAGATTGCCCGTTACAGTCTGCTCTACGATTTTGACGCAGTTGTTCCCGTGAGCGCACAGGACGGCAACGGTATGAACGAACTTCTTGATGAGCTTAAAAAGCAGGCAGGCGAGGGCGGTCATTTCTTTGATGACGATACTCTTACAGACCAGCCCGAAAGAGTTATTGTTGCCGAAATTATCCGTGAAAAAATACTCCGTCTTTGCGACAGGGAAATTCCGCACGGCACGGCTGTTGTAATCGAAAAAATGAAAACAAGGGATAACGGTATGCTTGATATTGACGCTACTATTTTCTGTGAAAAAGAAACCCACAAGCGTATTATTATCGGCAAAAACGGCTCAATGCTCAAGAAAATCAGCACCTTTGCCCGTCAGGATATCGAAAGATTTTTCGATTGCAGGGTATTCCTACAGACATGGGTAAAGGTAAAAGAGGATTGGCGAAACCGTGCCCAGATTCTTCAGAATTTCGGCTATGACGAAAAGAATTTTGACTGATAATCCGATTAAAAGCGATTCGGGTACACGATTTGACACAATGTCAGATTTTTCATAATATAATAAACGGCGTCCGTGAAACACTAACTGCGGAGGTGTTTTTATGGATAACTGGAGTGCGTGGCAAATATTCTTTACCACGGGAAGCGTTCTTGATTACATTCGCTACAAAAGTATTCAGAATGCCAAAGACACGGGTGCAATCACCGTGAACAGGGAGGAAACCGATGAAATTCCGAACAGAGGGACTGATTATAAAGGAACAGAATATCGGTGAGCAGGACAAGCTCGTTTTTGCTCTCACAAAGTCAAACGGTGTAATCCGTGCATTTGTAAAGGGTGCAAAAAACATCAAAAACGGCAAATGTGCGGCGGCATCTCTCCTCTCATATTCCCGACTTACAATTTATAAAGGTCGGGAAAGTTACATAATCGGCGAGGCACAGCCGATTCGCATTTTCTCAAAGCTCCGCAGTGATGTTACAAAAATGTGCCTTGCACAGTATTTTTGCGAACTTGCTCTGACAATTTGTCCCCGTGAGCAAAAGGCAGACTCATTTCTGAGCCTTGTGCTTAATTCTCTCTACCTTTTGTCAGAGAACAAACGCAGTGCAGACCTTATCAAGCCGTGTCTTGAAATGAGGCTTGCAAGCATGGCGGGCTATATGCCCGACCTGAGAATGTGCAGAGAATGCGGAGAATACATTACTCCGCTTATGTACTTTCTGCCACGCATAGGCGCTCTTGAATGTGCCGATTGCAGAACGGATGTGTCGGAACCTGCAATCGCTCTCAATGAGGGAACGCTCACGGCGCTTAGGCACACGGTTTATGCCGATGATGACAAGCTGTTTTCGTTTGCATTGCCGAAGGATGACCTTGTTGTGCTGAATGCGGCGAGCGAAAGTTATCTTAAATACAGATTTGAAAAAGACTTTAAAACGCTTGTTTTTTACAAAACAATAAGCAGTTAATCAGACAATGCAGTTTTGTGTGATTACCTATTCAATTAGTGTTTAAACACTAATTGATTGGCGAACACGGTTCGCCCCTGCAAACAATGCGATAAATCGGTTGTTTTACTGTAATATTATTTGACACAAAATTGCAATTATTGAATTTGGTAGAATTATGAACAGACATTACAAAACACTTGAACTTGATAAAATCCTCGAAAGGCTTGCGGGAATGACTTCGATTGAGGACGCCCGTGAAATGGCATTGAATCTCGAACCCGTGTTTGAACTGAAAAAGGTTGAACAGCTTTTACAGCAAACCGATGACGCAGTTGCGTTAAGCGGAAGATTCGGTGCTCCGTCATTCGGCGGTGCCGGAAATTGTTCAGGACATTTACGCAGAGCACAGGCAGGCGGTTGCCTTACCACAGGCGAACTTCTGTCGGTTGCGTCAACTCTCAGAACAATCCGCACGGTCAAGGAGTGGCACTCACGCTCAGGCGGAGGAGCAAGCTCTCTTGACGGCTATTTCAGCGGACTTGTTTCCAACAAGTTTCTTGAGGACAAAATCACCTCGGCTATTATAAGCGAGGAGGAAATTTCCGATAAGGCAAGCCCCGTTTTGTCGGATATAAGAAGAAAAATCCGCACAGCCTCCTCAAAGGCTCGTGAGGTACTCGATAAAATTATTCACAGCTCAACATACATAAAGTATCTTCAGGATACTATCGTCACACAGCGTGACGGCAGATATGTTGTTCCTGTAAGAAGTGAATGCAGAGGCAATGTTCCGGGCCTTGTACACGACACCTCGTCAAGTGGTGCAACCGTGTTTATTGAGCCTATGGGAGTTGTTCAGGCAAACAATGACATCAAGCTTTTGCAGTCAAAGGAAGAGCAGGAGATTGAAAGAATCCTCTTTGAGCTTTCCGCAAATGCAGGCGAGTTTGCCGACAGCATTATCCACAGCTACAAGAACCTTGCACAGCTTAATTTGATTTTTGCAAAGGCCGACCTTGCGTATTCAATGAAAGCGTCAAAGCCGATTATGAACGACAGGGGAATGATTGAGCTTAAACAGGCTCGTCATCCCCTCATCGACAAAAACAAGGTTGTTCCCGTTGATGTTATGCTCGGAAAAGAGTTTGACACGCTTGTAATCACAGGCCCTAACACGGGCGGTAAAACCGTAACTTTAAAGACAATCGGTCTGCTCACGCTCATGGCGATGTGCGGACTTCTCATTCCGTGTGCCGACAACAGCGAGCTTTCCGTGTTCAGAAGGGTGCTTGTGGATATCGGTGACGAACAGAGCATTGAACAGTCGCTGTCAACCTTTTCGGGACATATGACAAATATCGTTCAGATTATAAAGCTTGCAAACGCGGGTTCGCTCTGCCTTATTGACGAGCTCGGCGCAGGAACAGACCCTGTCGAGGGTGCGGCTCTTGCAATTGCAATTCTTGAAAGACTGCGTGACAAGCACGCAAAAATTGCTTCAACAACCCACTATGCGGAGTTAAAGGAATTTGCTCTGCGTACTCCCGGAGTTGAAAACGGCAGTTGCGAATTTGATGTTGCAACTCTCAAGCCGACTTACCGACTTCTCATCGGTGTTCCCGGCAAGAGCAACGCGTTTGCAATTTCAAAAAGACTTGGAATAGATGATGAAATAATCAGCCGAGCAAGCGAACTTGTTTCAAACGAGAACAGACAGTTTGAAGATGTTGTTGAAAAGCTTGAAAAGCGCCGTCAAAGCCTTGAAAAACAGCTTGAGAATGCAAACAGACTTACTGCAAAGGCTAATACCGAAAAGCAGAAAGCAGAAAACGAAATGCAGAAGGCAAAGCAGCGTGCGGAGCGTGAGATTGAAAAGGCAAGACAGGAAGCTCAGCGTATTATTTCACGCACAAGAGCACAGGCCGACGCAGTTGCTGAAGAGCTCGAAAAGGCGAGAAAAGCCAAGGATATGAGCGTTCAGGCAAGGACACAGCTAAAGAAAAATATTGACAAGATGGAGGCTCATGCCGATCCTGTCAAGGCTCGCAATACTCCCGATGAGGAGTACAAGCTGCCGAGACCGCTCAAAGTCGGCGACACGGTTCTTATTTACGATATCGACAAAAACGCAACTGTACTTGCACCGCCGAACAAGGATGGTGTTGTGCTTGTTCAGGCGGGTATAATCAAAACGAGGGTTGATATTAAAAATCTTCGTTTGCTCAAATCAAACAACAAGCCCGCAAAGGACAGATTTTCAAGCACAAGAAATGTGCCGAGCAGAATTGATGTCCGTCCCGAAACAGAGGTTGATGTCCGTGGTGAAACCGCCTTCGACGCAATCAATATTGTCGACAAGGCAATTGACAATGCCGTGCTTTCGGGTGTGAGCAAAATGACGATTATTCACGGCAAAGGCACGGGTGTGCTTAAGCGTGAAATAAACAAGTATCTTAAAACAAACAAAGCCGTCAAAAGTCAGCGACTCGGTGTTTTCGGCGAGGGCGAAGACGGTGTTACAATCATTGAATTAAAGTAAAATCCGACTGAATTTATTTTGTGAAATTTGAGGTAATTATGAAAAAACAGTTTCTTGATTCGGGAAAAATCGTGGGTACACACGGCATAAAAGGTGAGGTCAGAATTGATCCGTGGTGTGATTCCCCTGAATTTCTCTGTGCTTTTAAAAAGCTGTGGCTTGACGAAAACGGAACAGAGTTTATCGAGGTGAAATCCCGTCCGCACAAAAATATCGCTCTTGCAAAAATCAAAGGCGTTGACACAATCGAGGCAGCCGAAAAATACAGAGGCAAGGTTGTGTATATCAACCGTGACGACATCAATCTTGCGGAGGGCGTTCACTTTGTTCAGGATCTTATCGGTCTTGAGGTTAAGGATGCCGGCAACGGCAGAGTTTACGGCAAAATTTCCGATGTTTTGCGTACAGGCGCAAATGATGTTTACGAAATCAAAGACGCCGACGGCAAGACATACCTTGCTCCCGTAATTGACGATGTTGTAAAAGAAATCAATGTTAATGACGGCTATGTTCTTATTGTTCCCATGAAAGGAATTTTCGACGATGAGGATTGATATTATAACGCTTTTCCCCGAAATGTTTGAGCCTGTTTTAAACGGAAGCATAATCGGCAGAGCACAGAAAAGCGGTGTGCTTGAAATCGTGTGTCACCAACTGCGTGATTATGCTTTTGACAAGCACAAAAGAGTTGACGACACTCCCTACGGCGGCGGAATGGGAATGCTTATGAAAGCCGAACCTATTGCCCTCTGCTTTGAGGATATCTGCAAACAAATCGGCAAAAGACCGCATTTTGTCTATATGTCACCGCAGGGCAAAACATTGAAACAGCAAAGACTTCGTGAACTTGCCAATATTGAAAATATCTGTATTCTCTGCGGCCATTACGAGGGTGTTGACCAAAGACTTCTTGACGAGTTTATTGACGAAGAAATCTCAATCGGCGACTATGTTCTCACGGGCGGAGAAATTCCCGCAATGGTATTTGCTGATGCGCTTTCAAGAATGGTTCCGGGTGTGCTTTCCAACAACGAATGTTTTACCGAGGAAAGCCATTTTAACGGACTTCTTGAGTATCCGCAGTACACAAAACCGTCAGTCTGGAGAGGCAAAGAAGTTCCCGAAGTGCTTATGAGCGGTCACCATGCAAATATTGAAAAGTGGAGAAAAGAAAAGAGCATAGAGGTGACTGCCCTCAAGCGTCCCGAAATGCTTGAAGAATATAACAAAAAGTAATTTTTGCGGTATATTATCGGTGTGTTTACATAAAATAAGACAAGAAAAAACATATGAAATACCGTGTGTTTACGGGGAAAACATAATATTTTGTAAAAATGCACAATAAACAGGGTAATAAATTCTCTCAAGGTGCATATTAACACGAAATTAATTTATTGTATTGACCTTGTTCGGAAAAAAGATTATAATACATATTAAATTGAGCCGCAATTTGCAGGCATTGGTGGTTAAAAATTTAAAGGCAAAGAGGGTTTTAAAAAATGTATGTTAAGGAAGTATTAGTACAGAATAAAGCCGGTTTACACGCTCGTCCGGCAACTTTCTTTATTCAGAAGGCTAATGAGTATAAGTCAACAATTTGGGTAGAGAAGGAAGAGCGTCGTGTAAATGCAAAAAGTCTTCTCGGTGTGTTGTCCCTCGGAATTATCGGCGGCACTACTATTAAGGTAATTGCTGACGGTTCTGACGAAACTGAAGCAGTTGAGGGTCTTGTTTCTCTCGTTGAGTCAGGCTTTGCTGAATAATCAGCTTTAAATTTTACAAAATACCAAGGGGCGGTTTTTCCGCCCCTTTTTTGTTTCTCTCAAATTAATCTGAAATCGTAAAAGGCGGTGATTTTGTGAATCCGAAAATGTCACAGCTTCGCAAAAAAGCAATGGCACTTCCTCTGTTGCCTGGTGTGTACATCATGCACGACAAAAGCGGAAAAATTATATATATCGGCAAGGCAAAGGCTCTTAAAAACAGAGTCAGCCAATACTTCGGTTCGCAGAATAACCATGCAGAAAAGGTTCGCAGAATGGTTGATAATGTCGATGATTTTGAATATATCATCACTGACAGCGAGTTTGAGGCACTCATTCTTGAATGCAGCCTTATCAAACAACACACCCCGAAGTATAACATTCTGCTTAAAGACGACAAGGGCTACAGCTATATAAGAATCAGCTCGGGTGAATGGAAAAAGCTGTCATATACATTGCAGAAAAAGGATGACGGAGCGGAATATATCGGTCCGTACAAGAGCAGTTACTATGTAAAAAATGCCGTTGAGGAAGCCAACAAAATCTTTATGCTCCCAACCTGCAACCGGCAGTTTCCGAGAGATTGCGGAAAGGGCAGACCTTGCCTTAACTACCACATAAAGCAATGCATGGCTCCGTGTACAGGCAGAGTAAGGCTTAAAGATTACAACGAAAATCTTAACCGTGCGCTTGAATTTTTGCGTGGCGGTTCAACAAATTCAATCAAAAAGCTGACCGAAGAAATGGAAACAGCCGCAGAAAATCTTGAATTTGAAAGAGCGGCGTCAATCAGAGATATAATAAAATCCGTCCGTAAAATGAGCGACAAACAAAAGGTTGTTGCAACAAAAATTGATGACGGCGATGTTATTGCAGGCTTTTCGGATGACGGCAAAACCTGTTATCAGGTGTTCCGCTTTGAAGGCGGAAGGTTATTTGACCGTGAAAGCTTTGTATTTGACAGCGGTGAAAGTGAATCCGAAACCGAAGAATTTTTACTGCGATATTACACTCTGCGTGACAGTGTGCCAAAGAGCATTGCAATCGACAGGAATTTTGATGGTATGGAAGAAATTGCCGAATGGCTCTCGCAAAAGCACGGCAGTAAGGTCGGCATAACGGTTCCGCAGAGGGGCGACAGAGCGCAGCTTGTGGCAATGTGCAAATCGAATGCCGCAGAAACCCTTGCACAGAAAAAGGGCGCAACCGTTCGTGAGTACAATGTGCTTGAAGAACTGCGTGATTTGCTCGGACTAAAAAAACTGCCCGAATATATCGAATCCTACGATATTTCAAACCTTGCAGGCACTGAAAATGTTGCGGGTATGATTGTTTATAAAAACGGCAAACCGCTCAAATCGGCTTACAGAAAGTTTAAAATCAAAGGCTTTGAAGGACAGGATGACTACGCATCCATGGCGGAAGTTCTGACAAGACGATTTGACGAATATTATAAAAATCCCGATGAGAACGAGGGCTTTGGAAAATTGCCCGACCTTATCCTGCTTGACGGCGGTAAAGGTCAGGTTGCGGCTGTAAAAGAGGTTTTGCAGAGTAAGAATATTGATGTTCCGCTGTTCGGTCTTGTAAAGGACGATAAGCACAGAACCCGTGCCGTAACGGGCGAGGGCGGAGAAATTGCGCTAAGTCCCGGACGGTCGCTGTTTGCGTTCCTCGCAAAAATGCAGGACGAGGTTCACCGCTTTGCAATCGGCTATCACCATTCAAGACGAAGTAAAAATACATTCAAAAGCTCGCTTACAGGCATTGAGGGTATAGGCGAAGTCAGAGCAAGGTCGCTTCTTAAGTATTTCAGAACGATTGAAAACATCTCAAACGCAGACCTTGCAGAGCTTGAAAACGCTCCTAAAATGACAAAGGACGCCGCACTTGCGGTGTATAAATACTATCATCAGCAGGATGAAAACGAAACAGAGTAAAATATTGTTGTAAATTATCTTTTAATGTGTTATACTAAAGTTTACAGTTTTAAACAATTGTTTGAAATTCAACTTTTCGGTAATGCCGTATGCCTGCTTGCGGTGTTGTTTTATGATTTTGCAGGCGGAAAGGCTGCGTGTGTTTTATGAGAGTTATTACAGGCTCCGCAAGAGGCAGACGACTCGAAACCCTTGAGGGTGAAGATGTAAGACCGACAACCGACAGAATTAAAGAGGCTGTTTTTTCGATTATACAGTTTGAAACCGAGGGCAGAAACTTTCTTGACCTTTTTGCAGGCTCGGGACAAATGGGTATTGAGGCTTTGAGCAGAGGCGCAAAGTCGGCAAGCTTTGTTGACAATGCAAAAAAATCGCTTGAAACGGTAAAAGAAACCTCAAGGCTACTAAGCTTGAAAACTCGGCAAAGGTTTTTGCAATGGATTTTCACAGCTTTCTTTCGATGAATTCACAGCGTTTTGACATTGCATTTCTCGATCCGCCATACAGAACGGGAATGCTGCAGGATGCCCTTGAACTTGTTCCCGAGGCTATGAACGATACGGGTGTAATCATTGCGGAAAATCCTCTTGACGAAGAAATTTTGTCGAATTACGGTGATTTTGTACTTGACAGACAGTATCGCTATGGTAAAATAAAAATAACTACATTCAGACATAAGGATTTTCAAAGATGAACAAAACAGTGATTTGTCCGGGAAGTTTCGATCCCGTAACGCTCGGACACCTTGATGTTATCACGAGAGCGTCAAAGCTTTTTGACCGTGTAATCGTGGGCGTGCTTGTCAATTCTTCAAAGAAACCGATCTTTTCAATTGATGAGAGAATTGAACTTTTGAAGGAAGTTACCGAGCATCTCAATAATGTTGAAATAGTAGGCTTCAACGGCTTGCTTGCACAGTATTGTGAGGAACACGGTGTGGACGCAATTGTTAAGGGACTCAGAGCGGTAACTGACTTTGAATATGAATTTCAGATGGCGCTCACCAACAAAAAGCTGAATCCGAACCTTGAAACCCTGTTTTTAACGGCTGAGGCGGATTCAATGTATCTCAGCTCGAGCATGGTTCGTGAAATTGCCTCAATGGGCGGTGACATCAGTAATTTTGTTCCTGCGTGTATCCATGACAGAATTGTGGAAAGACTGAAAAATAAATAAGCGTTTGATTTTTTAATTAAAGGTGGATTAAACCAAACATATAAGGAGTGGACAGAAATGAAAGTTGAGGATTTGATTTTACAGCTTCAGGATGTTATCAGTGCCGCTAAGTCAATGCCGTTTTCAGGTGGTAAGGTAATGGTGAGCAGTGATGAGATTTATGATATTCTCGATCAGATTCAGGACGCTATGCCGGCAGAGGTAAGACAGGCAAAGAATA
>ENA-OQKQ01000548-OQKQ01000548.1-human-gut-metagenome-genome-assembly--contig:-NODE-548-length-12023-cov-2.618275_pt1 | contig 12023 bp, 12 predicted proteins | sample MGYA00242651_ERZ504803 | MGnify/ENA primary metagenome ERZ504803 (study PRJEB26092, sample SAMD00036380) | human gut metagenome | host: Homo sapiens | study: EMG produced TPA metagenomics assembly of...
CTCATTCGCAGTTCCGCGCCAAATTCGCTTTGACCGACAAAGACCGAGCCTATGCCCGCACCAAAGGCAAGGCGACCATCGATCGTCATGCGCGAGAAATGTTGCGAGACCGCATAGGCGCAGCCGAACCGAAGAACGACGGCAGGCAGACGCCATGGCGCGGCCATCCGGTATTCACCGCTCAGCATGCTACCGCCACATGCTGCCGCGGATGCATCGAAAAATGGCATCATCTGCCCAAAGGCCGTGAACTCGCCGAAGCGGAGGTAAACCGACTTGCTGATTTGGTCATGGCATGGATTGAGCGGGACCTTATCAATCATCCGGTTCGGTGAAGCACCCCGCATCCTCAGTATGCCTGTATGCCTTCAATAGTTATGAGCCAACAGCCAACATAGGCCTCGAAAACCGTGATGCAAGGTATTGGCGAATGCGGCAGAACGCCGAACGTTGCCTATGGCGCGTTCGTCAATAATGCGACATGATGTCATTCAAGAAGAGTTGATGAAGTGTCAACTCTGCCCCAAGGAGGCGGAATATGTACTACAGCAGCGGCAAGTTATGAGGCTTTCGCACGTCCGAAGAAGCCGGCCGACGTGGACAACAAGCATGCATACAGTCATCGGTACCGGACTGGCGGCATTGTCTGCAGCCTGTTATCTGGTGCGTGATGGTCAGATGCCTGGCGAGAACATCCACATCCTTGAGAAGGACCCGGTACCCGGCGGCGCCTGTGACGGTCTTGATATTCCCGGCCTTGGCTATGTGATGCGTGGCGGCCGCGAAATGGACAATCATTTCGAGGTCATGTGGGATCTGTTCCGCTCGATTCCCTCCATCGAAACCGAAGGCGTCAGCGTACTCGACGAGTACTACTGGCTCAACAAGGAGGACCCGAACTACTCGCTGTGCCGCGCCACCAAGAATCTCGGCAAGGACGCGGGGCTCAAGGGCAAGTTCGGGCTGTCCGACAAGGCTTCGATGGAAATCATGAAGCTGTTCTTCACCCCGGACGAAGACCTGTATGACAAGCCGATCACCGATTTCTTCGATGATGAGGTGCTGAACTCCAACTTCTGGCTGTACTGGCGCACCATGTTTGCCTTTAGAAAACTGGCACAGTGCTCTGGAAAATGAAGCTCTACCTCAAGCGTTATATCCACCACATCGGCGGCCTGCCGGATTTCACCGCCCTGCGCTTTACCCGCTACAACCAGTATGAATCTATCATCCTGCCCATGGTCACTTACCTGAAGGACCACGGCGTGCAGTTCCACTATGAGACCAAGGTCGTGGACGTGAAATTTGATATCAATGGCAAGCGCAAGCAGGCAAGCAGCGTGGTTGTGGAGCACGCAGGTGAGATCAGCTCCATTGACCTGACCGAAAATGATCTGCTGTTCATCACCAACGGCGGCTGCGTGGAAAGCTGCACGATGGGCGCACAGGACAAGGCAGCAGGCTTTGATCCCACCATCAAGCCGGGCAACGGCTGGGACCTGTGGAAGAAGATCGCTGCACAGGACCCCGCATTCGGCAATCCTGAAAAGTTCTGCTCCGACCCCGAACATTCCAACTGGGAAAGCGCCACCATCACTACGCTGGACGACAAGATCCCGCAGTATATCCAGAAGATCTGCAAGCGTGACCCGTTCAGTGGCCACACCGTCACAGGCGGCATCGTCACCGTTAAGGACTCCAACTGGCTGCTCAGCTGGACGCTGAACCGTCAGCAGCAGTTCCGAGACCAGCCCAAGAACCAGCTGTGCGTCTGGGTCTACGGCCTGTTCAGTGATAAGCCCGGCAACTACGTCAAAAAGGCCATGCGCGACTGCACCGGCAAGGAACTGTGCATGGAGTGGCTGTACCACATTGGTGTGCCCGAGGATCAGATCGAAGAGCTGGCCGAGCACAGTGCCAACACCATCCCGGTCATGATGCCGTATATCGATGCATTCTTTATGCCGCGTGCGATGGGCGACCGTCCTGATATCGTGCCGGAGGGTGCTGTCAACTTTGCCTTCCTGGGTCAGTTCGCCGAGACCGGCCGTGACACCATCTTCACCACCGAATACTCCATGCGCACCGGTATGGAAGCTGTGTACACCCTGCTGGACATCGATCGCGGTGTGCCCGAGGTCTGGGGCAGCACCTATGATGTACGTGCCCTGATCGATGCAACAGTCAAGCTGCGCGACGGCAAGAAGATCACCGACATGGATCTGCCGCTCATCCCGCGCCTTGCCATGAAGGAAGCTTTGAAAAAGATCGAGGGTACCGACCTTGAGAAATTCCTCAAGGAATACAATGTGATTTGAGCTCGTTGCTCTGATCCATTTTTGAATCCCCTTTGAAAACAGCCCGCTTTTGCAGTCAACGACTGGCTGCAGATGCGGGCTGTTTTTTGCCCCGAAAAGGAATAATGTTGCACAAAAAGTGTGACTTAGTACCGTAAATTATGAACAAATTGTGCGATTCTGGGTTGTTCTTGGGTGTTTTGTGTGTTATGCTTAATATAACAAGCGTCGGGCTGGTTCTGTGCGCCCGATAAAAACAAAAGAGAGTTTTAAGAGGAGGTCGTTTTTCCATGAAACAGCTTATCTCCCGCCGCAGCTTCCTGAAAGCCGCAGGTGTCACCACGGCCGTTGCTGCCGTAAGTCTGGGCGCACCCGCTGCGTCTGCATGTTACCCCGGCAGCTTTAAGGACATTACGATCCTGTACACCAACGATGTTCATACTTATATCGACAAAAAATCGCCGGAACTGACCTATGCTGCCATCGCAGCTTTGAAAAAGAGCTATCAGGATGCAGGCAAAAATGTCCTGTTGGTAGATGCGGGCGACCATATTCAGGGTACCGCATATGGTTCCATGGACGAAGGTGCCTCTATCATCCAGCTGATGAACGCCGCTGGCTACGATGTTGCTACGCCCGGCAACCATGAATTCGACTACGGCATGGCCCGTGCAAAAGAGGTAATGGCTGAGGCAGATTTTCCGTACCTCTCCAGCAACTGGGTCAATCTGCCGCTGGGCAACCGCGTTCTGCCGGATGTCAAATACTTCACCATCGGCGGCCGCGTGATCGCATTTGTGGGCATCACCACGCCCGAGACCTTCACCAAGTCTACTCCGGCTTACTTCATGGATAAGAGCCAGAGCCGCTATATCTATGATATTCTGGGCGGTGACGACGGCCAGAAGCTGTACAAGGCTGTGCAGAAGTCCATTGATAAGGCCAAGGTTCTGGCTGACTACGTGATCGGTCTGGGCCATCTGGGCGTTGATCCTTCCTCTTCGCCCTGGACCAGCAAGGAAGTCATCGAGCACACCTCCGGCTTCGATGCATTCATCGACGGCCATTCTCACACCAAGATGGAGTGTGAGTGGGTGAAGGATCTGTCCGGCAAGGCTGTCGCCCTGACCCAGACCGGCTCTTATTTTGCAAATGTTGGCGAAATGACCATCAAGGCCGACGGCTCCATTGCCACCCGTCTGATCTCCTCTTACGAAGGCTCCGACAGTGCCGTTGCCGATATCCAGAACGCATGGGTCGCTTCTGTGGACGACATGCTGGGTGAGAAGATCGCTGTTGCCGATACGAACTTCTACATCTCCGACCCCGAGACTGGCAAGCGCCGCATCCGCATGGCAGAGACGAATCTCGGCGACTTCGTGGCCGACGGCATTTACTCCTACTTCAATGAGGTGGAACAGCTGCATTGTGACATCGCTATCATGAACGGCGGCGGCATCCGCGCCGATGAGAAAGCCGGCTACTGGACCTTCAAGACCTGCAAGCAGGTCAGCCCGTTTGGCAATGTGGCCTGTCTGATGTCTGTCACCGGCAAGCAGATCCAGGATGCACTGGAGTTTGCAGCCCGCTTCGCCGGAACGGAAAAGGAGAACGGCGGCTTCCTGCATGTGGCAGGCGCTTCCTACGAGATCCACGCCGATATCCCCAACACCGTGCAGACCGACGAGAAGAATGTCTGGATTGGCAGTGCCACCGGCACTCCGCGCGTGCAGAATGTGAAGATCTACAACAAGGCTTCCGGTACTTATGAACCGCTGGACGAGAGCAAGACATACGCTCTGGCTGGCATGAATTACACTCTGCGCAATCTGGGCGATGGCTTTGCCATGTTTGATGGCGCAGAGCTGATCAAGGACTATGTGTCTGAGGATTACCTTGTGATGTCTACCTATGCCATGACCTTTGGCGGTGTAGATGCAGAGGGTCTGCCGCATCTGACCACCGCAAACAGCCCGCTGGCCGATTACCCGGGCTATCTGCTGGATTACGAGAATCCCTACGGCGCAGGCCGCATCAGCATCCTGTAATAACTGCATAAAAATGGGCGTACCGTCGCAAAGACGGTACGCTGTTTTTGTATAACAATATAGAACAAAAAAACCATCCGGCATAAACCGGATGGCTTTTTGGTTGGGGATGAGAGAATCGAACTCCCACAAGTAGAGTCAGAGTCTACCGCACTACCACTATGCAAATCCCCAATATTCGATTGCGTTTCGCGGTGTGAGCCGCTCAACGTGTGCTATTATACGCGGAAAAGTGATACTTGTCAAGCGTGATTTTGAAAAAATTGCAAACTTTTTTAAAATGCGCGCACCAGCGGAGAAGTTTCTGCTTTACCATAAACTGGCATATTCTGCACCGGTCTCTTCATATACTAAAATGTACAAACCTTCAAGATACACAAAGAAGAGGAGGACGGCCTATGCTGGAACGAACCCATGCCCAGAACACCCAAACTTTGCTTTCGAGCCGCATCCCGCGGGATACCGAGCACGAACGTTATCACCCAGAACTGGAAGAAGAGCTGAAGGAATGTCTGTTCTGCCTGCGGCGCAATGAGATGATGTTTGATCTGGAGGTAGATACAGACCTGATCGAGCAGCGCATTTACGAGCGGCAGGCGCTTTTGTGCCGCTACCGGTACTTACTGGCCAGGGCGCGGGAGCTGGGGCTGCACACCGTCCTGACGAAGTATCAGCCTGCTGGACAGGTTTGAACAGGTTGGCAGCATAAAAATCTTGACAGAAAGCCCCTTGCGTGTTATCATAAGCAAAGATAAATGCGTACTGGGCTTTGTCCGGCGCGATGAAATTTTGAGAGTTAGAGAGGTTTTCTATTATGGAACGTATTAAGACCATTGCTACTCGTGACCTGACCAAGAGCGTTAAGACCGGCGGCTGCGGCGAGTGCCAGACTTCCTGCCAGTCCGCTTGCAAGACCTCCTGCGGCGTGGCTAACCAGCAGTGCGAGAACAGCAACAAGTAATTTTTGCAACCCCCTGCCGCCTTTGCCGGGCGGCATTTTTTTGTATAATTGGAATGGAGAGTAAAATGGTACACCAGTATCAATTGAACGGCTATAACATCGTGCTGGACACCTGCAGCGGCTCGGTGCATGTGGTGGATGATGTTGCATACGATATCATTGCCATGTACCCGGAGCATACTGCTGACGAGATCGTTTCGGCTATGATGGCAAAGTATGGAGACCGCGAGGATGTCACGGAGGAAGATCTGCGTCAGTGCATCGATGATGTGACCAGCCTGAAGGAAGCAGGCAAGCTGTGGACCCCGGATACCTATGAGAATATGGCTTTCGACTTTAAAAACCGCAACACCGTGGTCAAGGCCTTGTGCCTGCATGTTGCACACACCTGCAACCTGAACTGCTCCTACTGCTTTGCTTCGCAGGGCCGCTATCAGGGCGACCGTGCGCTGATGAGCTTTGAAGTGGGCAAGCGTGCCATGGACTTCCTGATCGAAAACTCCGGCACCCGCCGCAACCTTGAAGTGGACTTTTTTGGCGGCGAACCGCTGATGAACTTTGACATGGTCAAAAAGCTGGTGGCCTACTGCCGTGAGCAGGAGAAGATCCACAATAAGAACTTCCGCTTTACCATGACCACCAACGGTATGCTGATCGATGACGATGTGATCGATTTCTGCAACAAGGAGTGCCACAATGTGGTGCTGAGTCTGGATGGCCGCAAAGAGGTCAACGACCGCTTCCGCAAGGACTATGCAGGCCGCGGCAGCTACGATACCATCGTGCCCAAGTTCCAGGAGTTCGTGAAGAAGCGCGGCGACAAGAACTACTACATGCGCGGCACCTACACCCACTACAACACCGACTTCACCAACGATATCTTCCATATGGCCGACCTCGGCTTTACTGAGCTGAGCATGGAGCCTGTGGTGTCCAAGCCCGGCGACCCCAGTGCCCTGACCGAGGAAGATCTGCCCATCCTGAAGGAACAGTACGAGATCCTTGCCAAGGAAATGATCAAGCGCAACCGCGAGGGCCGCGGCTTTACCTTCTACCACTACATGATCGACCTCACCGGCGGCCCCTGCATCTACAAGCGCATTTCCGGCTGTGGCTCCGGCACGGAGTACATGGCTGTTACTCCTTGGGGCGATCTGTACCCCTGCCACCAGTTTGTGGGCGACCCCAAGTACCTGATGGGCGATATCTGGAAGGGCGTTACGAACACTGCCGTGCGCGATGAGTTCAAGCACTGCAACGCCTATGCCCGCAAGGAGTGCCAGAACTGCTGGGCAAAGCTGTACTGCTCCGGCGGCTGTGCAGCAAACTCCTACCACGCTACCGGCAACATTACCGGTGTGTATGAGTACGGCTGCGAGCTGTTCAAAAAGCGAATGGAATGCGCTATCATGATCAAGGTCGCTGAGAATCAGGAACTTGCCGCCAAGGGCATCGAGGTGCCTATTGAGCTTGGTTCTACCTGTAACGCCTGTGCTGATGGCGAAGCCTGCGAATGAGCACGACCACGCCTATTGTGGATTTTGTGCGCCGTTACGCACAGTCCGGCACCTCGCGGCTGCATATGCCCGGCCACAAGGGCCAGAGCCTTTTGGGCTTTGAGCCGTGGGACATTACCGAAATAAAGGGTGCGGATGAACTGTATGGGGCTGACGGCATCATTGCCCAGAGCGAAGCCAACGCTACCCGGCTGTTCGGCACGGTGCATACCTATTACAGCACAGAGGGCTCGTCCCAGTGCATCCGTGCAATGCTGTGCCTTGCACTGCAGGCTGCGCCCGCAGCCGGACAGCGCCCGGTCCTGCTGGCAGCGCGCAACGCTCACAAAGCGCTGTTGTATGCGGCGGCGCTGCTGGATTTTGATATCCAGTGGCTCTGGCCTGCGCCGCAGGATGCCGGTGCACTTTGCAGCTGCCCGGTGTCAGCTGCAAAGCTGACAGGTGCTCTGCAGGGTTTGGCACAGCAGGGCAAAAGGCCCTTTGGCGTCTACATCACCAGTCCGGATTATCTGGGCGGCGTGCAGGATATTGCAGCGCTGGCCGAAGTGTGCAAGGATTTTGGCGTTCCGCTTCTGGTGGATAATGCCCACGGTGCTTACCTGCGTTTTCTGCCGCAGGGCGGTCAGCATCCTATTGCGCTGGGCGCGGCCATGTGCTGCGACTCCGGCCATAAAACGCTGCCCGTTGTCACTGGCGGCGCATACCTGCATCTGGGCAAAAATGCCCCCATTCAGGACGAAGCCGCTGTGCGCAATGCACTGGCATTGTTTGGTTCCACCAGTCCGTCTTACCTGATCTTGCAGTCGCTGGATAAATGCAATCAGGTTCTGTCGGAGGGTTATCCGCTGCGGCTTTTGCAGTGCTGCGGATATTTGACCCGCCTGCGCCGGGAGCTGAACGAAGCCGCTGCGGCAAAACACTGCCCGGGGTCCGCTGGCACTGGAAAGCGAGCCTCTCAAGGTCACGCTGGATGCTGCTACACTGGGCATGACCGGCACAGAGCTTGCAGAAGCGCTGCGCAGCGCAAAGGTCGAGTGCGAATATGCCGACCCGCGCTATGTTGTGCTGATGTTCACCCCGGCAAATCCGCCGCAGGACTTTGAACGGCTGACTTCTGCCGTTCTCCACATTGTGGAAAACCTTACAGGACCGTTCCCGCTCCCGGAAAAAAACGATCATGAGCTTTTGGAGCTGGAACACGAATTGCACACCTGCTGCAGCATCCGGCAGGCCGTGTTTGCCCCGCAGGAGCAGGTGCCCACAGAGCAGGCGGTGGGGCGTATCTGCGCTATGCCGACGGTTTCCTGCCCGCCTGCGATCCCCATTGTGGTCAGCGGCGAGAAGATCACATCGGCTGCCGTCCGGCTGATGCAGAAATACCATGTAATGCAGGCGGCTGTCCTGCGCAAAACGATCTGATTGTTTCAAAAGGCCCAAAGGCATCGTGCGTTTTGCACGGTGCCTTTTTTGCGCGCATATCCTGCAAAGCATGTGCATACCTTTCCAGTAGAGACGGACAGGGAAAGGAGCACACTGCATGGAACTGAAGATCTTTCGGGATACGCTGCCGCAGGCAGGCACGAGCTGCACCGTCAAGGCAGAACTTCCGCTGGAAACCGAGATCCTGATTTCAGATTATCTTCCGCCGGTGTTCAAGCTGGTCAAATGCTTTGCAAAACCGGTGGTGCTGCAAAAGCAGCTGCAGCCCGGGCGGCTTACATTGGAAGGCTATCTGCGCTGCACTGTGTTTTATCAGGGCGAGGACGGGGCCGGGCTTTGCCAGACCGAGCAGAAGCTGCCGTTTACAAAGCAGCTGGAGGTGCCGGAATTCTCCTTCACCAGCTGGATGGCCATGGTAGAAGGGCAGACCGAATACCTCAACTGCCGGGCGGTAAACCCGCACCGCATCGAGGTGCGCGGAGCCTATGGTCTTGTGGTTACTATCCATACACAGGATAAACAGGAACTGATCACGGCGCTGGCCGATGGCGGCATTGAACAGAAATTGCAGACGCTGAACGGCGTGCGCAGCACCGCGGTGCTGGAAAAGCTGGTCACTGTGGAAGGGGAGCTTGTGTTTGCAAAGCCGCCCGCAGCCATTCTGGATATTACCGGCAGCGCCGCCGTGCGGGAGGTAAAGCTGCTGGCGGGCAAGGCAGTGGTCAAGGGCGAGGTACGTGCCCAATGCGCCTGGCGCGCGGAAGGCGAAAGCAGCCTGCAAAGTCAGGCGGCATCCCTGCCGTTCAATCAGGTGGTGGATCTGGAAGGCGTAGCAGAGGACTGCAGATGCATGTGCGTGCTGGAGCCGGTGGGCTTTGCCCTTGCGGAGGGCGAACAGGAAGCCAGCGGCCAACTGACAGCCAGCGTGATGATGCATTTGCACGCATGGCGGCCCTGCCAGCTGCAATACGTAGCGGATGCCTTTTCTACGCAGTTTGAAACCGCCGTCACGCCGCAGGAATTGGCAGCAGAAGATCTTGCCTGTATGCTGAACGAGACAGCATCTTCCACGGTCTCCGGGCCGCTGCCAGATGCGGATGCTCAGCTGCGCGCCTGCTTTGTGTCTTATGGACCAGCGCAGGTAACACCTTACCGCGATGGCTGGGCCTTTACGGTGCGTGCCGTTGCCACCGCCTTTGCCGAGAACAGTCTTGCCGAGCTGGAAAGCTACGAAAAAACACTGGAGCTTGTCTTTCCGCTTGCAGTAGAAGCCCCGCCGGGTGCACAGTTCAGCCCGGAATGCTGGCTGAGCACCGAGAGCATCCAGTGCAGCTGCACTGGCGGCACATTGGAAGTGACGGTCACCGCCCGTGCCGAAGGAGCCATCCTCTGCCGGAGCACACATCCGGGCATCGGCAGCATTGAGCTGGGCGAACCGCTGACGACTCCGGACCCGGAGATCGCACTGCGCATCTACTATGCACAGGCAGGGGAGGAGTTGTTCGGCATTGCCAGACGGTTCCATGTGTCACCAGCACAGATCCTGACGGCAAATGGGCTGGAAGCCGGTACGCAGGTCCTGCCGCAGGCGATGCATTTTCTGGTGCCGGGCGCATAAATCGACGAAGAACGCTGCCTTTTCAGGCGGCGTTTTCCTTTTGTGCCGAAAAGAAAGTGAAAAAGCCCTTTCTTCTCTGTGTGCGGGAGAGTATAATAAAAAGCGGTGTTTGAAATAGGAAAGGAGTAAAAACAAAGATGAATTCCAAAAGTAAACTCCTTGCCCCGGAGCTTGTCAATGCAGAAAGGCCGGTTTGGGCTTTCTGCAAAAAAATTTTCTGTGAGGGCATGCGGGATGGCGTTCCCATTGCGCTGGGCTATTTTGCTGTTTCCTTCTCGCTGGGCATTGCGGCCCGCCGGGCAGGTTTTACCCCGTTTCAGGGCTTTCTGGTCAGCCTACTGAACAACGCTTCGGCAGGCGAGTACGCTGCATTTGCCATCATCATGGCCAATGCGACCTATCTGGAAGTGGCCATCATCACACTGATCGCCAATGCGCGCTATCTGCTCATGAGCTGCGCACTGGCCCAGCGCTTTGCGCCGGGCACACCCTTCTGGCACAGGCTGCTCATCGGTTATGATGTGACAGACGAGCTTTTTGGCATCACCATTGCACGGCCCGGCAGCCTGAACCCATATTATACCTACGGTGCCATTCTGCTGGCGGCACCGGCTTGGGCCATCGGTACGGCGTTGGGCATCATTGCGGGCAATCTGCTGCCGCTGCGGGCTGTCAGTGCGCTGAGCGTTGCCCTTTACGGCATGTTCCTTGCCATCATCATTCCTCCGGCGCGTAAGAGCAGGGTGGTAGCTGCACTTGTTGCCATCAGCTTTGCGCTGAGCTTTGTGTGCAATTACCTGCCGGGTATTTCCGCTCTTTCGGAGGGCACGCGCACCATTTTGCTCACAGTGCTCATTTCCAGCGCTGCAGCAGTTCTTTTTCCGGTAAATCCAGAAGAGCAGGAGGCAGAGCATGACGCATAATCATTACATTTACATTGCAGTGATGGCGCTGGTATCCTATGCCATCCGCATCCTTCCGCTCACACTGATCCGCAAGCCCATCAAAAATCGCTTCATTCAGTCGTTTCTGTATTATGTGCCCTATGTGACGCTGGCGGTCATGACCTTCCCGGCCATTGTCAACGCGACCCAGAGCCCGGCTGCCGGTGCCATGGCGCTGGTGGTAGGCATTGCAGCTGCTTGGTTCGGCGCAAGCCTGTTTCAGGTATCTGTGGCCTGCTGTGCCGTTGTGTTCGTGCTGGAACTGTTCCTTTAAAATTTCTGTGCCCGGCAGGCTGTCATGCTGCTGGGCACTTTTTCATTGCCCTGCAGGAGGAAATTATCATGAAAAAAATTCTTATCACCGGTGCAGGCGGCTTTGTCGGCTCCCGCATTTTGCAGCAGTGGCAGGGGAAGTACGAGCTTTGCGCCCTTCCAAAAGGCTTTTTCTGTACAGCCGATGAAGCTCTCACCCGTGCACAGGTGGAAGCTTTGCATCCGGATGTGATCCTGCACACCGCCGCTCTTTCCGATACCAGTTACTGTGCGCAGCATCCGGCAGGAAGCTTACCGTGCCAATGTGGAGCTGCCAGTCTGGCTGGCACGGGCTGCGCAGCAGACGAAGGCAAAGCTGGTGGCATTCAGCTCGGATCAGGTCTATGCTGGTGTGCAGCAGCAGGGGCCGCTGCCGGAAACACTGGCCCTGCATCCCGCAAACATTTACGGCCAATACAAGCTGAAAGCAGAGCAGCGTGTGCTGGAACTCTGCCCGGACTCGGTCCATCTGCGTGCCAGTTGGATGTATGACCTGCCCGGCTATGGGCTGCCCATCCGGGGCAATCTGCCGCTGAATCTACTGCGTGCCGCGCTGAAGGGAGAGGCTCTGCGCTTCTCCCGGAACGACCACCGCGGCGTGACCTATGTGCGGCAGGTGATCGAAAATCTGGAGCCCGCCATGGCGCTGCCAGGCGGAGTATACAATTTTGGCAGCGGCAATGCCGAAAACATGGTATGCACCGCCCGGCAGTTTGCCGAAACGCTGGGAATCGCTGTGCAGATCGAGGAAGAAAGCTGGGGCCGGAACCTTGTGATGGACACCACAAAACTGGAACGCTTCGGCATCCGGTTCGACACCACTCATCAGGGCATCCAGCGCTGTTTAAAAGATTACGGGCTGAGAACGCTGTAAAATTTCCATATC
>ENA-OQKQ01000550-OQKQ01000550.1-human-gut-metagenome-genome-assembly--contig:-NODE-550-length-12011-cov-1.802928_pt1 | contig 12011 bp, 17 predicted proteins | sample MGYA00242651_ERZ504803 | MGnify/ENA primary metagenome ERZ504803 (study PRJEB26092, sample SAMD00036380) | human gut metagenome | host: Homo sapiens | study: EMG produced TPA metagenomics assembly of...
AGCGGATAATCCAGTACATTCTTCACCTGCTGTTCCTGTACTTTCTGTCACATAAAGCTCATCAGGAATCTTCCTGTCAAGATATCGATATCCCAGCCATATCACCGTTAGCAGATCCAGGCATATGATCCACCAGAGAAGATGTCTGTATTTTGTTCTTCTGTCCATTCTGCCACATCCTTTCTTTTGTAAAACCAAACTCTCTTCCACCAGCATTTTTACAGAAAAAAAAGAGAAGCGATCCTGTTGGATCATCCTCTCTTATTATGCTGTGAATACAGCTATTTCAGTCTTGTATTTTTATGAACCCGTGCCAATTCTTTCATTTCTTTTGCGTTTTCAAAAACTGCCTGTGTAAGTTCAGCTCCACCCAGAAGTCTGGCAAGTTCTCTCACAGAATCATCTCCTTCCAGCGGATGAATCTCCGTGATCGTTTCTGTACCCTTCTGATGTTTTTTCATTTCAAAATGTGTATCTGCCATTGCAGCAATCTGCGGAAGATGCGTAATACACAATACCTGGTGACATTTTCCGATAACTGCCATTTTTTCGGATACTTTCTGCGCTGTCCTGCCACTGATACCTGTGTCGATCTCATCAAAGATCAATGTCTCTATCTGATCTCTGTCTGCAAGAATTGCTTTTATTGCAAGCATGATCCTGGAAAGTTCACCGCCAGATACAATCCTGCCTAATGGTTTTACGCTCTCACCCGGATTGGTAGAAATTTCATATTCTATATCATCAAACCCATTATCTGTATATTCTTTTTTTCGTTGAAAATCAATATGAAACTGTACGTCCAGAAAATTCAGATCTTTCAATCCCTCAATAATCTTATCCGTAAGCATCTGGCTGTATTTTTTCCGGATAACAGAAAGTTTATCCGAAACAATTTCAAGCTGTGCTCTGCTTTTTTCTACTTCAGCTTTTGCTCTCCGGAAATTCTCCTCATATCTGTCAAGATCTTCCAGTTTTTGTTTCTGGTTGCCGCAGTATGTGTGGATTGCCTCGATTGACTGTCCATACTTTGCTTTGAGATTGTTGATCAGATCCAATCTTTTTTCTGTTTCATAAAATGTTTCTCCGTCAAAGTTCAGTTCATCCACATAAGAGGAAAGCTCTCTGTTGAAATCATTCAAAAGCCCATCGATTTCCTGAAGTGCTGACGACATGGATTCCAGCTGGCTGTCATACTCCGTGACACGCATCAGCTCTTTCACTGCATTTCCAACCGCTTCTCCGGCTCCCTGCACGGAATCATTTCCTGTCAGATCCCGCACCTCCTGCAGAGTCTCAAGAATCTTCTTCCCGTTATCCAGCTTACGGTACAGCTTTTCCAGTTCTTCATCCTCTCCCGGATTCAAATTCGCGCTTTCAATTTCTTTAATCTCAAATTCCAGGAAGCACGCTCTCTGTTTTCTCTGTTCTTCATTCCATATCAAGTGACTTTATTTTTTTAGGCTGTCACGATATGTACGATATGCACGATTCACTTTTTCTTTGACCGGATAGATTTTCATCTTTACCATATGCATCCAGAATCTCCAGCTGTTTATCCTGATAAAGCAGAGACTGGTGCTCATGCTGCCCCGTGTATATCCAGAAGGCAGGAAGCTACTGCTTTCATCTGTCCAACCGTGCAGGTCTCCCCATTAATCTTGTTGATACTCCTGCCATCCAGAATTTTACGTGTCAGCAATACCTGTCCTTCTTCCAGCTCAATCCCCAGTTTGCCCAGTGCTTCTTCAGCTCTTGGATTTTCACCTGAAACAACAGCTCCACCATTGCATATGACGCACCTTCGCGGATCATATCCTTTGCAATTCTGCTGCCCAGGATCAGCTGCATGGAACCCAGCAGAATCGATTTACCTGCTCCTGTCTCACCAGTCAGAATATTCAGTCCCGGCCCAAATTCTACTTCAATATCTTCAATAAGTGCCAGATTCTTCACATGAAGATGAACTAACATAATTTCAGAATTCCTTTCAGCTTCTCAGCAACAATTTCTGCCTGCTCTGCATCACGTGCCACACACATGACTGTATCATCTCCGGCAATACTTCCAAGAATCTCCTTCCATTTCAGGGCATCCAACGCAGCCGCCACCCCCATAGCCATTCCCGGCACAGTGCGGATCACAAGCATATTCTGACCTACATCAAGTGATGTCAGTGTATCCTGGAGAATCCTTGTGTATTTGTCTCCCAGTTCCGCAGACGGTTCTGTAAGAATCGCGTAACGGGATTTTCCATCCTTTCCTGCAACTTTCATAAGCTTCAGTGCCCGGATATCTCTGGAGACTGTAGCCTGTGTTACTTTGAATCCTGCCTCATTCAGTCTGGCAGCAAGTTCCTCCTGTGTATCAATATCATATTCCTGGATCAGTTCTATGATCTTTTCATGTCTTGCACTTTTCACTGCATTACCTCCATCACATTGTCACTGTTATTCCATCTTCTGCCGTAATACCTCTACAAAGCTTAAATGATTTAATTTCAGGATTTTCACACTGGCTGAAGCTTTTTGAATCACGATCCTGTCTCCCGTCACGATCGGAATTTCTGTATCTCCGTCAAAAGAAGCAAGCCCCTGTTCCTGAACCTGCCTGCGGCCTTCTCCCAGCTCTACTGTAATAACATCTTCCTCCGGAAAAATAATACTGCGGGTATTCAATGTATGCGGAGCGATCGGTGTCATCAGCGTCATCGCCGCATTTGGAGATACAATAGGTCCTCCACATGAAAGGCTGTAACCGGTAGAACCTGTCGGTGTGGCAATAATAATTCCATCTGCATTATACGAATTAAGATAGACATCATTCACATAATTTTTAAATCTTACAACTCGAAGGGGGCCCTCTCTGCCTATTACAATATCATTCAGTGCAATGTCCTGCCCAATGATCTTATCACCATGCCAGACTGTTCCTGTAAGCATCATTCTTTCTTCGATCTCATAGTCATCTGCGATCAGTTTATCCAGTGCAGCATGTATCGACTGTCTATCTACTTCAGCCAGAAACCCCAGCGTCCCGAGATTGATTCCCAGCATTGGTAATTTTTCTAGTAAACAACATCTCTGGCAGCCTGAAGGAGTGTACCATCACCGCCCAGAACCAGAATACACTGTGTTCCCTCTGGAATCAGTTCCGGATTTGTATAATGGTATGCCCCTTCCAACTTACGTTCCGCCTGCTGAACCTGACATTTTCTTTCCTATTTTTTTTACAGATAAAGAAACAATTTCATTTGTGATCTGAAAATCTTTATCTTTATCACTGTTTGTGATGATATAAAACTTATCCATCTCCCCTAGACCTTCCTTAATCCAGTTGACTGTGTGCCTCCTGCACTACAGCCTCAGGTGTTACTTCAAGAGAGGACTGGATCACTTCCCCTTCCGGTCTCTTTTTCAAATGAAGCAAGTATTCAATATTTCCCTCTGGTCCCTTGATCGGTGAAAACGAAAGATGGCACAGCTCCATTGCAATTGTAGACGCATAAGCGATCACTTTTTCAATGACTTCCAGGTGCACTGCCGGATCACGTACAACGCCTTTTTTCCCAACTTTTTCTCTTCCTGCTTCAAACTGCGGTTTGATCAGACAGACGATCTCTCCATCATCTGTAAGGAGGTTTCTCACTGGAAGAAGCACTTTTGTCAGAGAAATGAAAGAAACATCTATTGATGAAAACTGTGCCGGCTCCTGCAGATCTTCCGGAAGTACATAACGGATATTCGTTTTTTCCATACATACCACTCTCGGATCATTACGAAGTTTCCAGTCAAGCTGTCCATATCCGACATCGATTGAATAGACCTTCACTGCACCATTCTGGAGCATACAGTCTGTAAATCCGCCAGTGGATGCCCCAACATCCATACATACCTTTCCATCCAGAGAAACGCCAAAATTATTCATGGCTTTTTCCAGTTTCAGTCCTCCACGGCTTACATATGGAAGTGTATTTCCGCGTACTTCAATCTTCACCGTCTCCTTGAACATTGTTCCCGCTTTATCTTCTTTCTGTCCGTCCACATAAACATCTCCGGACATAATATATGCTTTTGCTTTCTCTCTGGAAGGTGCAAGTGCACGCTCTACCATCAAAAGATCCAGTCTTTCTCATTCCTGCTCCTCATATTCCTCAATCGCATCAAGAATATCCGGTGCTGAAAGCCCGATTTTGGCTCTCAGACTGGCAATTTCTCCATGCTCTACAAAAACGATTCCAGATAGCGATCGGAAGTACTCTTACTTCCGGATGACATGCTTCCATATAAGCTGCCACATGCTCACCAAATCCACCGTTTCTGACATTTTCTTCTACTGTTACAAATAATTTATGATCTTTTGCAAGCTCATCAAGAAGCTCTGTATCCAGTGGCTTCACAAATCTTGCATTTACAAATGTTGGATTTTCACCTTTGTTCTTCAGTTCTTTGCAGACCTGTTCACAGACCTCCGTCATGCTTCCAACAGACAGAAGTGCTGTTTTCTCTCCACGGTAAAGAACTTCACTTTTTCCAAAACGTATCGGGCTGTCAAATTCCTCCAGTCCCTGATATGCAGTGCCTTTGGGATAACGGATTGCACATGGTCCTGCCGCATGAACTGCAAATTCCAGCATTTTTTCAAGTTCTCTTCCATTTTTTGGTGCCATGACCGTCATATTGGGCATCATTGTCAGATAAGACAAGTCAAAATTTCCCTGATGTGTCTCTCCATCTGCTCCTACAAGACCTGCCCTGTCAATCGCAAAGATCACGTGCAGCTTCTGCATGCAGACATCATGAAGCATCTGGTCTACTGCCCTCTGTAAGAAAGAAGAATAAATCGCTACGACTGGTATCACGCCACCCAGGGCAAGGCCGGCTGCAAAACTGACTGCATGCTCTTCGGCAATTCCAACGTCAAATAATCTGTCCGGAAAAACTTTTTCAAAAGCCTTCAGTCCGGTTCCCTCCTTCATTGCCGCTGTAACTGCCGACAAGCTTCGGATTTCTTTCCCAGTTTCACCATAACCTGTGAAAATCATCTGTATACGTCGGTCCTTCTTCACGGTAAAGCTGTCTGTCCAGTTTTTATGTCAAACGGGCCAGTTCCATGGAACTGATCCGGATGCAGACTTGCCGGTTCATATCCTCTGCCTTTGTGCGTCAGGACATGAACGATCACTGGTCCTTCCACACGTTTTGCTTCGTTAAAAAGTTTCATCATCTGCCGCATATTGTGTCCGTCAACCGGTCCAAGATACGTCAGTCCCATATTTTCAAAAAGCATTCCCGGTATGATCAGCTGTTTGATACTGCTCTTGGTCCTGCGCATGGTATCTACAACCGCAGTACCTACCTTCGGTACCTTCTTAAGCGTCTTAGTTACATTCAGTTTCATTCCCGTGTAAGCTTCCGCTGTACGCAATGCACTGAGATAAGAAGACATTCCACCAACATTTTTGGAAATAGACATATTATTATCATTGAGTACGATAATAAAATTGGTTTTCAATTCTGCTGCATTATTCAATGCTTCATATGCCATGCCACCTGTCAGTGCACCATCTCCGATCACTGATACGACACGATAATTCTGTCCAAGCAGATCTCTGGCTCTTACATAGCCCAGCCCCGCTGAGATTGAATTAGAACTGTGGCCTGCATCAAATGTATCACAGTCACTTTCACAGCGTTTCGGAAATCCACTCATTCCGCCTTCTTTTCGAAGATTTTTGAATCCTTCTTTTCTTCCTGTCAGAATCTTATGGGTATATGCCTGATGTCCCACATCCCATACGATCTTATCCTGTGGAAGATCCAGCACATTATGCAAAGCCAGTGTCAGTTCCACTACCCCAAGATTCGATGCCAAATGGCCTCCTGTCTGGCTGACTGACTCAATCAGGAACTGTCTGATCTCATCTGCAAGCTGTGGAAAATCTGCCAACGCTATCTTGTGTATATCATTAGGCTTATTGATCTTTTCCAACATCCTTCGTATCCCTCTTTCATTTCCTGCGGGTTGCCATTTCCATGACCAGCTCCGTCAGGAACTCATTTTTATTATACAGTCTGTCCAGAACTGCCAGAGCTTTTTCAGAAAGTTCTCTGACCTGCTCAGATGCTTTCTGTACCCCAAAAAGAGTCACATAAGTAACTTTGTTGTTTTTTTCATCACTGTGTACCGGCTTTCCCAATTCCTGACTGGTACTTGTCACATCCAGAATATCATCCTGTATCTGGAATGCCAGACCAATATCCGATGCAGCCTGTTCGATCATGGAGGTCTGTTCCTCGTCCGCTCCTGCCAGAACAGCTCCTGCCATCATGGACGCTTCGATCAGTGCAGAAGTTTTGTGTTCATAAATGTAATCGAGAAGGTCCTTCTCCAATGGTTTGCCATCATTTTCCACATCAACACTCTGACCGCCCAGCATACCGTAAATACCTGTTTTTTCTGCCATAATCCGCACAGCCCGGATCACCCTGTCTTTGTCATCTGTCAGTTCAAATGCACGAAACATGGTCTCATAAGCATAATTCAAAAGTGTCACACCGCTTAATACGCCCATTGCCTCACCATACACTTTGTGCGTAGTCAGACGACCACGGCGATAATCATCATTATCAATTGCCGGCAGATCATCATGTATCAGAGAATGTGTATGAATCATTTCGATTCCCGCCATAAACGGTTCAGCAAGTTTCTCATCCCCTCCAAATAATCGAAGAGTCTCCAGAAGAAGGATCGGCCTCAGTCTCTTGCCGCCGGCACACATGCTGTAGTTCATCGCCTGTGCCATCGTTTTGGAAAATCCACGTTCATCCGGAAGCCATCTGCGGATCACTTCTTCTGCATAATCTGTTCTCTGCTGTAATTCTTCTTTAAAATTCACGTAATGTCCCATCCTCATCCATCTGAAGCATCTTCTTTTCTACAGTATCCAGTCTGTCACTGCAGTATTTCAAAAGCTCCATACCTTTTTTGTATAAACGAAAAGAATCCTCCAGCGATGTGTCACCACTCTCCAGCTTTTCAGCAATGGTGTCCAGTTCCTGAAAGACTTCTTCTATTTCTCTGTTCTGTGTATCTGTTTTCTGAATCTGTTCTGTCATTTATTCCAGTCTTCCTTCCTGCTGCTTCGCACTTCTGCCTCGATCACACCATCTGTCACAGAAATCTCCAACAGATCTCCGGAATGTACCTGTTTTGTGGATATAATTCCATTTCCCTCTCTGTCCGAAACAAAAGAATATCCCTGATTTAATTTATACAAAGGAGACAGTCCTCTGTATCGTTCCAGATAGATTCCAAGCATATGTCTTTCTTCTGCAATGCGGTTTTTCATTGCTCTTCGAAGCAATTCATCAAGATCAGCCAGACGCTGTCTGTTATCCCTGAGCTTTGCTTCCGGGTTCAGATACTGAAAACGCATCTGATACTGCATCAGCTGTGCACGGCCAAGTTCTGCCCTGCGCTGCATTGCCTTCTGTATACGGTCTCTGAGGCCAGCAATATTCTGCAGTATCTGTCTGAAATCCGCCACTGCAAGTTCTGCAGCTGCCGAAGGCGTTGGGGCACGAAGATCTGCCACAAAATCTGCGATCGTAAAATCAGTTTCGTGACCTACTGCCGAAATAATGGGCGTCCTGCACTCAAAAATAGCTCTGGCAACTTTTTCTTCATTAAATGCCCAGAGGTCTTCGATCGATCCACCGCCTCGTCCGACAATAATCACATCAACCTCTGCCTGATCCAGCATATGGATTCCACGTACATACTGTCTGCTGCTCCTTCTACCCTGTACAAGTGCCGGATACAAATAATCTGCAGATAGGATCACGTCTCAGTGAAATATTTCTATATCCTGCACGGCCGCTCCCGTAGGCGCAGTAACGACTCCCAGCCTGTGGATAAAAGCCGGAATTGGCTGTTTGTACTCCTGTGCAAACATTCCCATCTCTTCAAGCTCTGTCTTCAACGCCAGAAATCTCTCATAAAGTGCACCTGCTCCTTCAAGCGAAATTTCTTTTGCATACAGCTGATATCTGCCATCCCTCTCATATACATCCACGGCACCACCTACTACGACACGGTCACCGTCTTTCATTCGAAATGCCAGTCCTCTTCTGTGTCCGGCAAACATTACACAGGAAAGCACTCCTGTCTCATCTTTCAGTGAAAAATAAATGTGTCCACTGGTATGATATTTGCAGTTGGAAACTTCTCCCTTTACATAGATCTTCTGCAGAATAAAATCCTGTGTAAACATATTCTTGACATATCGATTGATCTGGCCCACTGAAAAAATATTTTTCATTTTTATTATTCTGTGCTTTCTTCAGACGCTCTCTCAGGATTTTTCTGATCTTTGGAAGCTTTTCCATCCTTTTTGGATGAACGAATGATAATCTTTGCAGAATGAGTCTGACGACGTGGTTTCTTATGTTCCTCACCGGAGTCCTTCTTACCACTGGCGATTTTTCCAAGAATACCGTTAACAAAAGAGCCGGAGTCTTCCCCACCAAAAAGTTTTGCCAGTTCTACTGCTTCGTTGATAGCAACTCCAACCGGTACTTCTTCATCCATTTTCATTTCATAAACAGCCAGACGCAATGCAGTCAGGTCAACACGGTTCATTCGTGTAGTTTTCCATCCACGGCTGTATTCATTCAGGATCTGGTCGATCTCATCCAGATGTTCCAGAATATGCTGATATTTGTTCTGTATTGCTTCCTGATCTTTTTCTTCCAGTTCTCCTAGTGTATCAAAATACATGGAAACCTGATCTGACATTTCATTTTCAGAATTAAACTGTGTCATAAACAGCAGTTTAAAAATATGTTCTCTCTGTTCGCTTCTTCGCATGTTTCCTCCTAAAGAAAAAAGGAAAGGTTTACTTTCCTTTTTTCTCTCTTCCAATTTCCTTTACTTATCATTCTCCATATCAACACCTGCAATACGGATGTTTACATCTGCTACTTCCAGGCCTGTCATATTCTCAATGGATGATTTAACTTTGTCCTGAACTTTCTTACTGACTTCCAGAATATTCTTTCCAAATTCAATATTCAGAGTAAGATCCACGGTAACCACACCTTCCAGTACAGTGATCTTAACACCCTTGGAAAGATTCTTGACGCCAAGCTTGCTTACCAGTTCATTGGTGATATTTCCTTCCATGGAAGCGACACCCTCAACTTCTGTGGCCGCAAGTCCTGCGATAACAGTTACTACTTCATCAGCAATCTTAACTTCACCAATCCCACCTACATCCTGTAATTTATAAGTTGTTCTTTTTCTGCCATTCCAATTCCTCCTGCGGATTTCGAATCGAATTTTGTTATTGTTCACTCCGTTCACAATAACGAATCTGTCAATTATTTATAGGCTTAGTATATCAAATCTGACTGCAAAATAAAAGCGTTTATTTACTGAATTCTGTCAGTACCAGATCTGGATTACGGTCTTCTGTCATGCCTACGCTCCATGCGTTTACAAACAAAAGCAGTGGATTGCCCTTCAGGTCTGTAACCTTCTTCATATCGGAAGTTCCGACAATCTTGGCAACATCAACTTCTTCTTTATTTGCAATCCAGCGGATATGCTCATATGGCAGGTTTTCCAGACGGATTTCTACATTATATTCATTCTCGAGACGATATTTCAGTACATCAAACTGAAGGACACCAACAACACCGACAATAATCTCTTCCATACCTGTATTAAACTCCTGAAAGATCTGGATTGCACCTTCCTGTGCGATCTGGTTGATTCCCTTAACAAACTGTTTACGCTTCATGGTATCGATCTGACGAACTCTTGCAAAATGTTCCGGTGCAAAAGTCGGAATCCCTTCAAATGCAAAATTTTCTTTCCAGGTGCGCAGATCGTATCTCCGATAGAAAAAATGCCCGGATCAAATACTCCGATAATATCTCCTGCATATGCCTCATCTACCACATGACGGGATTCTGCCATCATCTGCTGTGGCTGAAGAAGACGCATCTTCTTATCCCCCTGCACATGATAAACTTCCTGGGAAGCATCAAATTTGCCGGAACAGATTCTCATAAATGCGATTCTGTCTCGATGTGCTTTATTCATATTTGCCTGAATCTTAAATACAAATGCCGAGAAATCATCAGACATCGGATCAATCTCGCCTTCATCGGATACTCTCGGAAGTGGCGATGTTGTCATCTTGAGGAAATGTTCCAGAAATGTTTCCACACCAAAGTTTGTCAGCGCAGAACCAAAAAAGACAGGTGTCATATTTCCTTTGCTTACCTGTTCCTGATCAAAATCCACACTCGCTCCATCCAGAAGTTCGATTTCTTCCATCAGCTGTTCTCTCTGATCCGGATCCACAATATCATCCAACCGTGCATCATCAATGTCAATTTCTTCGATCACACCCTCCTTGGTTCCTTTCTGTGTATCAGAGAAAGTCAGGACTTTATGTGTATTACGATCATAAACTCCGCGGAATTTTTTACCGGAACCGATCGGCCAGTTGATCGGACATGTTGCAATTCCGAGTTCTTTTTCTATTTCATCCAGAAGATCAAACGTATCATTTGCATCTCTGTCCATTTTGTTGATAAAAGTAAAAATAGGAATATGACGCATAACGCAGACTTTGAAGAGTTTTCTGGTCTGTGCCTCTACACCCTTGCTTCCATCAATAACCATGACAGCTGAATCAGCAGCCATCAGTGTACGGTAAGTATCTTCAGAGAAATCCTGATGTCCCGGAGTATCCAGGATATTGATACAATAGCCATCATAATGGAACTGCAGTACAGATGAAGTTACAGAAATACCTCTCTCTTTCTCTATTTCCATCCAGTCAGACACTGCATGGCGGGATGTAGCTTTACCCTTAACACTTCCTGCCAGATTAATGGCGCCTCCATACAGCAGGAATTTCTCTGTCAGAGTTGTCTTACCTGCATCCGGGTGGGAGATAATGGCAAAGGTTCTTCTTTTTTCTATTTCTTTCGCATACTTAGACACGTTTTTCCTCCTGTCTATTATCTGTTTTCTCAATTATCCAATTTCTATACAACTTTTTATTCTAGTATATCAAATACCCTGATGTCAAGAAAAAAAGGGAAGAACTGCCCGGCTCAAAAGTCCGGACAGTTACCCTGCAGGATACGGTCTGCAAATAACCATACAGACGCATTTTAATCATAGATTCCTTCCGTAACAATATCTTCTCCTGAAGTTTCCTGCTCCTTGTATGTATCAGTCTGTTGCTCATCTGTCTTCTCTTCGCCATCACTTTCCGAGGTCGTATCTGTTGCCGCTTCATCATTGCCTTCATTTAATGGCGTGATCACAATATTTTCCGGTGTGATTCCTGTCTTTCTTTTTACAATATCTTCAATCTGTGCACGCTGTGCATCTTCCAGCTCAGCCTCCGGAACAACCACATCTGCAGTCTCACCCGTCAGATTGACAATTGCATTTTCAAATCCTTTCGCCTCCAGAAGCATTTCTGCGGCAGCTTCCTTTTCGGATATTTCAGTCATCTGCACCATCGTATTTACTGCTTCCTGTTTCTGCTCATCTCCAACCTCTGTATTGTTCAGGATCTCCTGCAGATCCGCTTTACTCTGAGAGCGAACCTGTTCTCTTGATAATTTTGCCTGTGCTGCAAAATCCGATGCTCCTGTAAGGACCGCTTCTCCCGGCGTACTGCTTCCATCTGGTACTTCCGCAGTCTCCGCAGCAGTCTCTGCATTTTCATCTGCTACCGCTGTTTCATCACTCAGATCATACTCTACCTGGTCCAGGATACTGCTATTGTCCGTGCTTGCCTCTTTATCACCAATTCCCAAATCTACATCTGCAAAGTTCAAATACCCCGGCTACGGCGATCAGAATTGCAAGAGACTGTGATGATCACCTGATTTTTTTGAATATTTTTTTCACGTCTAACTCTCATTTCATTTTCATTATTCTAACTTTTATGTAGTCATCTATCTGAATAACTGCCA
>ENA-OQKQ01000551-OQKQ01000551.1-human-gut-metagenome-genome-assembly--contig:-NODE-551-length-11984-cov-2.633718_pt1 | contig 11984 bp, 16 predicted proteins | sample MGYA00242651_ERZ504803 | MGnify/ENA primary metagenome ERZ504803 (study PRJEB26092, sample SAMD00036380) | human gut metagenome | host: Homo sapiens | study: EMG produced TPA metagenomics assembly of...
AAAGCTCTTTTGCATCAGCACTAAGAGCAACTCTTTTTCATTTGCGATAAGAACCCTTCTGTCGGATAATTCATGATTCGTGTCACGGATAAGTTTCCTCAACGCCATTATAATGTCACATTTTTGCCGCCAATATAATAGCCTTTGTCTGCATCGACATTGATTGCATCATACCATGAAGAAAATGCAACATCGGAGTTTACTATGATTTGCTCTGCTTTATCATCAGGCACGTTTTGAAGAGAAATATGCCAATCTCCATGATTTTGACGCATCACCGTTGTTTCGGATTCTGTCCACATCTCCGCCATAGAGAAGATGGAAGTCACGAGAAATACCGCAAGAATGATACAAATGCGTGTCATGCGGCTTTGCCGCCTATGCACCTTTTGCAGAAATAGGGATAAGGCTTAAATAGCTTTTCATTCGCGGCACCTCCCTAAATCAGTCAGAACACCGTCCGACACCTGTAATACCCGGTCTGCGGTCTGTGCGATACTGCGGTTGTGGGTAATCATAATAATGGTCTGCTCATACTTCTTTGACGCTTCTTTTAGCAGGGTGATAACTTCGCTACTGTTCTGCGTATCAAGGTTTCCTGTCGGCTCGTCGGCAAGAATTAAGGACGGACGTGTAATAAGGGCGCGTCCGATTGCCACGCGCTGCTGTTGACCGCCAGACAACTGGCTCGGCAAGTGGTTACGCCGTTCTTTCAGATTAAGAACCGTAAGCAGTTCTTCCAGATACTTCTTATCGGGTTTCTGATAATCGAGCAGCACCGGGAAAATGATATTCTGCTCAACGGTCAGTTCTGGAATTAAGTTGAATGCCTGAAAGATAAAGCCGATGTTCCTGCGCCGGAACACGGTCAACTTTCGGTCGTTCATGGAAAAAATGTCCTTGCCATCAATCAGCACCTTGCCGGAAGTCGGCGTGTCCAACGCGCCGATCATGTTCAGCAGCGTACTTTTACCGGAACCGGATTCCCCGACGATTGCCACATACTCGCCCTTTGGAACAGAAAAGCTGACATTCTTTAATGCCTTGACAGCGGTTTCTCCGCTGCCATAGGTCTTACTGATATTTTTGACTTCTAATAAGTTCATAGTGCAAACACCTCTTTCTGAATGATTTTGCGATATAGACAAGCTGTCTTTGTTTGTCCTGCCTATGTTTGAAAGGATAGCACCTGAATATTACTGTAAGCCTACAGCCAGCCTACAATTTTGTAGGAATCAGAAAATTCATTGTGAAAGTTGTCCCGATACCTAATTCGCTGTCAACCTCAATGGTGCCGTTATGTGCTTCAACGATTGCCTTTGCCAGAGGTAAGCCCAGTCCAATCCCTTGCTTGTCCTTGGAAAAACGGCTGCGATAAAACCGCTTGAAGATATGGTATAGATCCTCCGGGTGGATGCCGCATCCATTATCCTTTATCACAATTTGGACACCAGACGGCAATTCCTTCCACGCAACACGAATCGTTGCACCACTTTCTGTATGGTCAAACGCATTTTTCACAATATTGTCGATTGCCTCATTCAACCAATCACGATCACAAAAAAGAGAAAGATGATCCGAGCCAGACAGAATGATTTCTTTCTTTTCCTGTCTGGCTCTATATGCAAAATGCAGTTCAATATCCCGCATCATATCTGCAACATTTTCTGCGTTCTTTTCCAAGACAATGGCTCCGGCATCCAATCTTGTAATCTTGAGCAGACTTTGCACCAGTGTTTCGATACGGTCAAGTTCCTGCTCAGACAAACCCGCAAATTCTTTCACGGAGGACACTTCTATATCCTCGTCTTGAAGGAGTCCGTTATAAATATTGAGTGCTGCCAGCGGTGTTTTCAGTTGGTGTGAAATGTCGGAGATTGTATTTTTCAAAAACTCTTTCTCTCGTAACTCGTTATCTGCATGGGCATTTAACACTGCCGCTAAAGAATTGATGGAATGAAACAGTCGGTACAATTCGCCCTCATTGTCACATTCAATACGGGCATTGCGATCACCATCAAGATACGCATTGATTTGTAATATCGCCTGCTCCATGATCTGATTTTGCCGATTAAAATATACAAAGCAGACTGCCCATACAGCACCACCAGCCAATGAAAAAGGATTAGCAATAACAGAGAAAGCCGGCGATATGATAGCCATAGAAAAACCTCGGCTAAGAGAAATGTAACCCCAAAAACCAGTGAAAGCGAATGAAATAGATTTTTGATTTCTTTATTTGCCAGTATCTTCATTCTGCACCTCACCCGATAATATTCCATTTATATCCCATACCTCGAACAGTCAGGACGCATTTGTGGTTCACTTGGATTATCCTCGATCTTCATACGAAGCCGACGCATATAGACCGTAAGGGTACTACTGTCGATATAATTACCCGTCGCAATCCCATAGCTTATCTAAAATTTGTCCCTTTGTCAGCACCATGCTTGGGTTTCTCATAAACAAGCACAGTAGCTTGTATTCCGCGGCAGTCAAATCCAACAGCTCCCCATTTTTGAAAACCTGTCCTTGCAGCAAAAGAACTTTGATGCCATTCGACTGCAATTCTGTGTCTGCTGCTTGAAAAGAATTTGCACGTCGAAGTAAGGCGTTAATCCTTGAAACGAGAACCCCCAGTTTGAACGGTTTTGTGATATAGTCATCACCTCCAATATCCAGCCCCATAATAATACTTGTTTCCTCATCCGAAGCCGTCAGAAAAATAATTGGCACCTTTGATTTAAGTCGAACTCTTTTGCAAAATTCAAAGCCAGACCCATCTGGCAGAGATACGTCCAACACCAACAAATCATATTTTCCGTCTGTCCACAATTCCTCCGCTTCTTTGAGCGTTCTGGCGATATTTAATTCAAATCCCTGCTTTTTGAAAGCAAAAGAAAGCCCGTTAATCAGGCTTAGATCATCTTCAAGAAGTAATATATTACTCATACTTTTTTACCTTTCCTTGTTTTGTTCGACCATCAATCGGCTTTTCCGCATCCTTTGGAATTAGCCAGATAGTTGCCATCTTTACAGCTCCAGATATGCGCCCGGCGGCACAATAGTAATTTACTCTACGAGGTGTCACGCCCCATTTTTCGGCGGCCTCTTTTAGTGTCATATAATCCATTCTGCACCTCCACAGCGTACATTATAGTTCTTTGCCTCGAACAATACAAGCTTATCACCAATCGCAGCTTTATAAAATTGGCATAATCGTACAGTTTTTCAGGCATAATAAGGTCATTCCATCACATAAACCGGAACGATACAATATTATTGAGGTGAACGATTATGCCGATTGATGATTTAACTGCTTTAGGGCAAAAAATGCGGGAAGCCCGAAAGAATAAAGAACTGACACAACAGGAACTTTCCGATCTAAGCCATGTTTCTGTAAAGCAAATTGCCAATATCGAAAAAGGGAAAATGAACCCGTCCTATTTGATTTTGAGAGCATTGGCAAAAGTCCTGCACATCTCTTTAGATACGCTTATAAATCCAGATATTTCTCTGGAGGATGAGGGTGTCAATCAGATGAAAATGCTTTATTCCAGCTGTCCGCCAGAAATGCGTGACACCCTGTTGCATCACACCCAGGAAACGATGAAAGAGCTAACAGAGTTGTCCGAGAAATTTGAACGAATTGAGCCAGTGAGTGAAATTTAACGATTCTCTCACTGGTTCTTTTCAATTTCGGAGAAAAGAGGCAAGCACAGCAAGCGAGTACCCGCTTGCAAATTTTGAGATTCTCAGATCCCTTACCCGAAAATTCAAAATTGCTTGTTTGGATAGTCCCAAACCCTTATGAAGAACGGAGGCGGCGCATAAGGAACGGCGGCCTTGATGTTACTCAAAACCGCCGCAGTACCCGGAAAATCCATTTTGGGCGCACAAAGCTGCCTGCCCTGCAACGGTTTTTTCTTTCCCCGTCTTGCGGGGCAGGATCGCTTAGCTTATTCGGTTTTAGTTTTGCTCTTGTTCGGCTGCCTCTTTCAGCCGGTCAAAACTCTCATCGCTGATGATGTGTTCAATACGACAGGCATCGGCCTCCGCAGTTTTGGGGTCAACGCCTGCGGTGATAAACTGCTCGGTAAAGAAGCAGTGACGCTCGTAGATTTTTTCGGCTACCTCGCGGCCCACATCGGTCAGATGGAGAAAGTGATCTTCGTCCATCATAAGAAAGCCGCCTCCCCGCAAGGTAGCCACTGCATGGCACACGCTGGGCTTTGACACCTCCATGTGCCGGGCCACATCTACGGAGCGCACCATACCGCGTTTCTTTGGAGAACAAGGATGGTTTCCAGGTAGTCCTCCCCGGACGCATGAAGTTTTATATTTAATCACCTTCAAAAGCAAAGAACCTTTGCAGTCGTTCCCTGCTTATTCTGTTCCATCCATCACTCCATAGCACTTTTCCGTTTTCTATAAAGACAAAGTAATTGCAGCACTCCGCAATCAGCTCCGGGTCATGAGTAACAATAAACAAGGTTTTCCCCAACGAACTCAATTCCCGCAAATTCTCTGCCACTTTTTTCATGTGCCGATAATCCAATCCGCTTGTAGGCTCGTCAAAAACAATAACCTGTTTATCAGACGCAATCGCGCTGGCAATCGCTACCCTCTGTTTCTGTCCGCCGGACAACGACATAGGATGGGCGTCTCTAAATTCTGAAATGTGCAGACTTTCCATAATACTTTCTGCCTCATGCGCCGCTTTTTCTTCATCTGAATTATCCAGACTAAGCAAGATTTCATCCATTACACTTTCCGTAAAAAGTTGGTGGTTTACGTCCTGCATAACCATATAGCAGGTCTTAATTCTCTGATTTGCCATATAAGTTTTTCCATTCATGCTCATACAGCCTTTTGCGGTTTTGAGCAATCCGCATAAATTGTTAGCAAAAGTCGTTTTCCCGGCTCCATTGTTGCCGACTACTCCAACCACCGAACCTTGCGGAATCATCAAATCTGATATATCCAGCACCTTCCGCTTTTTCTTCTTACCTCCGGAAGCATTTTTATAAGAAACTTCAAAGTCCCTGATATATAGCTGCTTTGTCGCACACACTGTGCTCTGCATTTTACTAAAATCTTCAGACTGTAAAGTTCTAAGACCCAGCGCGTGCAATTCGCCTGTAGATTTCTTTTTGAAGTCGGAGATGGAAAGGTTTTCTTTTATTTGCCCGCCCTGCATATATAGAATGCGATCTGCAATATCCATCAGGTAATACAGGCGATGTTCCGCAATCACAATCGTTTTCCCCTGTGCTTTCCATTTCCGCAATACATCTTTTAATTCTCTGATTGATTTAATATCCAAATTGGAAGATGGCTCGTCCAGTACGAATATATCCGGTTCCATTGCGGAAACGGACGCACAGGCAACTTTCTGTTTTTCGCCACCGGACAGTGCAAATAAGCTCCTATTCAGTAAATCTTCGATTTTTAACGCGCCTACCGTTTTTTCTATCCGCGAATTGATTTCGTCTGCGTCGATTGCCAAATTCTCACATCCAAATGCAATTTCACTGGTAGTATCCACTGTAAAAAATTGTGTCCTTGGATTTTGAAAAACAGAACCAACCACACCAGACAAAGCATAAAGGGATACATTTTTTACATCTATCCCTTCCACAATCGTCTGCCCGGTAAGCGTTCCTTCGTAATAATGCGGGATAAGCCCATTTATTAAACGTGTGAGTGTAGTCTTTCCGCAGCCGGATTCTCCGCAGATCAAAACAACCTCTCCGTCATGGATAGTCAAATTTATATTTTCGATTTTTCCTTTTGAACTGCCTTGCTCATATTGAAAGGCTACATCCTTAAACTCTATCATTTCAGCCCTCCTAAAAAAGCAGGAACACCAACAGGGCAGCAGTAACAATAATCATAAGCGCAAAATCTTTCCAATGGAAACCGATCTTACAAATGCTTGTACGCTTTTTTCCGTTTCCTAATCCTCTTGTCAAAGCTGCCGCAGACAGGTCATTCCCTATTGTTACTACAGACATCATAAGAGGGACAATTCGATATTCTAATACTGCTTGTGGATTCTTGAAAAAATTTTTCCCCGTGATTCCTCTCATACGCATAGCGTTTCCAATAGATCCCGCTTCTTCGGAAATTGTAGGGAAGAACCGGAACATAACAGAAAACGGGATAATGAATGCTTCTGGTATATGCATACGCTGCATGGCAAGGACAAACTCACTAACCTTTGTAGTCGAGAGAAGATAATAGCCCATCATGGCGCTTGGAAACCATCGTGTTCCAAATTGAGCCAGCAGCGATATTATAATTGTTCCTATTAGTCCCATATACGGAACAAGAAATATGTTCACCATCCATGAAACAACAAAAACAATCAAATAGATGATGGCAACCTTTTTCCTACTGCCCGAAAGCAGGAGGAAAAAGGGTACCAATGCCAGAATCGGCTTTAACCAGAAACTAATACCGTCCGTTTTTCCGTCAATCATTACAATACTGAATATTACCAGCATATATAGCTTTGTTCTTGGATCAAGCCAGAAACGTCGCTCCGAATCAACTGACAGTAATAATTCTGGTTTCATTAAACAATGCCCGCCTTTACAAAATGCTTCTTCAAAATTGCCTTGCCCAAATACGCGCCGATCACTCCGCCAACAAGGCCTAAAACAATGACTACCGGCAGCATCCAGTTAGCGGTAAGGCCCATAACGGCGTTGATGTATTCATCCGTACCTCCTTTGCTTCTGTACGCCTCAAAGAAAGTATCTCTCATAATCCACATAGGCAGCATGGAGCCGACTACCCATTCGGTAAACACGCAATATCCCAGCACAGTATGTTTCCAGCTTTTATATTCGCCAGCCTTGAAGATTAAATCAGCAAGAAAACCGAATACGATTCCAAACGGAATCGAAATCCAGCTTTGTCCCATCAGAAAGCAGAGGACGCTGACCAGCGTACCCATAATAGTTGCTGCACCAAATTTTCCGGTCTTTGTCAGGAACAGCATGAACGGGATGCCGCCCAATATTCCCAGTACAAGTGGAATGATAACTGCAAAGATAGGGATGTAACCCAGCATACCTGTGATAAAGAACATCACAAAGTAGATGACGGTAAAAATACCGATGTTGATAAAGTCTTTTGCGTTCAATTTTTTCTTGTCCATTGTAGGAACTCCTTTCTTTTATGCAAGGCTGTCTGCCTTGATTTTCCAACCGATAGCTTTTTTCTCTCATACCAACAAAATCTGCATAAATACCTGCTTGTTTGATAAGCTCGTCATGCGTACCTTGCTGAGAGATTTTACCACGGTCGATAACGATGATTTGATCTGCATTTTTTACAGTTTTCAACCGATGAGCAATCATAATAATTGTTTTTCCCTGTGTCAGCGCCTCAATCGCTCTCTGAAGCTCGGCTTCATTTTCGGGATCAACATTCGCTGTGGCCTCGTCAAGAATAATGATGGGTGCATCTTTCATAATCGCTCTTGCAATAGAAATCCTCTGCTTTTCACCGCCGGAAATGGTTGCACCGCTTTCTCCGATTACCGTCTGGTAACCCTCCGGTAATGCTGAGATGAAGTCATGGCACCTTGCCGCCTTTGCTGCCTTTACGACATCTTCATGGGTGGCGTTAGGGCAGCCGAATTTGATATTGTTCTCAATGGTGTCAGGGAACAGATACACATTCTGGAATACCATGCTGATATTTTTCATCAGGCTGTCCAGCTTATAATCTTTGACATCAATGCCGCCGATACGGACGCTGCCGCTATCAACATCCCAAAAGCGTGCGATTAAATTTACCAGTGTTGTTTTTCCAGAACCCGACGGACCGACAATCGCCGTTGTGGTTCCTTGTGGAATTGTGAGCGATACATGATCGATTACTTTTTTATCCCCATAGGAAAAACTCACATCCTGCATTTCAATGTCCAGCCGGTCTGGGGTCTGTTCTTTGCCGTCAATGTCAATCTGAGGACTTTGGTTGATTTCTTCCACACGGTCAATAGAAGCATCGATCATGGAAAGCATAAAGAACATTTCTCCCGCGCTTTCCAACTGGCTATATACCATGAACGCCGATACTAAGATTATCAGACAATATGTCAATTCCAGCGTGCCGTTTATGAAAAGAGCGATAGAGCAGAAAGCAGCAGCGGCACTGGCAATCCGAAGGACAACCTGCTCGGCAGCTATATAGGGAATTCGCTGTCTTTCAATAAGCTGGTTTTTCCTCTGTGTTTCGTCAATAGATTTTTCCAGTGTGGTATTTGATTGCTTTGCCATGTGGAACGCTCGCACAACGCTCATTCCCTGTATGTATTCCAGTACAGCGTCCATAAATTCTGTTTGTGCATCTAACCGTATGGGAGATAATCTTTTGGAGCAGCGCAGGAGCATTGTGTTAATTACCATGAACAAAATTACGCCAGTTAAAAAAATCAAACTGATCTTCCAGCTAAAATAGCTCATGGCAACAGAAAAGATACTTGCGTGGATTACACCAACCAAAGTCCGTACGATAACAGCAAAGGACATGCTTTCAAGGTCGCTCATAGTCGCTGTTGAAACGGATGTGAGGTTGCCCAGACTATGGCTATTGAAATAACCCATCGGCATATATTTCATACGGTTGCCAATTTGAATCCTCTTATCCTCACACATTCGGTAGCTGCCTTCGCCTTCTTTTCCATGCGCCAGATACCAGAAAATAGCGGTGCCGATCACACTGACCAGCATAATACCGAAGGCTAAAAGCGCAGTCTGTGCGGTGATATTATCATGGACTAATCCGTCCAGCACTACCAGAAGGGCAGCAAATTGCAGAGCCTCTAAAATGCACCGTATGATTTCATACAAGAGTCCTAAATACCAGTTTCGGCTCTGGCGGCCCGCAAATTCAAAAAATTTTCTAAAAGAATGTATCATACTGTTTTCACCTCCTTTGCACCTATATGGGCTGTCCACATCGTATGATAAAGACTGCACTCTTTTAGTAATTCCTCATGCGTTCCCTTCGCTTGGATTGTCCCATCCTTTACAACAACGATCTGGTCGGCATCCGTTATTGTGGACAAGCGGTGAGCAATTACAATCAATGTTTTTCCCTTTGTCAATCGGCTGATGGCCTCCTGTATTACCGCTTCATTTTCTGGGTCAGTATAGGAAGTTGCTTCATCAAGAATCACAATCGGGGCGTTTTTTAGCATAGCTCTGGCAATCGCAATTCTCTGGCGTTCTCCACCGGACAAGTGCCCTCCGGCACCGCCAACCACGGTTTCATATCCATGTTCAAGATTCATAATAAACTCGTGGCAGCCGGAAGCCTTTGCAATCTGCTCCACTTCGGAATCGCTTGCCTCCGGTTTGCCCATACGGATATTGTTACGCACCGTGTCGTTAAACAGATAAGTTATCCTGCGATACATAGGAAATTAAATCGTTCAGTTGGTCGTAGAAATTTCTTTACGCTTTTACCACCAATCGTAATCAATCCCCCGGTCACATCCCAAAAGGACGCGATCAATTTTGCAATCGTTGATTTCCGCTGCCGGACGGTCCTACAAAAGCTGTAATCTTTCCTTGGGGAATTGTCAGATTAATTCCTTTCAAGACCTCTTTTTCGTCGTATGCAAAATAGACATTTTCCAGAGAAATATCAAGGTTTGGCAAATCGTATTTTCCCTCTGGCCGGACAAGTTCCGGCTGGTTTAATATCCCGTCAATCTCGCCCATTACGGTGCCTATTTTTGCAATATCATCAGTAAAGAACATCGCGGCTACAAGCGGGCCTGCAATTCCCAATGACAGGACAATAACCGTAATAAAGGTAGCGGATGACAGGGAAACCATTCATGTAAAACAGGCATCCAACTGGAAGTACACTGATCAGCGCCGCAGGCCATACACTCATCATAATTGCCGAATATTTTTGTGTGTCTTTCATCCAGTCTAAAATCAGGTCTGCGTTTGCATGAACGGCATCTGTAAATTTCTGATAGGAATTATCCGCCTGATTAAACGCCTTAATAACTTCAATACCGCCGATGTATTCTACCGTTGTTGCGCTCATGTGATTTCCGGCTTTTACAACTTCCCCATACTTCTTGGGATATTCTTTCATCATTCCCATGTAGCACATCATTCCAACAGGAATGGTAATCAACGATACTAACGCCATTCTCCAGTCCAGAATGAACAGATAAATGATGATTGCGATTGGTACGAGAAGATTTGAGGTCATTTCCGGAATTACATGAGCAAGGGGAACCTCTAACTGTTCAATTCGTTCCACCATGCCATTTTTTAGCTGCCCGGACGGAGTGTTGAGAATATAGCCCATCGGCACTCTGGTAAGTTTTGAGGCAATTTTCCTCCTTGCCTCGGACAGCACTGCAAAGGTTGCTTCATGGGATGCCCTTGTGGAAATCCCCATCAATATCGCTTTTAGGACAAAGCCACCGCCGGAAATCAAACACCACATCATATAAAATGATAAATCCCGATTCCCGGAGAGCAACTCAATCGTCATTCTGGCTGTTGCAAAATAGGGAACAATGCCAAAGGCAACTCCCAACACAGCAAGAACAACAGAAATGATGTAGCCCGTCTTATGCGGTCTTGCAAACTCTACAAGCCTGCCAAATGGCTTGCCGCCCTGCGACTGATTCATATAAATCCCTCCTTATGTTAGTTTTTACTAACTTTTATTCAAAAAAATAAGCCGATAATCTGTCATGTGATTTACACAAACAAATTATCGGCTCTGCGTCTTAGCGTCTGGCACTACTGATAATCGTATTTTCATGTTGTCAACATCTATCAAACATTCCTGTTTGCATTTGGGACAAAATATTGGAAAGTTCTTTAGTGAAGTATCTGACTCGTATCTTTGTCCGCGTTCTGCATTTACAAAAAGGGCAGTGTATCCATCCGTTTTCGTCCACACTAAAAGTCTTTTGTTTTCTGCATTTTCTTCACACCTTCTTTCCTATTTTCGATAGTATCTTTCCAGCCATTCCCATAAAAAGAGCGCAATTCATTGATATACTTCTTTGCTTCTTCCATCGGCATGTCATGGATTACTACCTCAAAGATGCCGGAGTAAAAAGCACTGGAAACAACGTGTAAAAATCCATCTGTAATGCGTCCCTCTGCCAGAGCTTTACTTCCAGCTTGAATCAAGAATTTTTTTGTGCAGCCCGTATCCAGTTCTACTAATCCTTCTAAAAAATCCTGATAGTAGTTTCCCGGTGCTCTGGTAATCAGCAGCTTAAATTCAGAAAAATACTCATAGATATATGCAATCACGCCTTCAAAACCACGATCTGAATATTCCATGATTTTTTCATTCTGCTCGCGCTCCGTCAAAGAAGAAAAACCATTTAATGACTGCCGCAACAACTCTTTCAGCCCGTTAGCTGCTGGTTCTACAAGAAATCGGAATAATCCCTCTTTATCTGAATACCGCGTATATATTGTGCTGGTGCTGACACCAGCATTTTGGGCAATCGTCCGTATTGAAGCATCCGTATAGCCTTTTTCCAAAAATTCTTCTTTTGCGCAGGCAAGAATTTTCTCGTCAAATTCTTCGATTCTGCTTGCCATTGATTACCTGCCTTTCTTTTAAAACACTGTTTCAAAAACATTGTATTAAAAACACTGTTTTAATTATACCAGAGAAAATGGAATTGTCAAGAGGGGCATATGGATTTCGTGTTTCAGCAAAAATATTGACGCAACCAATGAAATTATAATCCATTTGGTTGCGTCAATGCTTTCATATTTTAGTTATTCAATTTTCTAAAATCAGTTCGGAATAAAGGATTTCCTCCACCTGTGCTTTCAGCGTGTTCATCAGCCCCACCCAACGCATAGGGTCACAGGCTTTCAGTTCTTCCGTGACACCCGCAGTCTCCATCATGTGAGGCAACATGGTGTCCACGCGCTCCTGCGCTGTCCGGTCAATCTCTAACA
>ENA-OQKQ01000553-OQKQ01000553.1-human-gut-metagenome-genome-assembly--contig:-NODE-553-length-11934-cov-2.943339_pt1 | contig 11934 bp, 11 predicted proteins | sample MGYA00242651_ERZ504803 | MGnify/ENA primary metagenome ERZ504803 (study PRJEB26092, sample SAMD00036380) | human gut metagenome | host: Homo sapiens | study: EMG produced TPA metagenomics assembly of...
ATCCGTGACCGTTTCCGCGAGTTGGCCATCAGTTACAACATCAATATCATCACGGGTAGTATGCCTTATCTTAAGGACGATTCCCTCTATAATGTGGGCTTCCTCTGCCGCAGAGATGGTAGCGTAGGACATGTACGAGAAGATTCATGTTTGTACTGGCCCTCCCACAGGTTCAGGCGGGTGGCAATGTAGGGCGGCACCGGCATCCCCAGCGGGATGACCAGTGCGTTCTCAATGAGGAAGGCTTCGGCATCCGCAAAGGCTTCGTACCGGGCATCCAGATCCTCGGTGATGGTCTTGGCGTTTTCCACCATGGACATGTACTGCATCACGAGGTCGGCGGTCTCGCCGGTCACGATGCCGTCCTCCACGCCGGTGCGCAGGAAGCTGTAGCAGGTGCCGCGGTCGCCGGCTTCCTGATAGAAGGGGTACACCTCGGTCTCGGGGTCGGAGTAATCGGCACCCCAGTAGTAGGACATCAGCTGGTAGGCACCCACCCGGCGCACCGCATTCAGGAAGTTGTCGGACGGACCCTGCGTGATGATGATGTTCACAAAGTCGAAGCCGTCGTTCAGCACGGCTTCCACCTGCTGCTTGAACACCTGACACTGCTTGTCCCAGTCCACCACAGCGGGGTTGTACGGATACTGGATCTTGATGGGGAAGGTGACACCGGCGGCGGTCAGCTCTTCCACGGCGGCATCACGGTACTCTTTGGCCTTGGCTTCGTCAAAGAAGTCGGAGAGGTTTGCAAGGCCGCCGCATTCAGTATAATCCACGCCTTTGCTGTTGGCACAGAAGGACGGCGGAGTGATGGTGTGCAGCTTGTAGTTATCGTAGCCTTCCGGCGCGGTGACGGCCAGCGTCACAGACGGATTGATGGCATACAGGAAAGCCCTGCGGAAGTTGGTGGAGTTGATGGCCTTGGCCCAATTGTCCGGCTCGTACTGGGCATCCACGCCGGTCACGGTCCAGTTTGAGAACTCGTGGCGGTAGGGCAGGAAATTGAAGATGTAGAAGTAGCTCTTGCCGGTTTCCGGGCGCTCCATAGAAACCATGTCCTTGGTGGTGTCGTCGGCCAGCCAGCTGTCCAGAATGTCGGAGCTGATGGTAGCCTGATCGATCTCGCCGCGCTTGACCATCTCCGGGCCGCTGATCAGCTCTTCCTGATTGTAGATGTAGCGCACCGTGTCGATGTAAACGCTGTCGGCATCGTAGTTTTCGGGGTTCTTCTTCATCACCCAGTTTTCCAGCGGAGTGTACTCGGCCAGATAGAACGCGCCGCAGCTGCAGGCGGTCTCGGCACTGGTGCAGAACTGGTCGGCAAACTCCTCCAGCAGCGGGCCGTAGGCAGGCTCGTAGGGAGCATAGCTCAACAGGCTGAGAAAGCCAGGAAAGTCGAAGTTCAACGTGTAGGTCAGGGTGTGGTCGTCCACAGCCTTCACGCCCACGGTGGAAAAATCCACAGCCGGGTATTCGGTGGTGGTGCCGTCGGCGGCAGCGGCGGTCACGGTGCCGTTGGCATCAATGGCGTAGGTAGTGCCGTCCTCGGTCACGGTGCCGTTATTGGCGTTGTTGCGGTAAACGCAGTAGTTATAGTAGTCGTCCGCACCGGCCACATAGGGGGTGACAAGGCTTGCAGTGGAGGAAGCGTAGTCCGGGTTCAGCACATAGGCCAGCGCATCCACAAAGTCCTGCGCGGTCACAGGGCCAAGCACCTCGCCGTTGCAGTCCACCCAGTTCTCATCCCGCAGGTGGAACGTCCATGTCAGGCTGTCGGCATCCCACTCCCAAGCAGTGGCAAGGCCCTCCCGGATCTTGCCGCGGTTGTCGTACTCCACCAGCGTGTCGATGCACTGAGTGCCGTGGTAAAGGTCCGGGTCAGCTGAGCAGACCAGATAGTTCAGGGTGGCGGGCTGACGGGAATACAGCACGGTGTAGGTGGAGCTGCTGCCGGCAGCGCCGGTGCTGCCGCCATTGGAAGCGGAAGAGCCGCCGCAGCTGCTCAGCAGACCAGCCGCTGCTACAGAAAGGGCGGCTGCGCCGCTGCCTTGCAGGAACTGGCGGCGGGAGATGGAATGAGCCATGTAAAATCCTTCTTTCGTAAGATCTTGGCAAAAGCTTGCTTCGTGCTTTGGGATAGAAGGGTACGGAATAGCTCGTACCCCTTGTAACAGTCGGTGGCCACGGTGCGTGGTCTTATGGTCAGTATAGCATTGAATCTGTGCGCCGTCAATCGTTTTTCGGTGTGTCGGGCACGATCCTTTTCTGCGGTGTTTTCCGGTGCGGCAGCAGGGGTTTCGTCCAGCGCGGCGGGGGCTGCTTTTTCCGGGGTCAGTGCTGTGATCACGGAACCGGCCGCAGCGGCTTCGGCGGGGAGCGCTGCGGTCTCGGCGGAAACAGCGGAACCGGCTTCGGCTGCTGCCTTGGCGGCTTCCTCTGCAGCCTTTTTGGCTTCGCGCTCCTCACGCAGCTGCTTTGCCTTGGCAGCGGCTTCTTCCTGTCGCTTTTTGGTGCGGGCCTTGATGCGGCACACGGTGCACACACCATCCACACTGCCCGGCGCAATGGGCTTGCCGCATTCCTTGCACAGGGTCTTGGTGCATTTGTGTACACTTACCGGGCCAAGGGTGGTGAGCTGGCGCAGCTTCATGCCGTCGATGCCATGGTTGGAGCAGGAGGCCACGCACACCTCGCACTCGCTGCACTTCCACGGCGTGATGACGATGCGGGTCTGGCCGTCGGGCAGGTCCTCCAGCTTCAGCGCACCGGCGCGGCAGGCCTTTTCGCACTTGCCGCAGCCAAAGCATTTATCGGTAAAGTTGGGCAGGTAGTAGCCGTACTTCAGCGGCGTTTCCATGGATGCCTTCAGCTGCTTTGTGCGCTGGTGCAGCAAAAGGCGGAAATCCACACCGCCGTCGTCCTCGCTGTGCAGGCCGGGCAGCATCTGCAGCAGCTTTTTGGTGCCACTTTTGGAGCCGTGGCTCACCTGCTCAAACATTTCGCGGCGGCTTAGCTCCTTTACGTGGTAGAGCGCTTCGTCCGGCTCGTAGGCCAGAGTGAACCGTGCCTCGAACATGGGTCTGGCCAAAGAAATCCACAAGCCTTGTCAGCTCCTTGCGCAGCTGGGCGGCGCACAGGTCGTTCTCACATTCACCGCAGGGGTCAGGTCCAGCACGATCTTTTTGTTCAGGGCAAGGTAGGCCAGTGTCTCCCATGTGAGGGCCGCAATGCAGGTGCGCACCATGGAATTTTTGCGGGTGGACTTTTCGCAGCCGATCCAGATGGTAGTCATTGTCGGTATCGGCGGCAGAGGTGTCCCGCTGCACCTGCTCCGGCGAAGGGATGATGCAGCCGCTGCGGCAGGCAGAGACGCACAGGCCGCACTCGGTACAGGGGTCCCAGTCCTTCACAAGGTTCGGGCGGGTAAAGATCTGTTCGCCATAGGGGCAGATATCCTTGCACTCGGTGCAGGGCTTGCGATGGGGATGCAGGTTCCAGCACTGGCGGCGGTTGATCTCGGGATGGGTAGTTTTCATCAGCATATCCATCGCGGTGCGTGTAAAAAAGCCCATAGTTTACTCCTTTTCCACAACCGAAGTGATGTTTGCGTGGTCGATCAGGAAACGCTGCACCTTCTGAGTGGTCACGGCAGAGGCCACAGCGTCCCGGCTGAGCACATTGCGGATCTCGGCTTCCGGGGTATCGTGCAGCTTGGAAAGGCGGACGTACTCGGCATCCACCTCTGCGTTGGACACGGTGATCTGTTCGGCCTTGGCTATGGCCTGCACCGCAAGGATGCTGCGCATCTTGCGCTCGGCATCCCGGCGGAAGGCGGCGCGCACCTCGTCCGGTGTGGTCTGGCCTGCCTTGCAGTACAGCTCCATGGTCATTTTGCTGCGGCGCAGCCGTTCGCGCAGGGCGTTCATGTCATGGTCGGCATTCTGGTCCAGAATGCCGTTATCCAGCTCCGCCGTCAGGTTGGCACCGGCCATGCCCAGCAAGGCGGCTCCGGCAATTCGGTCGGCGTTGGCCTCGTGGGAGCGGCGCTTTTTCTCGCGGATGCTCTCCTTCAGGGCATCCACCGTATCAAAGCCCAGTGTCTTGGCAAAGGCATCGTCCAGCGGTACAGGCTGCTTTTGCTCCACGGTGTGCAGGGTGATGGCGAACTGTGCTGTTTTGCCGGAAAGCTCCGGCACCCGGAACTCGGCGGGATAGGTAAAATCGAACCGGAAGCTCTCGCCTGCTTTGTGGCCGTACACAGCATCCTCGGCGGCGGGCATCAGCTGACCGGTGCCCAGCACCACGGTCACATTTTCCATTTTGCTTTCCGGGATGGGTGCGCCGTCCATGAAGCCCTCAAAATCCAGCGTGACGCGCATCCCGCGCGCGGCGGACTTTTCCACCGGTGCAAAGGGGGCGTGGGTGCGAGTGAGGTTCGCCGCCTCCAGCTCCACGGCCTTTTCCGATACCGGGCGCACCCGGCGGGTGAATTCCAGCCCCTTGTATTGGCCCAGCGTGACCTTGGGCAGGGCGTTTGCATTCTGTTCCATGGGAAATACTCCTTTTATATCCAAAGCGTTTGCAGTTTAAAGTCCATGTCCGGCAAGCCAGGCTTCCGCCACCTGCGAGAACATTTCGGGGTAGAGGGCATCCTCCTGCGCGAAGGCATCCAGATAATACTCCACCTCAGCCCGGTCGGCAGGCTCGGTGCGCTCCCACACGGTGAACACGGTGCCGTTGCCCATGTCAAAGCTGGCGGCCTGCGTAAAGTGCTCATCCCGCGCGGCGCAGAAGAGAGCATTCCACCGGCCGGAAAGCTCACCGCCGCTGACAAAGGTCTGGGGGAGCGGCTCTGCAGTGAGCACATACTTTGCCTCGAAGAACCGCACCGGGAACTCGTGGGTGCCCGGGATGGAGATGCCGGCGGCCAGCTTGCCCTGCAGCTGGATGTCCGGCAGGGCGGCGTACTGGAACATGTCCGAGTTGTACAGCATATCGTGGGGGATCATGTAGGCGAACTCGCCCTTTTCCGCATCGCAGTGGGCATCGATCCAGTCGTCCACGCGCTGGATCTGGGCGGCATCGGTGCGGTCGTAGGTGAGCTTGTCCAGCCGGACGAATTCCGACACGGCCTTGAGGGGAAAATGATCCACCACAAAGCCCGGCAGAGCAACGGTGGTCAGCGGCGAGCAGCGCACGGACACCGCAAACACCATGGTAAAGCCCCAGTAGCAGAGCTTGACGGCGGTGTGCTTTTTCAGGCCGTCGGCCAGTGCGGCGGAACCAACGAGGAACAGCAGCAGCCACCCCGGTACGAACAGCAGCATCTGGTGGGAGCCGGTGTTCTGTACCCGGGTAAACAGCACAAGGCTCACCAGCAGCTCTGCCCCTGCAAGGCAGGGCAGGGCAGGCAGACGGCGTTTTGCGGCAAACCACAGCCCCATTCCGATGAGGATGAAGTTCAGCAAACCGATGCGCAGTGTCTGTGCGGCCAGCTCCAGCGTGATGCCGCCGAAGTTGTAGTAAGAGTAGCGCCCGGCGTAGTCAAAGCTAAAATTTTGCGCACCATGGGCAGAAGCAGCAGCACCATGGCCCCAGCCGCACACAGGCCGAACACGGCCAGCCGGACGAGGCGGTGTACAGCCCGGGACTGCTGGCCATCTTTTGCCAGCCGGATGCTGGAAACTGCCAGCATCACCACGTAGGCAAAGCAGTAGCCCACCACAAAATATAAGTACCAGCGCCGGGTGAGGATGATGCCCGCCGTGGCGGCGAAGATGAGCAGATAGCGGGGCAGGTCGATGCCGTCAAAGCGGTAGTCCAGTGTGAGCAGCATGAGCATGAAGGCAAAGATCAGCCCGAACCAGTCCGGCTGGCCCAGCACCGCCGACATGCGCACGAACGGGAAGGTAGCGCACCACGAAAAGCCGATGAGAAAATACCAGAACCGGTTCTTTACCCGTAGCATCCGGCCCACCTTGACCGTCAGGCCCGCCAGCAGCACCAGCAGGCTGGGCAGTACGCTGAATACCTGACAGAATGCGTAGTCGTCGCCGGTCTTGCCGCTCAGGCAGAACGGGAACTCGGTGAACAGGGTGATGAAATTCGTATAGTCCTCGGTGATGGAATCGAGGAGAAACCGGAAGCCTGCGCCTGTGCTCTGGGCAAAGGCGGCTTCGGCATGATACTGCTTTAGAATGTAGTTTACGTAGTCCCAGTGGTAGAGGAAGGTGCGGCTGCCGAGGGTCCAGTAAAAGTAAAGCACGGCCGCTGCCCACAGGCCCACCAGCACCGCCTTGTGGAACAGGTCCAGCTCCATACCGGCCCGGCGCAGCACCAGCAGCGCCAGTGCAAACAGTGCTGCATTGCACCACAGGCTCACCAGCGGGAAAAACAGGCTGCTGCCCGGTGCGGCAAGGCCGAATACAATAAGCGCCAGTGCCCCGGCAGCAAGGCCCAGCCAGACCTTGCCAAGGACAGACAGACGGGAAACGATTCCACTCATCCCAAAAACCTCTCAGCTGCAGAATATCACAGCTACAGTATAGCAAGCAAAATCTGCACTGTCCAGCCGCTGTGCACGGAAAACACAAAATGTCCCGCCGCTTTGAACGCAGACGGGACATTTTAAAACCGAATATTACTTGTTGGAATTGGCTGCGGCCTTTGTGCTGCGGGCAGCGCGGCGCTTTGCGTTCAGGGCCTTGTTGGCGCTGATGCGGGCCGCATCGGGGTTCGGGGCCTCCGGCGCAAGGCGCAGCAGGCAGCTGCCCATGGCAGGCAGGTCTACTGTAAGGGTATAGTCCCTGACCAAACACACCGCCATCGGTGGTGTGAAGCTTTGCTTGCGGCGGCCCTTCAGTGCACGCCCACTCGGGGATTCGGTGTTCAGCACCTCCTCGGCACTGCAGGGAAAGCGCAGATACAGCGGGAACTTTTTGTGGGCGTGGTCCTGCGTGTTCATGATGCACAGCAGGTTTTCGCCCCGGCCCTTGCGCAGCCATGCGTACACGCCCTCGTTGCGGCTCTCGCAGGCCACCCACTCAAAGCAGTCGGGGTTGTACTCGCCATCGTAGAGTGCAGGCTCAGTGGAATACACCCGGCACAGGTGGGCAAAGTATTTCTGGAACGCATCGTGGAAGGGGTATTTCAGCAGGTCCCAGTCCAGCTCCCGTTTTTCGTCCCACTCCCGGAAGTGTCCCATTTCGTTGCCCATGAAGTTCAGCTTCTTGCCCGGGTGCATGTACATATAAAAATAGAGGGTGCGCAGCTGGGCGCATTTTTCCGCATAGGTGCCCCACAGCTTATCAATGATGGTCTTTTTGCCGTGCACCACCTCGTCGTGGCTCAGCGCCAGCAGATACAGCTCGTTGTAGAAGTAGTGCATGCTGAAAACGATCTTGCCGTAGGCATTCGGACGCTCACCGAAGGGGGTGGCAAAATAGTCCAGTGTGTCGTGCATCCAGCCCATGTCCCACTTGTAGTCGAAGCCCACGCCGTCGTAGCGGGTGGGAGCTGTCACCTTGAGGAAGTTGGTGGAGTCCTCGGCGGTGTAGATGCCGGTGGGCCAGCGCTCGTTCAGGCCGTGGTTCAGGCTGCGCAGAAAGTTCACAGCCCCCTCGTTCACGCCGCGGTTCGGGTCGCCCTGCCAGTACAGCGCGCGGGAGATGGCATCCATACGGATACCGTCGCAGTGGTATACGTCCATCCACAGGGCGGCAGCGCTGTTCAAAAAGCTGCACACCTCCCGGCGGTAGTAATTGAAGTTGCAGGTGCCCCACTCGCTGTGGCCCACATCGCTGTCGTACTCGTAGAGGTAGGTGCCGTCAAACTTTGCCAGAGCGTCGGCGTTGGCGGCAAAGTGCACCGGCACAAAGTCCATGATGACGCCGATGCCCATGCGGTGGCAGGCGTTGACGAAGCCGGCAAACTGGGCGGGGGTGCCGTAGCGGCTGGTAACGGAAAAGTAGCCGGTGGTCTGGTAGCCCCAGCTGCCATCGAAGGGATGTTCGGCCAGCGGCAGCAGCTCCACATGGGTAAAGTGATGGTCCAGCAGCCATGGGATCAGCTCCTTGGCCAGCTCCTCATAGTTGTACCAGCCGTCTGAGCCGTCTTCCTGCTTGCTGCCGGGCTTGTGCCGCCAGCTGCCAACATGCATCTCGTAGATGTTCAGCGGGCGGTTGCGGCATTTGTCGCGGCGCTCCATCCATGCGCTGTCGTCAAAGTGGAAGTCCAGCTTTGCCAGACGGCTGGCCGTGCCCGGCCGCAGCTCGGTGGAAAATGCGTAGGGGTCGCTGCGCATCACCACACTGCCGTCGGCACCATGCACCCGGTATTTATAAAGGTCGCCCTCTGCAAGGCCGGGGACGAATGCGCTCCACACGCCGGTATCGGCTTTTTCCATGGGCACGCCTGCCTCCCAGCCGTCGAAGCCGCCGCAGACTTCCACTGCCGTGGCACCGGGGGCCCACACCGCAAAGCGCCACCCTTCGGTGCCGTTGTCGGAGCAGGGATGCGCACCAAGGATGCGGTAGGCATCAAAGCAGTCTCCATTGAAGAATTCACGGGGAATGGCGGGGTAATTCATGCAAAGATCTCCTTACATTCTATGATAGGCAGCGCCCGGCGGCACTGCATGTGACACAGGTGTTTGGGCAATATATCCAATAAAAACAAGACGAAAGGGGGGCATAGTGGCTGATATTCTTGTCGATTCTTGACAAAAATCAGCAAAAATTAACATGTTTTACAGATTCTGTGCTATACTATTCCTGCCGCCGCAGTGGGCGGAGGCTGATTTTTTTGTATGGGAGCGGTATGAACAATGGCTTGGTATGACAACGCGGTATTTTATCACATCTATCCTCTGGGGCTGTGCGGCTGCGCACACGAGAACGATGGGCAGGCGGTGCCCGGCGCGTTTAATAAACTGAACGCATGGGCTGAGCACGCAGCGGACATCGGCTGCACGGCCATTTATATCGGCCCGCTGTTCGAGAGCGGTTCCCATGGCTACGACACCATCGATTACCGGCTGGTAGACCGCCGCCTTGGCACGAACGCAGAATTCAAGGACTTTGTGGCCCGGTGCCATGCCCGGGGCCAGAAGGTGATCGTGGACGGCGTGTTCAACCATGTGGGCCGGGATTTCTTTGCGTTTCAGGACCTGAAGGCAAACCGCGAGAACGCCCGCTATAAGGACTGGTTCTGCGATGTGAATTTCTGGGGCAACAACGAGTACAACGACGGCTTTTCCTACGGAAACTGGGGCGGCTTCAATCTGCTGGTCAAGCTGAACCAGCGCAACCCGGAGGTGCAGAACTACCACTACGATACCATCCGCTTCTGGGTGGATGAATTTGATATTGACGGCATCCGTCTGGACGCAGCCGATGTGCTGGACTTTGACTTTATGCGCGGTCTGCGCCGCCTTGCCAACGAGGTAAAGCCAGAGTTCTGGCTCATGGGCGAGGTGATCCACGGCGATTACAGCCGCTGGGCAAACCCGGAGATGCTGCACTCGGTGACCAACTACGAGCTGCACAAGGGCCTGTGGAGCGGCCACAACGACCACAACTATTTCGAGATCGCCCACACCATGCGCCGTCTGCAGGGCCTGTGCCACGATACCCGGCTGTATCTGTTCCTCGGATAACCACGATGTGGAGCGCCTGCCCAACAAGCTGCGCAACCGGGAGCACATCCGCCACATTGCAATTCTAGTATATACGCTTTGGGGCATTCCGTCCATCTATTATGGCTCAGAATTTGGCATTGAAGGCAAAAAAGAGTGGGGAAGCGATTGGCCGCTGCGCCCCTGCCTGGAACTTTCCGACTTCAAGGACGCTGAGACCACCAACCCTGTCTACAAGCGTGTATGCCGCACTGGGCAGACTGAAGGCGGAGCTGCCGGAGCTGACCGACGGCGAGGTGAAAGAGCTGCAGCTCACCACCCAGTGCTATGCTTTTGCCCGGGTGCTGGATGGAAAGGCCTGCATCGTGGTGCTGAACAACGGCGACAGTCCCGCACAGCTGGAATTCCAGCTGCCGGTGGAGGCATCCTCTGCAAAGGACCTGTTGGCCGACACGGTGGGCGCACAGCCCGTTTTGACCAGCATGGAGTGGGGCCGCATGAAAGTGCAGCTGCCCTCCAATTATGCTACCATCCTGCAGTTGGAAAAGTAAACGCATTCTTGCATGATCCGCCGTCTTTTGCTACAATAAGAGCATAATACCGTAAAGCGGAAAGGAAGCTTTGAATACCATGAATGCAGCGCAGCGCAGAGAATCCATTCTGAAACGGCTCAGCGGGGCCGAAGCACCGGTCAGTGCCAGCGCACTGGCGGCTTTGCTGGGGGTCTCGCGCCAGATCGTGGTGGGGGATGTGGCTTTGTTGCGGGCAGGCGGTGCGCAGATCGATGCAACGCCCCGGGGCTATCAGCTGCACCCGGCGGAAAAAGGCTATACCGCCATTCTGGCCTGCGTGCACAGCACCGAGGACGAGATGCGCACCGAGCTGTACACCGTGGTGGATCAGGGCGGCATCGTGGTGGATGTGGCCGTGGAGAACAGCCTGTATGGCGAGCTGCGCGGCAACCTGAACCTTGCCAGCCGCTACGATGTGGACAACTTCATCCAGCAGGCCAAGGACACGCCGGAAGCGCTTTTGAGCCGCATGACCGGCGGCGTGCATCTGCACACCCTGCACTGCCCGGATGCCGGGAGCTTTGAGCGCATCAAAAAAGAGCTGGAAGAAAAAGGCATCCTGTACCGTAAGGAGTGATGCGGATGGGGATAGACCCAGTATAAAAAAGGCTGAGGGCCTTGTCTATCCGCAAAACAGGAAAATGGTTGGATAATCAACGAAAAAGCAAAAGAGGTGGGTTTTCTGGATATTCGCATTGAAAAAACGGAGCGTGCCATCAAGCAGGCATTCATGGAGCTGCGGGCGCAGAAACCGCTGGAAAAGATCAAGGTCAAGGAACTGTGCGATCTGGCCTGCATCAATAAGTCCACCTTTTATGCGCATTATCAGGATATCTATGCGCTGGCCAACGCCATGGAGGACGAAATGGTGGAGGTGGTGGTGGAAAGCCTGCCGCAGCTGACCGCCCGTGATGTAAGCGAGCGCACCGAGTGGCTGACCCGGGAAATGTTCCGGGCGTTTACCCGGAATCAGACCGAGATCGGCATTCTGTTTTCCGGCTCCCGTCAGGGGCTGTTCATCAACCGCGTGGAAGCTGCAATGAGCAAATGCATCTCGGAGAGCGACCCCTCGTTTGATGCCGACGTGGTGCGTAAGATCGTGCTTTCCTTCTGCGTGCAGGGCTGCTACTACACCTTCACCAGCTACTGCGGCCAGATGGACGAAAAGCGGCTGGTGGCTCTGCTTGCGTCCATTGCACGCGCGGCGCAGAAGATCCGGATGTAACACAACAATTTAGAATGCCCGCCGCGTGCGCTTTGGGCATGAATAGCGGAAAAATATTTTAATAGAGCAATGCCGGGCGGTCTGCGGACCGCCCGGCATTGCGTTTTCACGGGTGGGGTCGTGGAGGAAAACAGCATCTGCCGCGCTGATTTCCTGCGGAAACAGCCGCGCGGCGGGAAGAACCCTCTCAGGCTCACTGCGTTCGCCAGCTCCCCCGAAGGGGGAGCTTTATTTGTGCTAACCGGAAGATGACAAAAAGCTCCCCCTTCGGGGGAGCTGGCGCGGGAGCGCCTGAGAGGGTTTGCTCTCTCCCTCCTTGAGGGAGCTGGCGCGGCGTAAGCCGCGACTGAGGGAGTTCCCCCTTGACATCTCCCCTCTTCTGCACTATAATACTTCAAAAATGAATCATTCAAAGATGAAAGGACAGACCTGCTGTGAACCCGAATATCGAATTTTCCATCAAGACCGCACAGGCGTACAATGCCGTCTGCAAACCGCTG
>ENA-OQKQ01000554-OQKQ01000554.1-human-gut-metagenome-genome-assembly--contig:-NODE-554-length-11928-cov-2.533175_pt1 | contig 11928 bp, 14 predicted proteins | sample MGYA00242651_ERZ504803 | MGnify/ENA primary metagenome ERZ504803 (study PRJEB26092, sample SAMD00036380) | human gut metagenome | host: Homo sapiens | study: EMG produced TPA metagenomics assembly of...
GACTGTTCAGATACATGGCTCGATAGGCCGTACCTGTGTTCTCCCTTTTTTCAGCTCTTTACCGTTGATCTGAAGATCGCCTTTCAGCTCAGAAAGTTCCCGCAGCTGTCCATCGGAAATATCCAGAAAACTTCCGTCCTTTCAGGCGGAAATATTTTTTCCTGCGGTCATATCTGGAAAGAATGTCAAAAAGCTGTGCCTGATCCATGCCTTCCACATCTATATCCAGATTCAGAAGTCCGGCTGACAGAGATATTCCCAGCCGGATATTCGGCATTTTTGTTACACGCATCTGTTTGATCGCCTGGGAAATGTAGACGGTCCCCAGCTTCTGCATTGCCGGAATCCCTTCGGTAAGAAGCCGGTAAAGCTTTTCTTCAGGCTCCTGATGTTCCGAAACGCCAGCTTCTCCAACCTGCAGAGCTTCAACTTTTTCCGCACGGCAGTCCAGTGCCAGTTCCATTCTCTGCTCATCGTATCCGTTAAAATATTTCGACAGCATCGCAAACACACCTAATTCTCCCGGGATATCCCTGGTCTGCGCGGACACGCTTCTGTCAAAAATCGAAAATTTATCTTCTCCATAGCTCACAAATGCCTTACAGGTGATCCAGTCCCGTTCCGGAGCATCCAGATAGATCTCGTACTTTGCATTGTAGCATTCAAGCTCTGTATCTTCCGAAAAGCCCTCCGGTTCGCAGTGGAAGAATCTTTTCAGGGAAGGCAGAAGTTCCCGCACAAAGGATGGCACATCCGGGTCATCAATAAATGCCCCGGCCGCCGGAAGCCGTTCCAGGCATCTGGTAAACTCTTCTACGGCCCCAAGCGCCTGTCTGGAAACCAAATATACCTTTGCATCATCAAAATACATATGATAACGCACACCTGTCACACTATAGATCGGCGTGATCTCCAGGGAAAGACCTTTTTTCTCTTTCCGGATCACAAGGGTTCTGTCAGGAATCTCCCTTACAGAATGCCAGGTGGTTTCCGGATCATTGTTCATTTTTAATTTAAAACTGCTCTTATCAAGTATAAGAAGCAGCCCTTCCAGCTCTCTTGTATCAACGGAAAGCTCCCTTACCTTCACTTCCGTGCTTATATGCTGCAGCTGTTCATAACGCTCCATATATGTACCATAATGGTTCTCTACCCATTCCATGATAAACGAAAGCACCTCTCTGGACTCCTCGGCAAAAGCTTCCGGAGAATGAATAAATTACAAGGTTTTTTCCATAGGAAAATTTCTCATTGTGTTTTACGTTCCAGACGAACGCCAGAACATCCTTTACGATATATTTCTTCTCGCAGCCAACACGGAATTCAATCACAAAACAGTTTCCGACCGCTTTAAATTTTAGGCAGGTCTCAATCTCCACCCGTCCGAAATACGGATCCCCGGAAAACGGCAGCATACGATCATAAAGCTGACGGTTAAGAAGACTTTTTAACTCTATTGTCGTCTTTGTCGCGATGTTTCCCGTTCCTGATATTCCAGGCAGCGAAGCGGCTTCGCCTGCCTGTTCCTCCTGTTTTCTTGCCTCCACGCGTTCGTAAGCCTTACGGTCCCCGTACTCCATAAGTACCGCCACACAATGCTTGCAGATCCCGGAATAGCTGCGAAAAGCAGGGCAGTCGCAATATACCTCTTTCAGCCGGTCTGCCTCTGCATCATACTGAAAGCCTATATTGTATACATTTCGACCGCTTCCCTTCACAGTTGCAGAAACCTTATCTACAGCTCCTTCTGTCTTAATATCCAGGGACTGAATTCTCTTTCCGGTCCTGTAAATATCAAGCCCTCTCTGATATGAAGTTGTATTGCAAAGTGCCCGGATGGCAGTACGTTTAAGCATTTCTCTTTCCTTTCTGGCAGACTCAGTAATTTACGAAACTGCCATGTCCTTTCCATTTCTTCCATTATAAAAGGAGACCTGCCATATGGCAAGTCTCCCTGTTTCGCTGTTACTATATTAAGTTTTTCTCAGCAGGCTTTCCTTCTTACTTCATCCTCTTTCCGCTCTTCTCCGACTTCTGTCATCAGATACGGATCAAGAACCTCTTCCAGCTCTTTCTCAGTCATGATCTCCTGTTCCAGAACAAGTTCCCGGACAGATTTGCCGGTTTTTACTGCAGTTTTTGCGATGGTTGCAGACGCCTTGTAGCCAATATGCGGGCAAAGAGCCGTTGCGATTCCTGCACTGCTTTCCATCAGGTCTTTGCAGCGTTTGCGGTTTGCGGTGATTCCTGTGATGCAATTTACGCTCAATGTATCCACTGCTTTTTCCAGAGTCGTAATGGATTCAAAAAGATTACAAAATACAACCGGCTCAAAAGCATTCAACTCCAGCTGTCCGGCTTCTGCCGCCATGGTAATGGTAGTATCATGTCCTACGATGTGGAAAGCAACCTGGCTTACTACCTCCGGAATGACCGGATTTACCTTACCTGGCATGATGGAAGACCCATTCTGCTTTGCTGGAAGATTGATCTCACCAAATCCGGTTTTCGGGCCGGAAGACATCAGTCGAAGATCGTTGCACATCTTGGAAAGATCCACCGCACAGGTTTTTACCACACCGGAAACTGCAACAAAGCCGTCCAGATTTTCTGTTGCGTCAAAAAGGTCCTCGGCCTGTTTCAGTGGATAACCTGTAAGCTTTTCCAGATTTGGCACGATCTTATAAAAATAAGAATCGGAAACGTTGATAGCAGTTCCCACTGCAGTCCCTCCAAGGTTTACGGTGTACATTTCCCTGTGAGCCTTTTCGATACGTTTCCTGTCTCTGGAAACCATGGACGCATAACCGTGAAACACCTGACCAAGGCGGATCGGAACTGCATCCTGAAGCTGTGTACGTCCCATAGTGATCACATCATCGAACTCCTCTGCCTTTTTTGCAAGCTCCTTCTCAAGTCTTACCAATGCTTTTTCCAGAGGTGCAAGAAGATCCAGAACGGTAAGCTTACCGGCCGTCGGGATCACATCATTGGTGGACTGCGCCATGTTTACGTGATCATTTGGATGGACCATTTTATAGCTACCCTTCGGACATCCGAGGATCTCACCGGCTCTGTTTGCGATCACCTCATTCATATTCATATTTGCGCTGGTTCCGGCACCACCCTGAATGGCATCTACGATAAATTCCTCAGCCAATTTTCCTGCGATCACTTCATCACAGGCTCTGACAATGGCGTCTGCCTTATCCTCCGGAAGAAGCCCTGCATTATTATTAGTGATAGCTGCTGCTTTTTTAATCTGTGCCAGGTTCCTGATAAATACCGGATGAAGCTTTGTACCTGTAATAGGAAAATTCTGTTTCGCCCTTAAAGCCTGAACTCCGTAATAAGCCTCTGCAGGCACTTCCATAGTTCCGATCGAATCTGCTTCCAGTCTTGCTTCTGTTTTCATTTTGTCATCCCTCTTCTTTCTTCTGATCCTGTGCACATCTGATTTGCTCCGCCCTCTGATCTCATTTTTTCAGTCCGACGGATATTCACTGTTTACAAATCATTCTGTTATTTTCATTTTTATCAGCAGCTGTTTTTCTGATGCCTAAGAAACTAACACTTTCTTTGTGGCTTGTAAATACTTTTAATTGAAAACCATGATTATCCGTGTTTTTCAATAGTTTATATTAATCTTTTTAAGAGTTTCTTTTATTTTTCTTATTTTTATTAAGTCGTTTACTTGTGTTGTGATAACACACGCAGTATAATCAATACAGAAAAACATATTTTCAATCCACTTCCCTACGCAGCTCTGTACCAGTTACAAATGACATTTTTCATCGAAAGAGACATCCTACATGGAACACAAACTCGACAACATCGACCGAAAGATCATCGAAATGCTTCAGAAAAACGCCCGCACCCCGGTAAAGGAAATCGCAAAGGAAGTCTTCCTCTCATCCCCCGCTGTTTCCGCCAGGATCGAACACCTCGAAAAAAACGGGCTGATCACAGGCTACCACGCCCAGATCAACCCGGTATTTCTCGGTTATCATATAAAAGCATTCATCAACCTGGAAGTAGAACCCAACCAGAAAAAAGACTTCTATCCCTTCATCCAGTCCATCCCGAATGTCATCGAATGCAACTGCGTCACCGGCGATTACTCCATGCTCATCGAAGTAGCCTTCCGCTCCACCATGGAACTGGACCACTTCATCAACGAACTCCAGCAGTTCGGCCGCACCAAAACACAGATCGTATTCTCCACCAGCGTAGAACACAGAGATCTGCCGGTGGAGTAACCCCCACCGGCATTTTTTATAAACCATATCACATCGCTCTACCAGCCGACAGCGAAGCGCCTCGGCCACCCTACCGTCAGACAACCGGAAACTCAGCCTTTCCTCCCAGGCATCCAGCGCAGCGCTGATGCCTCATCGCATTCCCGGCAGACCACTCAACCCAACATTTACACCCAAACTCCCGAGCAGCCATCCTCCCCTGCCGCCTTGAAAAACCAGCCCGTGAGGCGTGTGCTGCCTGTCGCCGGACTCTGCAGGAGGGGAGCTGATTCTTGGCTGGCGGAAATCTGCGTTGTTTTTCAAAAGTCCGCTGTCTGAGCGGCTGCAAGACGCGAGTTCGGACTTTTGGAAAACGGTTTTAGCAGAATTCCGGCAGCCTAGAAGCCAGCCCCCGACGAAGCCCCGGCGACAGGCAGCACACGCCTCACGGGCGTCCGTATTTCAACAAAAAAAGAACAGCAATGAACCTCAAATCCACCACTGCTCTTCACTCATGTCCTAAATCACTTTCCCATCAAAGCAACAATCTTATCCTTCAGCTCCCGCGCATTCTTCTTCGGATCCTTCGCCTTCATGATCGCAGAAACAACCGCCATACCACTCATACCGGCACCCTCAAGCACATCCATATTCCCGGCATTCAATCCCCCGATCGCAACCGCCGGAATCGGAACCGCCTCACAGATATCCTTCAACGTAGAAACCTTGGTAAGGATCGTCACCACCTTAGTAGTAGTAGGATAAATCGCCCCTACACCAAGATAATCCGCTCCATCCTCATAAGCCTTCACAGCAGCCTCCACCGTCTTGGCAGTAGCTCCCACGATCTTATCCGGTCCCATCAGCTTCCTTGCCACAGCAACCGGAATGTCAGAAGCCCCAACATGCACACCAGCTGCATCACAGGCCAGCGCCACATCCACGCGATCATCAATGATCAGTGGTACATTGTAACGATCTGTGATCTCCTTCACTTTAAAAGCCTTATCCAGATACTCACGTCCACCCTTATTCTTCTCACGAAGCTGGACCAGAGTCACACCACCCTTACAGGCCTCCTCAACTGTACGGAGCAAAGACTCCTCCGTATGATAAGAACTATCCGTTACCAGATACAACGTTACATCCAAATCTTTTCTGTCCATCCTAATCCCCTCTTTTTCAGTACATTTCAATCTTCAACAGATCCAGCAGCTGCCGATCCGAAAGCCCATAAATCTCATCCAGCAGATTTACCTGAAAACTTCCCGGACCGCGGGAAATCTTCTCCGCTTCCTCACCAGCAATACCCATAAGTGCAGTACCAAGAACTGCCGCAGCCAGATAATTCCCGGATCTCTCATTTAATCCTATCTCACCGCCAGACCAGACACCTGCCTCTATACTATCCGTCATCTCTTTCGCAATATTATCTTCACACCTCGGCAAAAATGCCGCAGTCAGTGCACCAACCATACAACCGGTTCCTGTGATCCCGGACAGCGCCGCACTGCCATTTTGCACCAGAACAACCCGTTCACCATCCGTAACAAAATCCTGTTTCCCGGTTGCCAGCACGATCGCCTGATTATTTCTGGAAAAAGCCTTAAGCACCTCACTGACTCCATCGATATTTTCCTCAGTCAGGGCATCCTCGACACCCGCATCGATCCCGATCGCATGGGACGGCAGCCCGGAAACAGCCAAAAGCTCTGACATATTTCCCTTCAATACCGCCGGATGGCCGATGCTTAAAAGCTCCCTCGCCAGATCCAGCCTGAGATCACTGCATGCAACCCCTACCAGATCCAGAAGAACCGGGATCTTTTTTTCCATCGCAGTTCTCATAGAACGCTTCATTGACTCGATCCTGGCATCGGTAATATTCCCGAGATTCAGCATCAGCGCACCAGCCGATGCCGTAATATCTGCCACCTCTGCCGGATGCTCCGCCATGATCGGCCTTGCACCCACTGCAAGGATCACGTTGGCACAATCATGGATCGAGATCGGATTGGTGATGCAATGGATCAGCGGCTTTTCTTCTTTAATTCGCTTTCGCAGTTGTAAAATTCTTTGTCTCATATGTTTTTGAACCCAAAGCTGCCTGGAATTTCACCAGAAGACCTGCTTTACTCAGAGCCTTCAGGAAAATATAGGCAACACATCCTCCCATTGTGGTTGCTGCAAGGAACATCGGCGTATAATAAAATGCTGTCAGTCCGCCTCTTCCCATCAGGAATGCCATCACCGGATAAGAAACCATAGATCCGATGATACCTGTTCCAAAGATCTCACCGATCACCGCGCAGATGATCTTGCCTTTGGAAAGTCTGTAGAACACACCTGAAAGAAATGCGCCAAATACTGCACCGGTCAGTGCAAGTGGCGGGATTCCCATAAACATCATACGGATCACGCTGATCATGGTCGCACAAAGAAGGGAATACCACGGTCCCATCAGAACCGAGCATACGATATTGACAAGATGCGCCGTGGGGCACATTCCCTCAATCCTCAGGATCGGTGAAATAACGACACCGATCGCAACCATCATTGCCAGCATTACCATACGAAGCGTGTGCATCCTTTGTTTTTCCATAGTGTTTTTCCTCCCTGAAATATCAGGCAGAGCCCTGTCAGATCCGGGCAAAAGCTTCCCGTCTGCTGCAGTCTGCCCTTAGATTTTGGCGGTCGAAGTTCCCTTACTTCCTCTCACTCCGAAAACACGGATTCCCATCGCTTACATGATCCTTCCGGAAAAATCCTCCGGAATATCACTCTCCTGCCAGACATTAAGGCGCTCCCCTTCCTGCCCGCTCTTTCGCAGAAGCTCCACATGCAGTCTCTGTCACTTTCACATCCCCACATTGTCAGACCATTCCAGTTCCATTCCTGCATCCGAAAAGAGCGCATCCCATGGCAAACTCCACGGAGACACGCTCTCAAATCACAATCCCTCCGTTGGCATTACCCAAATCAGGTACGGTCGAAGATCTATCTTCCTCTCAGCCTGTCACACAAGCTCCCGCTGGCTCTTTTCTTTTCTGTTTTTCAATATAGCACACACCTATCCCGTTGTCAAACCTCCACTGCTTATTGCTCTTTGCACTCCCGCCGGAGACGTTACTGTTCACTCCGTTCTCAGCAACACGCTTCGCGATGCACAGAATTTATGCTAATCGCATAAATTCGCGCGGTATGTCTCGGGTTTTCTGTGACCTTCGCTCACAAAAAACACCTCGCGGAATATTACCAGTGAACAGTAACCCGGAGACTTTCCTGATTCAGTTAAACAATTATTTCGACATAAAAAACTCCCTGCTTCACTACTTTTCATAGTAAAACAGGAAGTATATAAATCTTATTTTGAGATCTCGTCGATCAGACGCAGCTCCTCAGCTGTAAACGGTGCACAGTGGATCGCTTTCACATTATCAAGGATCTGCTGCGGCTTGGAAGCTCCGATCAGAACACTGGTAACTTCCTTATGCTGAAGCAGCCAGCCAAGCGCCATATCAGCCAGCTTCTCTCCACGCTGGGCTGCCAGATCGTTCAGTCTCCGGATCTGATCCAGACGCTCCGGCGTCAGCACACTTTCCTTAAGGAATCTTCCATCTTTGCGGATACGGCTGTCCTCCGGGATCCCGTTCAGGTAACGGTCTGTCAGCTGTCCCTGATCAAGAGGGCTGAAGGTAATCAGACCTTTTTTTCAAAAATGCCGGTGGTTCTCTTGAGACCGTTTTTTTCCACAGTTCTGTCAAAAATGGAATACCGGTTCTGGTTGATCACAAAGGGGCATTTCAGATCCTTCAGGATCGCTGTTGCCTGGCTTAAGGTTTTTCCATCATAATTGGAAAGTCCCACATAGAGGGCCTTGCCCTGCTGAACCGCTGTTGCCAGTGCCCCCATAAGTCTCCTCAAAGCGGAGTCTACAGGATCCATTCTGTGATGGTAAAAAAATATCCACATATTTCCAGACCCAATGCGCTTTCAGGCTCTGGTCAAGGCTCGCCAGAAGATACTTGCGGCTGCCCCAGTTTCCATAAGGACCTTCCCACATATCATAGCCTGCCTTTGTTGTGATGATCAGCTCATCACGGTATGGCATCAGTTCTTCTTTCAGGATCTTGCCGAAATTCCGTTCCGCACTTCCATAGGCAGGTCCGTAATTATTGGCAAGGTCAAACTGTGTGATACCATTGTCAAAAGCTGTGAAACACAGCTGCTTCATGTTTTCATAATCAGAAGTATCTCCGAAATTATGCCATAATCCAAGAGACACCTTCGGAAGCATCAGACCGCTTTCACCGCAGCGGTTGTACTCCATAGTTTCGTAGCGTTCCTTTGCAGGTGTGTACATAAAAAAGACCTCCCATAATGTAGCATGATTTACATTTTCTGTAACTGCTTTTACTATACTTCACCGGCCCTTATTTCGCAAGACGGATCATATTCCAGCTGTGTTTTGCAAAAACTGCTTCCAGTTTTCCGCCGTCCAGCTTTGAGCACTCTGCACTGGCTTTTACAGGAACTACATTCTCTGGCTGCGCCTCTGTATTGACTGCCTGAAGATTATCGTTATTCAGCACGATATGCTCTACGATCTTATATCCCTCAAACTGTCTCAAGTCACAGGAAACTTCCATATCCTCATCCAGGCTCTTGTTCACTGCAAAAATCGTCAGCGTATCCTTTTCCTCATCCCAGACACATACAGAATCCAGATATGGAGCTTCGCCATAAGTCTTGCTCTCATATACCGGTGTGAGAACCTGTGTATTGAGGACGGTTCCTCTTCCAAACACACTTGTCAGCATATACGGATAAAAGATCGTCTGACGCCATGCGCCTGTATCGGATGTCATGATCGGCGCAATAACATTTACCAGCTGTGCCATGCAGGCGATCTTTACACGATCTGCATGACGGAGAAGTGTGATCAACATGCTTCCCACAAGAAGTGCATCCTCAAAGTTATAAACATCCTCCAGCTGATGGGCGCCTGTACCCATTTTTCCAGTTTTTTATCCTGTTCATTGCTGTGGTACCATACATTCCATTCGTCGAAGGAAAGATTGATCTGTTTTTTTCCATGCTTCTTTGCTTTTACAGCATCGCAGATGGAAACCACTCCTGAGATAAAATCATCCATGCCCTTGGAGCTTGCCAGAAAATCGGCAGTGTCTCCCGATGCATTTCCATAGTACTGATGCAGGGAAAGATAATCCACCTGATCGTAAGCCTCGTCAAGAACCGTATACTCCCAGGAGCCAAAGGTAGGCATTTCCAGACTGGAGCTTCCGCATGCAACAGTCTCAACCTCCGGATCCATAAATTTCATCAGGCGGGCAGTCTCTGCTGCAACTCTTCCGTACTCTGCCGCAGTTTTATGTCCCATCTGCCACGGACCGTCCATCTCGTTTCCGAGACACCATAATTTGATATCATGCGGCTGTTCATAGCCGTGAGCTTTACGGAGATCACTGTAATAGGTACCACCCTTAAAGTTACAGTATTCCAAAAGATTTTTCGCATCCTCCGGTCCTCTTGTTCCCAGGTTCACCGCCATCATCACATCACTGCCGGCTTTTCTGGACCAGTCCACAAACTCATTGAGTCCAAACTGGTTTGTCTCGATGACACCCCAGGCCAGCTCCGGTCTGGACGGACGCTGAGTTTTCGGCCCGACACTATCCTCCCAACGGAACTCCGGATACAAAATTTCCGCCCGGATAACGAACGATCGGTACCTGAAGCTCCCTTACCAGTTCCAGAGTATCCTTCCGAAATCCCTGCTCATCAGAAAGGGGGCTGCCTTCCTGATAAATCCCCTCATAAACCGCACGTCCGAGATGTTCTATAAAGGAACCATAGATCCTTTTGTCTGTTTTTCCGGTGAGGAAAATATTTGTCCACGATGATCTGCGCTTTTTTCATTGTAAAAATCCTCCTGTAAATTATTATTTTCTGCCTGCCACTGCATTGGACTCTGTTTCCGATTCCGCCATATACAGGCTCTTACGCCTCTGTTCGCTCACACACTCTCAGACAGATCGGAAATCAACCGTTTCTATGTTTCATTTTACCATCCTGTTCTATCCATACCAGTGATTATCTTCCGAAACAGTTGACTTTTTTTCCGGTAAGATTTATCGTAAAGACAGTCTTACCAGACGGACGTCCCTCTGTCACTTTACTTTATACTTCCAGACAGAAAGTTCTTTACAATGCCACAGTCGGATTGTCTGATCTACGTAATGAAAGGAGCGCAGCATTTTCATGGATTTCACCTTAAATTTCTGCGAATACAACCGTTCCAACTCCGATTACGACAGGATTTTCCGACCGGAGGGAAGCGGAGATTTTCTTTTCTTTTATTTAAAACACCAATGAAGGTTTATCTGGGCGGTCAGCTTACTGTCACCCGGGATAATGCCTGCATCTTTTATATTCCGGGAAATCCCCAGCATTATCAGGCTGTGCGAAAATTTCGGAACAGTTATGTCCATTTTTCCTGCGGAGAAAACCTGGCAAAACGGTTCGGACTTCCCTGCAACGAAATTTTTTACCCCAGTGACTGCCAGGAGATCGATCACTGTATCCAGAAGCTGCAGCATGAATATCTGAACAGAGAAGTTTTTTCCCGGGACTACGAGTATGCCCTGCTCTGCCAGCTGATGATCACAGCCTCGCGGGAACTCCGCAGTACAGATACAAGCAAGTCTTCAGACTCGGAGCTCTGCAGCCTGTTCCAAAAAATCCGTCTGGAAATGCTTACAAATTACGAAAAGCCATGGACAACAGAAAAGCTCTGCGCCATGGCTAATCTCGAAAAAAGTCAGTTTTATTCCTGTTACCGGAATTTTTTTGACAGCACCCCTCATGCTGACCTGAATCTGCTCCGTCTGGAAAAAGCCAAAAATCTGCTCACCAACGAAGCTCTGCCTGTTCAACAGGTGGCTCTGCTGTGCGGATTTTCAAATCTCTCCCACTTCAGCCGGTACTTCCGAAAGAACTGTGGCTGTTCGCCCAGTGAGTGGGCACGCCGCCCCTGACCAAAAGGATATTCACACTCTGCATTCACTGCGCAGGCAACTTGTCTGATCTGATCACCGTGCCGCATTACACTTCTCATAAGCAAACAGTGCCGCACCAAGCGCACCACAAAGCTGTGCCTCATCACAGATATAAAGCTTCGCTCCCAGCTTCTCCTCCAATGCCTGGATGATACCTTTATTTCTGGCAACACCACCGGTCATCATGTATTCCCCCGGATTCTTTTTGCCAAGGCGAGCTGCAAGAGCTCCTACCTTGGAAGCAACAGATACATTCAGACCATGGATGATATCTGCCACGTCCTTATTCTGGGCAACCAGGGAAACTACCTCGGACTCTGCAAATACAGTACACATGCTTGAGATCACTACGTTCTCTTTCCACTCCAGACCACGGGTACTCATCTCCTCCAGGGAAAGTCCAAGAGTACGGGCCATCATTTCCAGGAATCGTCCGGTTCCTGCTGCACATTTATCGTTCATCAGGAATTTTTACCGTCACCGTTCTCGTCAATGCTGATGCCTTGCTATCCTGACCGCCGATGTCGATAACTGTACGTCACATTCGGATTCTAGATAATGGGCGTCCCTTTGCGTGACAGGTACTATCCTGTGATACTGTCATCACCTAC
>ENA-OQKQ01000557-OQKQ01000557.1-human-gut-metagenome-genome-assembly--contig:-NODE-557-length-11873-cov-2.779925_pt1 | contig 11873 bp, 8 predicted proteins | sample MGYA00242651_ERZ504803 | MGnify/ENA primary metagenome ERZ504803 (study PRJEB26092, sample SAMD00036380) | human gut metagenome | host: Homo sapiens | study: EMG produced TPA metagenomics assembly of...
GGGAATCTCGCCACGGCAGCGGTCGATGAACTCGTCGTCCAGGTCGAACGGCGCCAGGTCGGGATCGGGGAACAGGCGATAGTCGTCTGCCGTCTCCTTCACACGCATGACCACGGTGCGCTTGCGGCTGGGCTCCCAGTGGCGGGTCTCCTGGTAGATGATGCCGCCCTCCTCGAGCACCTCGGCCTGGCGGCAAATCTCGTAGGCAAGGCCGTCATGCAGGCTCTTAAACGAGTTGAGGTTCTTGAGCTCGGTCTTGGTGCCCAGCTTGGTCTCGCCGCGGCGACGCAGCGACACGTTGCCGTCGCAGCGCATGGAGCCCTTCTCCATGGAGCAGTCGGAAATGCCCAGCGTCACAAAAATGCGACGGAGCTTCTCCATAAACAGGCGAGCCTCCTCGGGCGTGCGCAGGTCGGGCTCGGTGACGAGCTCAATCAGCGGCGTGCCGCAGCGGTTGTAGTCGACGAGCGACTCGGCAGCGGCGGTAATGCGGCCCTCGGCACCGCCCACGTGCACCATCTTGGCGGCATCCTCCTCCATGTGGATGCGCAGGATGCGAATGGGCACCGTGTAGGAACCGTCCTCGCGGCGCTCAGGCATCTGCAGGTTGGACGCGTCGTAGCTGGCCAGATGGCCGGCACGCTGATTGCCCTCGCGCATGGTCGACGTCATGGACGTGGACAGGCCCTCGGCGTTGGCCGAGGCGCTCGCCAGGCTCTGAGCCTCGGCCTCGCCAAACGCGCAGTCGGGGCGCTCGGCGGCACCGCGACCGGTCACATCCAGATCAAGGTGACCGTACATGGCAAAGGCGACCGGACCCTGCGTGGTCTGGAAGTTCTTGGCCATGTCGGGATAGAAGTAGTGCTTGCGGTAGAACATCGAGTGGCGCTGAATCTCGCAATTGGTGGCGAGACCTGCCTTGACGATGCTCTCGATGGCGCGCTTGTTGGGCACCGGCAGGGCGCCGGGCAGGCCCAGGCACACCGGGCACACGTTGGCGTTGGGCTCGTCATCGTGGCTGAGCTTGCAGTTGCAGAACATCTTGGTGTCGAGTGCGGTGAGCTCGGTATGGATCTCCAGGCCAATCACGGCCTCCCAATCCTGCAGGACCTCGGAAAGCTCCTTCATTACAGCTCGCCTCCCTTCCCGGCAAAATCGGGCGCGACGGAAAGCACGGGCGCACCCGTGGCGGCATCGGCAAAGCCGCGCTCCAGGGCGCGGGCAAACGTGAGCAGCTGACGGTCCTTAAAGGCAGGTCCCACCAGCTGGGCAGAAACGGGCAGCTTGCTGTCCTCGCCCAGGCCCAGCGGCACCGAGATGCCACCGTTACCGCAAATATTGAGCGAAATGGTGTACAGGTCAGAGAGATACATCTGCGTGGGGTCGCTGATCTCGCCAAACTTAAAGGCCGTGCGCGGCGAAGCGGGCATGAGGATGGTGTCCACCTTGGCATACGCGGCGTCGTAGTCCTGCGTGATGAGCGTGCGGGCCTTTTGCGCGGCGTAGTAGTACTTGTCGTACACGCCCGAGCTCAGCAGGTAGGCGCCGAGCATCTGGCGGCGCTTGGCCTCGGCGCCAAAGCCGTGGGCGCGCGAAAGCGAGCTCTGGTCGGACAGGTTGGCGCAGCCCTCCTCCTGATAGCCGTAGCGAATGCCATCGAAGCGGGCCAGGTTGGAAAATGCCTCGGCCGGGCCGATGACGTAGTAGGCGGCGATAGCGGCATCCAGGTGCGGCAGGTCGACCTCGACCAGCTCGGCACCCTGGTTCTGCAGCTCCTGGGCGGCGCGCTGAACAGCGGCCTTGACCTCGGGCGTCAGGCCCTCGGCCTCCATAAACGCAGGAATGATGCCCACGCGCTTGCCCTCAATGCTGTCGTTGAGGTGCTCGGTAAAGTCGACGGCGCAATCCTGGCTGGTGCAGTCGTATGGATCGTGGCCCGCGCCGGTAAGCGCGTTCATGGCCAACGCGACATCCTCGACCGTGCGGCCAAAGGGGCCCACTTGGTCGAGCGACGAGCCAAAGGCAACCACGCCGTAACGGCTCACGGCGCCATACGTGGGCTTAAAGCCCACCACGCCGCACAGCGACGCCGGCTGGCGAATGGAGCCGCCGGTATCCGAGCCCAGCGAGAGCGCAACCTCGCCCGCGGCGACGGCGGCAGCGGAGCCGCCCGAAGAGCCGCCGGGCACACGCTCGGTACCCCAGGGGTTGTGGTGCGGTGGAACGCCGAGCTCTCGGTGGAGCTGCCAAAGGCAAACTCGTCCATGTTGGCCTTGCCCATGGGCAGACAGCCGGCATCGAGCATGCGCTGGACGCAGGTGGCGGTGTAGACGCTCTGGTAGTTCTCGAGCATGCGGGAAGCGCAGGTGGTGCGCGTGCCCACGAGGTTCATGTTGTCCTTGATGGCCAGCGGCACGCCCGCGAGCGGGGGCAGCGGCTTTCCGGCGGCACGGTCGGCATCCACGCGCGCAGCGGCCTCGAGCGCGAGCTCGGGCGCCACCTGCAGGAATGCCTGGACCCCGCCCTCGCGCGCCTCGATGGCGGCAAGAGAGGCCTGGGCCACCTCGGTAGCGGTAAAGTCGCCGGCGGCAACGCCCACGGCGATCTGGGCGGCGGTAAGGGAATCGAAGCTTAGCGCCATTACTCGCTCTCCCCCTCTCCCAAAATGGACGGCACGCGGAAGTAGCGGTCGCGCGCGCTGCCGGCGTTCTCGAGCGCGACGTCGAGCGGCAGGTCGCGCTCGGGCTCGCGTAGGTCATCGCCCATCACGTTGGACAGGCTTCCGATGGGATGAAACGTGGGCTCCACGTCGGGCAAGTCATATTGCAAGACGGGCTCGAGCATCTGGACGGCGTCGTTCATGTAGGACGTCATCTGGGTGAGCTCGTCATCGGTCAGTGCGATCTTTGCGTACTCGGCGATGCCGCGCACGTCTTTCTCGCTGAGTGCCATAGGCGCTCCCTTCCGCATAACAGATAAACCGCTCTAGTATACAAGGCAACGCCGCTTGGAGCAGGTGCTTTACCTAAATGCAGCGAAAACGTAACGAGGGCGGCGGTTGGCAGGCGGTGGGCTGGCGGTTCTGCAGCGAAACCGCACCGTCCATAGTGAAAACCGTCTCGCCCGCAACGAAAAGCATCCCGCCTGCAACGAAAAGCATCACAACATTCGACACTTTTCGCCAAAATCGCGATTTTCATCGAATGTTGTGATGCTTTGGAAGCCCCGACCACCACAAAGGTGCCTGTCCCCTTTGCGGTGGTTCTGAAGAACGTCTTATGCCGAGGCCTTGGCCTTGCGGCGCTTGCGGACCGCGTGGATCACGATGTCCAGCAGCAACAGCACAATGGCCACGACCACGATAAGCACGGCAAACTCGCGCTTGCCCCAGTGGCGGCCGGCCAGCGACTTTTGCTTATCGACGTCCTTCTTGTTGTACTTGGTGCGTACGCAATGCACCAGCAGGCGATGGTCGTTCACACCGTAGGGCGTGCAGGTGACGAGTGTCACCTTGTCGGCGCCGGGCTCGATGGTCAGCGACTCCATCTCCTCGGGCAGCACCACCTCGGAGTCCACCATCTTGTAGGCGAGCGTCTTATTCATGGTGTGCAGCAGCACTAGGTCGCCGGGCTCCAGCGAATGGACGTCGTCGAACATACTCAGGTTGCGCATGCCCGAGTGCGCGGTGAGCACGCAATGCGTCGAGGTGCCGCCCACCGGCAGGCTCGTGCCCTCCAGGTGGCCGACGCCCGCCATGAGGACTTCTTCGCTCGTGCCGTGGTAGATGGGCATGCTCACGTCGATGGAGGGGATCTCGACCCAGCTCATCATGGGGTCGCGGTCAAAGATGAGCTGTTGAGCGTAGGGCTCGATCTGGTCGGCGGGAAGCTCGGTGGCCTCGCCCGCCAGCTGCTCGTTAAAGGAGCGCGCCTGGAGCAGGATGCGCTCGCGCTCCTCGGCAGACAGCGCGTCCACGGTGCTGGACACCGTGCTGATCTGGTTGAACACGCCCGAGGCCTCGAGCCGGTCCAAGATCCACGGCCAGGTCATAAGGCCCACGCCAATAAGGATGATGGCGATGGTGATGAGACGGTCGGCCCAGCGCGGCAGTCGCTTACGGCGGCGCTTGGGCTTTGGTTGAGGTTTGGGCTGAGGGCTTGAGCCGCCGTTGTCCGCGGCGTTATTGCTCTTCATATGTTTGGCGCCCTGCACCATCGCCGGTCACTCCTCTACAACTCAAGTTGTCTAAACAATAATAGCCGATTAGCGAGCTTCCGCGCCGGACAACGCCGCTAGGCTGCACCGTCCAGTCGAGGATAAGCCAGCATTTGCGTTTTCAAAATGTTCCGAATCGGCGGGGCGATTCGGGATACAATGTCAATAGAAAACGACGCACCCCGCGTAAGTGTACAAGAGCGCGGGCGGCCTAGTTTTCAGCTTTTGTTAAATGCCCGGGATCCGACCCCCGGGCATTCTTATTTGCGCTTTCGGCGCAAATGCCGTCCACCGTCCGCACCGCGCGTGCGCCTACGGACCTTAAACCGAACCTCATACGAGTCAAGAAACGCGATGACGAACGTGCCCACCGTCGCGAGGGCGGCGAGCGCGTTAAGGAATTTCAGCATTTGGGGACCTCCGATCGAGTCGTCGGCCGCCCGCGCACGGAATGCGTCGTAAGGGTATTTTACTGCGAGCACTCGCACTTACAGCTGGTAAACGCAATATTTGCAAACATTTGTTCGCTAATCATACGCTCGATCATACGAGCGACGGCGCCCCGGCTGCGCTGTTCAAAAAGAACGGGGCAAACTCCAGTGCGGAGTCTGCCCCGAAAAGTGAATGGCAAAGCAAGAACGTGGATAGACGAGAAAAGTGTCCGCAAGTCTCATGGCCATCACATCCCACCTGCCAAAGGGATGGGTGAGTGAGCGTTACTCCTGCTCGGACTCCTCAGCCTGCTTACGGCTGCGGATGAGGTGCGCCACGCCGATGCACAGCACCGCGCCACCAGCGATCCAAGTGAAGGTCACGCCGTTAAGACCGGTCAGCGGGAGGCCGGTGCCCTTCTTGTTCTGGACGGTAAGAGTGACGGTGCCGCTATCAAAGGAGGGGGTGGCGACGAGGTCAGAGCCATTCTTGGATGTGGTCACCTGCAGCGCATTCGCGCCCTCGTTCTGATCAAGACCCGTGGCAGTAATGGTGAACGTGAAATCGGACAGGGTGTTATAGCCGTCGAGCGTATGGGTCTCCTTGACCGTATAGGTGCCAGCATCGAGGCCCTTGACGCTGATTTCGCCCTTATCATCAGTCGTAAACTCATAAGCAGTATCGCCAAAAGAGCCGTCCTCTTGGACATACTGGATGCCAGTACCCTCGTCGGCACCGGTCGCCTGGATGGTGAACTTTACGCCCGAGAGCTTAACGTCGGAATCAGCAGAGTCTTCCTTGACGAGCTTGAGTGCATAGGTGTAGTCGCGCACGGTGTCGGGCACGGATTCGCCCTTGCCATCATGGCCGGGGTTGTTGGAGTAGATGAGCTTGACGGTATTCTCATTGCCCTCGCCACCGACAACGACCTTTTTAGCCTTGGCGGGATCAAGTTTGGCGGTGTAGGTCACAACGATCTTGGAATTCGGCGTGACGGTTGCGCCCGAACTCTTAAGATCATCGAACGTGACAGTCAGAAGGTTATTGCCGTTCTCCTGGTCGTAGGAAACAGCGTACTTGTCAGGATCAATCTTAGCCCCATCGACCTTAACCTCAACAGAAGCCTGATTGGCAGTCAGGCCGGCAGAGAGCTCGTCATGGAACTGATAGTAATACGTATCGAATGTATCGACGTTCTTAGCGACGGTACCGGTAAGCTGGTACTCAACATTCTGGCCCATCTGGGAGTCAGCCTTGTCGGCCCAATTGCTGTTGGACTTGTCGTCCATGACCTTCTTCTCGACCGTGGGGATGTCCGTCTTCTCGGCAACCTCCACAGCACTGCCGCCCACGACGGCGAAAATCGGCGAGGTACCGGTCTGCTTCTTATCGGCGTAATTGTCCTTGGCTCCAATCGATGCGGCGTCGGTCATGAACAGGTAATACCCCTTGTTCGTGGCGGTAAAGGCGGCGCCGGCATCAAAAGCCTCACCGGTCGGGGGCACGGCTTTTTCGACAGCCAGGGCAATCTTATTGAGAAGATTATCCTTCTCCACGACCGTGGTAGCAGTGGTATCCGCAATCGTCTTGGAAAGGTAGTCGGCAACCTCCTGCGCGGTCGAGGCATCGGAGATGCCCGACCCGCTCTCGCCCTTAAGGACCCCCAGGACGGCATCCTCCGCTTCATCGCTCGCCCAGCTGACATTGGACACGACCTTCTTTCCGTCCTTGTCCAAGACATCGGCCTTAAAGATCTGATACGCCTTGAACTTGGTGGCTCCGTTGTTCGCGTTCTGCGTGATGGTGATGGTGTTGTCGCCCTCTGCAGCAAACGCCATGGTCACCGGGGCCATAACTCCGCCGAAGCTCAACGCTGCTGTGAGGCCGGCGGTTACTGCCAGGCGTGCGATGTTCTTGCTCATGCTCATCTTCTTTTCCTCCGTTTTCCGGTTGGTTCTCATTCGATCGGTCATCGTCTGTCTGTGTCTTAGCATCTGCTTCGCTATGTCTCGCCCCGCTCTCTGTGGGGCTGCCAGCTACTCTTTATGGCTGCCACCTCCCCGCTTGACCAGGAGCGCGACCACGATGAGCGCGGCTCCGGCGACCGCTGCGGCGGCCGCGGCGCACATTGCCATATCGCCAGTCGAGGGCATAAAGCCTCCGGTGGTAATGCTAGGGGGTGTGCCGGTGGGCGTGTTGATGAGCGACGCCTCCAGGCTGCCCGTCGACCCGTCCGCGCTGTCGGCGCGCAGGGGCGACTCGCCCGTGATGGTGAGCTTGGGCTTGGCGGCGGCCACCTGGTCGACGTCCAGGCCCTCGGCCTTGAACGTCACGGAGCGCGTGCCCTCAAAGGCGGTGTAGCCCTTGGGCGCCTTGAGCTCGCGGACCTCCAGCTTGCCCGAGTCCACGCCCGAGACGGCCACGCGGCCGTCCTCGCCCGTGGTGACGGTGGCCTTGCCCTCTGCATCCCACGTGCCGTCGGCCGCCAGCGTGCGACCGCGGTCGTCGGCGATGCTCAGGACCGCCCCGGCGAGCGGCTTGTCGCCGTCGCTGCCGCGCTTGGTGAGCGCGAGATCCCAGGTGTAGGCGCACGCGTCGTCGCTCGGCGTGCGGGTGAAGCCGGCGTCGCCGGACTGGTCGGCAAAGGGAGAGCGCGGGTAGCGCAGGTAGACCTCGTTGGGGTTGCCCTTCGCGATGCCGTGGTTGCATGCGCTGTTGAGCGGCGCGTTGTACACGGCGACCACGCGGGCGCCCGCGGTGAAGGCGTCGGCCCCGCCGAGCGCGGCGATCAGGTCGCCGGTGCGCACGGTGAAGGTCTTACCGTCGGCCGCTACCTTGGTGGCGCACTGGGCCGTAATGTCGGTCCAGCCCTTCGCGGGCTCGGTGCCGGCGCGGCCGTCCTTGTCGGTCTGGACCGCACCAAGCCGCCGTCCGCGCCCGCCGCCGCGTACACGCGCATGCTCGCGGCCACCTTGGAGGGGTCGAGCCCCGCGCTCATGGTGTCGACGAACCGCACCGTATAGGTGTCGTAGGCGGCAAGGCCCGCCGGGACCGTGGCAGAGAGGCGCCAGTACAGGTCGTCGGCGACCGTGGCGTCGGCGGCCTTCTGCCAGGCGGCGGTGCTGTCCTCCAGCACGTGCTTGGCGACCTTGGGGGTCGCCGCCTTGGGCTTGACGGTGACGGCGCTGCCGCCCACCAGCGCCATGATCGGCGCGGTGCCGGCCTCGCCCTGGGCGATGGAGTCGTCGTCGGCGACGATGAGCCAGTAGCCACAGGGCAGCTTGGCCGCCGCGCCCGCGTTAAGGGTCACGGGCACGGCGCCAGAGCTCTGGAGGGAACGAGCGAGCTGTGCGCTCAGCGCGCTCGTAAGGTGGGAATCGGCGTTGAGCCACTCGGCAGCTTCCCGCGCGGTGGTCTGGGATTTGGGCATGCCGGCGCTGTGCAGCACAGGCAGCGCGGCGTCGCGCACGGCGTCGCTTGCCCAGGCGAGCTCGGTGGCGATCTTGGCGTCGCCGTCGCCGTCGACGACGTTGGCGCTAAAGATCTGGTAGGCGTCGTAGCTGCTCGCCACGGTGCCGCTCACCGTGATGGAACCGGTCGAGGTCGGCGCGGCCTGCGCGGAAGCGGGGAACACAACCGCGCAGGTGCCGATCAGGAGGGCAAGCAGCGCAAACAAGATCGGGAAGGAGCAAACTTTCTTATTCACGACGCTTACCTCCCTTCGCATTCGCCTTGCGACGAATGTGCATCCAGGCCGCAGCAGCGCAAAGCACCGCCGCGCCGGCAAGGTACGTCAGAGTGACGCCCGACATACCAGAAAGGGGCAGAGTGGTGGAGTAGGTGTTGGTAAAGGTGGAGACGGGAATGATGGTTGGGTCCGCACCGGCGGAGGTTTGAACCGCGACGCCCTGCCCGTTCTCGCCAAGGGTGTTGCCCATGTCATCCTTCATCTGCGTAACGGTGGTAGAGGTGGTAAGACCGGTGTACTTGCCAGTGGTCTCATTCATGACGGCCTTCACCGTGACGGCAACCTGGTACTCGGCCTTGGAGTAGCGGAGCTTATCGATGGCACCGGTGGTAGGCGCGATCTCCTTCACCGTGTAGGTGTAGGTCCTGGCGTAGTCACCCGCCTTACCGGGGGTATCGGACAGGTGCGACTTGTTGAACGTCATGGCGCCAAAGGTCGCCGTGATGTTGTTGAGCTTGGCGGCGTCGGTCTCCCCTGCCTCTGGGGCAACAGAAATCTTGGACGCTTCGGGCATGGGTTCGGGCATGGGGGCTGTGGCTGCATAGTCACCGGTAGCCTCAATGCTGAACTCGAACGGCACATATTTGCCTTTATCGTCCTTCGGCCAGTCCGTATTGCGAACGGATTTGGTCACCGGGATCTTCACGGACGTAGCACTGCACTTGTCGGAGATGTACGTAGTGCCACTAACGATGCTCAGCTGCTCGTTCTCTTTCCACGCAATGGAGCCGTTTGTGCTGTCCACCGTGAACTTGTAGGTGTTCTTGTTCAGTTCGTAGCCAAACGGAGCCTGGGTCTCCGTGAGCGTGTACGTGCCCGGCAGCAGACCGGCCAATGTGAACTTGCCATTCGTGTCGTCGGTATCGGCCCAAGTGGTTTCGCTCGAAGCCGACTGATCGCTCACGGTCCAGGACTTCTCCTCAGCCAAGCCATCGGCACCCAGTTTCGCTAGCTTCCACTCGGAACCAGCCAAAGGAGTGTGATCTGCGTCGCCCTCCACCACCTTGGTCCAAGACACCGTACCGGTGATGATCTTGGTGTTGGGAATGGTACCTGTGGGGTTATTCTCGAACGGAACCTGGTTCCCGTTCTTATCCACATAACCCTGGACATAGTTCGGCTTCTCGCCAGTATCGTTCATAGTGGCGTAGTAGATGGTGTCTGACTTCTGGTAGCCCTCCGGCGCCTTGACCTCGCGAATGTAGTACGTGAAGTAGTTCGTGTCGCCAATGGTGGCCTTTTGGTTCAGGTAGTCGTACTGAATGGTGCCAACGGTAGAATCGGAGTCATTCGTGCCGTTATCCACAATAGAGACGATGCGGTCCCGATCGTTCTCCGCATCTTTTTTGCTCGCGTAAATCGCCCACTCAGAACCTGCGAGCGGTGTGGTGTCGTCTGCAGCGTCAACCTTGCCCCACGCAACCGCGGACCCGTCGGGCGTGTAAGTACCGGACCATGGGAAGTTGTGGCGCTCCTGATCCATATCGATGACGGAAGCCGAGTTACCCTCGATATCCCCGAAATTCCACGCGACCGTGGGGTTGTACATCTGGAAGTCATCGCCAACATAAACACGCCCGTTGGTGGTCACGTGATCCTCGAAGCTGCCGTTGGGAACAACGATACTGCCCAACATGGCGGCTGCCGGGTCGTCGTCTGTCCACTTCTCGTCACCACCAATGCCCTCAAGGGCCATACCACCTCGGATGGTGACCTGCTTGGCCGTTGCGAAATTCCACAGGATGCTCTGGGCGGCAATGGAGTACTCAGACTTAGTTTTGTCGTTGCTACCGCTCTCGTACCCACGGGAGATTTCCTCACCATTCCACCAGAAGCGCCAGCCGGTGTTGAACTCAACCGGGGTCCCCCCTTCATCGATGATGTTGACGACCACGGAGGCGCCCACGGGTATTTTATTGAAGCTGAAGTCCACGCCACGGTAGATCTTGCCTTCATAGGAGTTGGTAAGATCCGACGCCTTCAGGTTAAAGACTTGAAGCGAAGAGCCCTTGCCGCTATCGTCCGCATCGCCGGTAAACGTGATGAGCTTCTCGTTGTTGACAAGGGTCACCTCGCCGGAAACGCTGTTGCCGGTTACATCGGTGTAACTCGTCTTGCGGTTAAACTTCTTAATGGAGTTGTCGAACTTGAGGCCGTACGTCGCCCTACTGTCTTTGTTGTACTTTGCAATGGTGTAGTTGGAATTCTCCTCGGCAACATCGACCGTACAACTCCCGGTGGGCTTAAGCTTTGCGAGAGGCTCGGAGATCTTCGCCTTTACTTCGGACTCCAGGAAATTGGTGTAATTCTTACCGTTGATGCTCGACATGATGCTCGCGCCATCATCGTTGCCCGAGAACAGGCCATCGTCAGACCAGTTGCCCTGCATCTTCACGACAGACTGGCGATCGGCGTTGTTCATCCAGGTTGTACGGTTTCCCGCGATTGCCGCGGTATAGTCGTAGCCAATGGCTTCAGCGTTATTTGATCTCTTTTGCCTACCAACCCAGGCGCCCTTATTCCAGGCACCAACGGTCGCCGAGGCGGGCTCCTTTGTACCAACCTGGATTTCGTTGATAGAGGTCGCGTTACTCAGGCCCGCAACCGCAAGAACGACGCTGCCCGCAGAAGGACGAAACTGCGCACCAAAGCCAACGGTACCGAAGCGAAATCCCGCGCCAGACGTATAGTTCTTACCATCCGTGTAAGGCCAGCTCTCCTTGAGGGGATTGAGCGCAAGCTTACCCTGCACGACGGTAAGGCCCTCGGCCTCGACGGCATATGAACCTGCAACGTTGTCGGACCTGAGGTAGGAGGGGTCCGTAGGCTTGCCTCCTACGTACATGTCCCTTCCAACGAATGTGGCAACGCCGGGATCGTTTTGCGCGGTGGTGACGTCCGTGCCGACACCGATAGACGTGGGAACGTAAATACCCGGCCCCACGGTGGCCGTCGCTCTCGCTGAAGCCGCATTCGCACTCTGAGCCTGCTCAACACTATTTGAAGAGTCAGCCTCGCCGTCATCGGTCTCGTTGTTATTCTGGTTTTCGGCATCCTCGCTGGTGATACCTACATCAGTAGACTCACTTGAGGAACCCCCCATCACAGTTTCCTCGGTAGAATCTACCTGGGCATCGTTGGCAATGGCCCGCGAGATCGGAGGCATGACGAGCGACAGTACCAGGCTCAAAACGGAGGCTCCGCACAAAATGCCTGCCAGTACACGGCGCGTCGCTTTTTTACTCTGCTTAGTTTTTTCTGAATTCGCTTTCATCGATGTCTCCTCCCCAAGAGACCGCGATCTTGCTCTTTCACTATCAAACGTATCTGCGCAATCTGTAATTGCGCTCGCGTAGTAATACTATTGTAACTATTGTTTAAACATCCGAGCAACAAAACCGACATTTTTGTAGCCAGTTCTCAATTCTCTTGACTATCTGCTCAGATTTGCCTTCGTTTATTCGCTCTGAAATATCTG
>ENA-OQKQ01000559-OQKQ01000559.1-human-gut-metagenome-genome-assembly--contig:-NODE-559-length-11838-cov-2.751089_pt1 | contig 11838 bp, 9 predicted proteins | sample MGYA00242651_ERZ504803 | MGnify/ENA primary metagenome ERZ504803 (study PRJEB26092, sample SAMD00036380) | human gut metagenome | host: Homo sapiens | study: EMG produced TPA metagenomics assembly of...
GATGGTGGCGGGTTTTTCGTAGCGCTCGCCAAAGGTGTGGCCGATCGCTACGCCGGCGACGGAGAAGATAAACGTTGTGACTCCGATAAGCGATACAGCGGGAACGATGTCAACCGAGAGCGCAGCAAATGAGATGCCCACGGCCAGGGCGTCGATTGAGGTGGCGATAGCCAGAATCAGGTACTCACCCAGGTCAATCTTTTCGGCATCCTTGCCGTCGCTCTCGTCCTCATCCTCGTCTTCGGTAAAGGCCTCCCACAGCATTTTGCCGCCGATAAAGGCCAAAAGGATAAAGGCGATCCAATGGTCGATGGGTCCGATGATGCTCATGAATTGACTGCCGAGCGCCCATCCGATTACGGGCATGCCGGCCTGGAAGCCGCCAAAGAACAGGCCGAGCACCGCGGCGACCTTAAGGTTGATCTTCTTCATGCCAAGGCCCTTGCAGATGGATACGGCAAAGGCGTCCATCGAAAGGCCGATAGCGAGCAATACGAGCTCTGCGAGTCCCATAGTCTGGCTCCCTTTCTGCGGGCGGGCCCGCGTGTACCTCTTGGGGGAGTAACAAAAAAGACCCGTGGCGTACGCGTTGTGCGCACAGCCACGAGTCTCGTTCATTAAGGCAAGCCAGACCGCATCGGCCAGTATGTTGACTTGCCGCGCCACCGGAGGCGAACCCGGTCACGCGACTACTCCCTCATTTATGCGAATCCCGATGCTACCACATGAACAGCTCATTTGGATTGGGGCTCTCAGCTGTGTTCGCTCATTCTGTAAGCATCGGATTTTGCGGGCGTCACAGGGGCAAACCGTGAGAAACTTATTGACGTTTATGGAGCGTATACGATGGGAGCGATGCCTTGGATAAGAACGAGCTGCAAAAGCGTATGGAACAGGCCATTCGCCTGACGGCACCTGGCCAGCCGATCCGCACCGCCCTCGACATGATCATTGCCGGTCACCTGGGTGCCCTTATCTGCGTCGGCGACACCGAAAACGTGCTCGCTGCCGGTAACGACGGCTTCCCGCTCAACATTTCGTTTACCTCGAACCGCCTGTTCGAGCTTTCCAAGATGGACGGTGCCATCGTTATCGATGGCGACCTCACCCAGATCCTGCGCGCCAACTTCCACCTCAATCCCGATCCCTCGCTTGCCACGAGTGAGACGGGCATGCGTCACCGCACCGCCGCTCGCATGTCGGTGCTCACCGACGCCATCGTGATCTCGGTTTCGGCTCGTCGTGCCGTCGTCAACGTGTACGTCCACGGTAAGAGCTACGAGATTCAGCCTGTCACCACCATCATGAGCTCGGTCAACCAGCTCGTTGCCACGCTCCAGACCACCCGTCAGTCGCTCGATCGCTCCCTGCTGCGCCTGACGGCCCTCGAGCTCGACGACTACGTTACGCTCGCCGACATTACCGGTATTTTCTCGAGCTTCGAGATCATGCAACAGGCAAAGACCGAGCTTAAGGATTGCATCGTCAAGCTGGGTAACCAGGGCAAGCTCGTGCAGATGCAGCTCGAGCAGCTCGCGGGCTCCAGCATGGATACCGAATACGACTTGATGATCCGCGACTACGCAAGCGATTCCTCCGAGGCAAACGCCGAGAAGATTCGCGCCGAGCTGAGCCGCATGACGCCTAAGGACCTGTCCGACCCGCAGCACGTGGCGGCAGTTCTGGGCTATGACGACCTGGACGAGGACTCCGTCATGACGCCGCTGGGCCTGCGCACGCTTTCGCGCGTGTCCGTCGTGCGCGACGGCGTGGCCGAGAAGATCGTCGACGAGTACGGCTCGCTGCAGGAGCTCATGGATGACATCAGCGAGGATCCGGAGCGCCTGGGCGACTTTGGCGTCAACAACCCTGCCATTCTTGCGGACTCCCTGTACCGCATGAAGGGCACCAAACAAGGGAACGCATAATGGCGCCCGTATGCGCCGTGGTCGTTGCCGGTGGCAGCGGCCAGCGCTTTGGTAACCCCGGTGGCAAGCAGCTCGTCAATGTAGCGGGCCGTCCGCTTATGAGCTGGTCCATCCGCGCGTTTGACCGTAGCGATAAGGTCGGCCACATCGTGGTGGTTTGCCCTGCCGAGCGCCGTGCCGAGATGCGCCGCCTGGCCATCGACCCGTTTGACTATGACACGCCCATCAGCTTTGCCGATGCCGGCGATACCCGTCAGGATTCCACCCGTGCCGGCGTGCATGCGGTTCCGGCGGGCTTTGAATACGTCGCCATTCACGACGGCGCTCGTCCGCTCATTACCACCGAGGCCATCGATCACGCTATCGACGTGCTGGTGAGTGACCGCGCCCTTGATGGTGTCGTGTGCGGTCAGCCCGCGATCGACACGCTCAAGATCGTTGACGGCGACAATATCGTCGAGACTCCGCCGCGTGAGCTCTACTGGGCCGCGCAGACGCCGCAGATCTTTAGCGTCGATGCTATGAAGCGCGCCCATGCCGCGGCGATTGCCGAGGGCTTTATCGGTACCGACGATTCATCGCTGGTCGAGCGCATGGGCGGGCGCGTCCGCTGTGTCCAGAGCCCGCGCGACAACCTTAAGGTGACGGTGCCCGAGGACCTGCGTCCCGTAACTGCGATTCTGCTTGGCCGCATGGCCGAGGGAGAGGACCTTCCCCATGTTCAGTAACCTGCGCATTGGCCACGGCTACGACGTCCACCGTTTGGTGGAGGGGCGTCGATGTATCATCGGCGGGGTCGACATTCCCTACGAGCGCGGCCTGCTGGGCCACTCGGATGCCGATGTGCTCGCGCACGCCTTGGCCGACGCCATTTTGGGCGCCTGCCGCGGGGGAGACATCGGAAAACTGTTCCCCGACACCGATCCTGCCTATGAGGGCGCCGATTCGATGGTGCTGCTCGCTCGCGTGATGGACTATGCGCGCGAGCTGGGCTTTGAGTTTGTCGATGCCGACTGCACCATTGCCTGCCAGCAGCCCAAGATCACCCCGCACCGCGATGCCATGCGCGCCAACCTCGCCCATGCTCTGGGCGTTGACGTCGAAAACGTGGGCGTCGCCGCCACTACGACCGAAAAGCTCGGTTGGGAAGGCCAGGGCGAGGGAATCGGCGCCTGGGCCGTCTGCCTGCTACAGAAAACCGTTAAGGAGTAACGAATGCGTATCTACAACAGCGCTACCCATAAAAAGGAAGAGTTCCAGCCCATCGAGTCCGGCAAGGTCCGCATGTACGTGTGCGGCCCCACGGTCTACGACAACATCCACATCGGCAATGCCCGCACGTTCATCAGCTTTGACGTGATTCGTCGCTGGCTCATCGCGAGCGGCTACGAGGTCACGTTCGCCCAGAACCTCACCGATGTCGATGACAAGATCATCAAGCGCGCCAACGAGCAAGGCCGAACTGCCGCCGAGGTCGCGACGGAGTTCTCCGACAAGTTCATCGGCGTCATGCGCGCCGCCAACGTGCTCGATCCCGATGTGCGCCCCCGCGCAACCAAGGAGATCGGTCCCATGATCGCCATGATCAAGACGCTTATCGAGCAGGGCCATGCCTATGCTGCCGATAACGGCGATGTGACTTTGCCGTGCGCAGCGATCCCAACTACGGTCAGGTCTCGGGCCGCAACATCGACGACCTTATGGTGGGCGCGCGCATCGAGGAGAACGAGGACAAGAACGACCCGCTCGACTTTGCCCTGTGGAAGGCCGCCAAGCCCGGCGAGCCCAGCTGGCCGAGCCCCTGGGGCGAGGGCCGTCCCGGTTGGCATACCGAGTGTGCCGCCATGGTGCACCGCTACTTGGGCACTCCGATCGACATCCACGGCGGCGGCTCCGACCTTGCCTTCCCACATCACGAGAACGAGTGCGCCCAGGCCACCTGCGCCTGGCACCAGGGTTTCTCCAACACTTGGATGCACACGGGCATGCTGCTGGTCGACGGCGAGAAGATGTCCAAGTCGCTCGGCAACTTCTTTACGCTGGCCGAGGTCCTCGAGCAGCACTCCGCTGCCGCCCTGCGCCTGCTGATGCTGCAGACGAGCTATCGCTCGCCGCTCGACTTTTCTTGGGAGCGCCTGGAGGGTGCCGAAAACTCGCTCACTCGTATTGCCGGTACGGTCGAGAACCTGCGCTGGGCTGCAAGCCACGCGACGGCCAACGCCGATGCGGCTGCCGCCGAGGCGTTTGCCGCCAAGGCCGCCGAGACCCGTGCCGCCTTTAAGGAGTGCATGGATGACGACTTTAATACCGCCGGTGCCATGGGTGCCGTCTTTGGCTTTGTGACCGAGTGCAACCAGTACCTGGAGCAGGCGGGCGATGCTGCCGACAAGGCCGCCGCGCTTGCTGCCGCCGATACGCTGGTCGAGCTGCTCGACACGTTTGGCGTTGAGCTCCCCGAGCCCAAGGTCGAGCTGCCGCTGGGTCTGCTAGGCGTTGCCGCCGGCCTGGTCGCCTACACGGGCGACGACGTGGACGAGGCCGCTGCCAAGATTCTCGAGGCCCGCGCCGAAGCCCGCGCCGCCAAGAACTGGGATCTGGCAGATGCCATCCGCGACCAGCTCAAGGACCTGGGCCTCACCATTGAGGATACTGCCGCGGGCACTCGTATTAAGACTCTCTAGTATTTGTCGACCGTTCGAGGTGCGGCAGATTGCCTTGAAAGAGGGGGGCATAGACCTGGTGGTCATGCCCGACGATTGAAAGGCAAGGTGCCGTGGCTCGGACGGTCGATTCTTGTTCGTTATCTATTTAAGGAGGTCGCTTTATGGCCGACAATCGCAAGCGTGCGTCTCGTGGCGGCAAGCAGGCTGCTTCTGGCTCGCGTCCGATTCGCCGCAATGATCGCGCTGCCGCTCCCAAGGGCCAGCGCGATCGCACCCAGGCCGCACGTCCGCAGCGCGATCGCAACCGCGACGCTGTCCAGGCTCCCAAGGGCGAGTTTATCGAAGGTCGTCGTGCTGCCGCCGAGGCGCTGCGCACTGGTTTTCCCGTCAAGTGCGCGCTCATCGCCGAGGGCGGGGAGCGCGATGCCGCCCTGTCTCGTCTGGTCGACGACCTCAACGCCGCGGGCGTCCGCATTAAGTATGTGCCGCGCGCGCAGCTTGATGCACTGTCGAGCCATGGCGCTCACCAGGGCATTGCGCTCGAGGTTGGAAACTTCCCCTATGCCGATGTCGCCGATATCCTCGACCGCGCGGGTGACGGTCCGGCGCTCGTCATCGTGCTCGACCATGTGACTGACGACGGTAACTTTGGCGCCATCGTGCGCTCCGCCGAGGTCGTGGGCGCCGCGGGTGTCGTCATCGCCAACAAGCGTGACCGCCGGCGTGACCGTGGGCAGCTACAAGACCTCAGCCGGCGCCGTCATGCATCTGCCTATCGCGCAGGTTCCCAATATCGCCCGTGCACTCGATGACCTCAAGGCCGCTGGCTTTTGGGTGGGCGGTGCCTCCGAGCATGCTGAGGGCAGTTGCTGGGATGCTCCCTTCGAGGGTCGCGTGGCGCTCGTCATGGGGTCCGAGGGCGACGGCATCTCGCGCCTGGTGCTCGAGAAATGCGACTTTTTGACCAAGCTTCCCCAGCGCGGCATGACCGAGAGCCTCAATGTTGCCCAGGCGACCACGGCGCTGTGCTTTGAGTGGCTGCGCCGCAACGCCGGCGAGCTCATGGGGGAGGAGTAGCGCATGTCCAAAAAGAACCGTGCCAAGTCCAAAGCCAAGCGCTTTGGCGAAGGCTCGGCCAAGCCGATTGTCTCGGCCGCGACCTACGGCGTGGGCGGCAATGCGTTTGCACAGGCTATCGCCGATCCGGTCTCGACGGTGCACTCCAACAAGCCCGAGCTGCTGGTGGTCGACGGTTACAACGTGATCCACTGCACGCCGCGCTACGAAAAGCTCGTCTACGACCATTCCGACGATCCGTATTCCAGCGACGTTCACGATATGGCGCGCACGGCGCTCATCAACGACGTTGCCGCGTTTGCCCAGGGCCGCTACGAGGCCGTAATCGTGTTTGACGGTGCGGGCAATATCTCCAGCGAGCGTCCCAACCTGCCGGCCCGCGGCGTGCGCATCGAGTTTTCGCCGACGGGCGTCTCTGCCGACACCGTGGTGCAGAAGCTCTGCATCGAGGCACGTGAGGAGGGCCGCGCATGCTCCGTGGTATCGAGTGATGGCACAATTCAAGCCGTCGTCATGGGCAAGGGCGTCACGCGCATCTCGAGCCGCATGCTGGTGGACGAGATCAAACAGATCGATAACGACGTTCACGAGGCAGAGGAAGCTCCGCAGATCAAGATGACTCTGGGCAGTCGCCTGAGCCCCGATGCCCTGGCCAAGCTCAAGGCCCTGCGCGGGAGGTAGGTAAACCTTCTATGGGGAGCTGCTTTCTCGATTGACCAACCAACTGGTTTGTGATCAATGGGTTGCGGCTTGGCATCGCCAAAACGAATAGTTTTTGGTTCTGGCGAACAGATAAAACTATTCGTTCTGACGAATAGTTTTGAGATGTGGTCGGTCGAAGGGTCTGTTGCGCCCCGTCCGCAATTCCTTTATTCTTAACTGGCTTCGCGCGAAAGCGCCAAGTGTGCCAGTGTGGCGCAACGGTAGCGCAACTGATTTGTAATCAGTGGGTTGCAGGTTCGATTCCTGTCACTGGCTCCATGAGAGTTTCGGGCTCTGTTCCTTATGGGACAGGGCCCGTTTCTAGTTAGGTGGTGCGCCATCGGGTTAGCGCCCATCCCGTTTTTGGTTTGTCTCGTCCTCCAGTTTGTCTAAATCTGTAACACCAAGACCGATATTCGGCATCTAACTGTTACAGATTGAGATGAAACTTAGGGTGTTTTAGGAATATCTTGATCTGTAACATGTAGAAGCGGAATAGGCCTCTTGCTGTTACAGATCGAGACAAGGGCGGGCGCGGATCTGGATGTCCTGCTCGAGCGTGGATTTCTGGACACGCGAACGAAGAAAATCTCCCGATCGGAGAACGAGCGTGGATAATTAACTTGGATAGGGAGCTAAGGTAAACACCGATTGTCTATCGACGGCTTTAGAAACAACGACCCCGATTTCATTGTGGAATCGGGGTCGTTTGTGTCTCAGGAATCCGAATGGATTAATCGAGCTCCTAAGGAACTTCTTGGGTTCTTGCTGATGGTCTGCCGAGGATGTCCCCAATGCAAACAGCGGGCATCTACTCAATATAGCTGGGGTTCTTCTTGATGATCACGCGTGCAGCGATGAAGGAGACGACGATGGCGATGATGGCGACAACGCATGCCAGCACGAAGTTGCCCATGGACCCATCGGGAGCGATAAAGATGAGTGCCGAAAGAAGGCCGGGGCATGCTCCCGCAACATACTCTTTCAGAACAAAGATGCCTGCAGGGAGTCCAGCGCAGAGCGCGCCGATTGCCGTGCCGACAAGCAGGCGGGGACGCTCGATGAGGCAACCGTAGAACGCGGGCTCGGTTACGCCACAGAGTGCGGTGACGGCAACCGTGGTGACCATACCCCTCTTCTCTTTGTTTCCCTTCATGGCAGTTGCCAGGGCGAGGCTCGTGCCGCCAATGCAGAGGTTCGAGATGAATCCAAAGATAATGGGTGCCCAACCGAGCTGCGCCAGGCTCGTAACTTCGATTGCGATGTAAGCCTTATCGAGACCGAGCATGACGAAATAGGGGTTAAGGGCTGCCAGGATCGGAGTAGCGATAAATGCCACGTTGTCCATAAGCCACGTGACGGCATCGCTCAGCGTGTAGCCCATCATGCTGCCGGCGGGGCCAAGGATAATCAGCTCGACGGGCACGACGATGATCATGGTGAGCAGCGGCTTCAAGAACAGTTTGGTAACGTCGGGAATGATCTTCTGAAGGCCGCGGTCGACAAAGTACATGAATACAACGCCCAGTACGATGGGCACTACCGTACTCGAATAGTCGTTCGTCGGGATGGGAATACCAAGAAAGTCGAGACCCTCGGCACCGCTAATGGACGAGCTGATCATGAACGCGCCCAGCAATGCGCCCATGATGGGCTGCATCTTCATGACGGCTGCGAGCTGATAACCAAGATAAACGGGTAAGAAGCTAAACGAAGCGCTAAAGATCGCCAACAGGACCTGGGCGGTTCCGCTATCGGTGCTCAATCCGCAATAATTGACCAGGAGATTCTTGATCGAAAGAATGAGTCCGCCAACGATGAGCGCCGGGACGATGGGCATGAATACCTGTGCAGAGACGTTCCCGAATTTCTCAATCAAGCCCATGGCGGTGTTACCGCTTTTAATGCCTTCTGCAAGGTCTTTGGCGGTTTGGGCATCGTCGGCAACCGTGCCACCGCCGACTTCGATTCCCGCGAAGTCGAGGAAGTCGTTGTAAGCCTCGGTGACGTTGGGGCCGATGATCACCTGAAGCTGGCCACCGCTGACTACTGCCCCGAGCGCCTGATCGGCCGATTTGGCGAGCTGGAGATCGATGATCGAGGTGTCTCGTGCGTCGATGCGAAGGCGCGTCGCACAATGAGTTACCGATGTAATGTTCTCTTTGCCGCCAACAGCCTTTAGGACTGTTTCGGACATTGCCTGATATTTCATCTCTTTCTCCTAACCTTCCTGCTCCTGATACTTCGAGATAAGGTCTCGGTACCAATACCAGCTCTTTTTGGGGGTGCGCTTCAGATTGTTCTCGAAGTCGATATGGACAAGTCCGTATCGTTTTTCGTAGCCGTTGATCCAGCTATACAGATCCATCGTCGACCAGAGGTAGTAGCCCTCAACGCGCGCGCCGTCGCGCTTAGCCCTCATCATGTGCTCGATGAACTGGCCCAGAAGCTCGATGCGGTCATCATCGTGGATCATTCCGTCTGCGTCTGGTTGCTCATAGGCGCCATGTCCGTTTTCCGTAATAAAGATGCGGGGCGCGTCATAGCGCTCGTGGACATCCATGATGGTTGAATACATGCAACCTGGGAGTATTTCGCGGCCCCATTTATTGCGGGGAACATTGCTGTCGCGGGCGCTTTCAAACAAGGGCGCAATGCATTTTCCTTCGACCTTTTTGCTCGAACCGCCCTTATTGTTCGCCGAAACGGCAAGCTCTCCACCGTGCCAGTCGGTTACATACTCTCGGCAATACACGTTGAGTCCAATAAAATCGACTTTACCGTCTCTGAATTCTTCTACGTCATTTGGGGATCGATAGAGCGAGACGCCAAGTTTTTCAAAGATTTCGTCCATTTCTGGCGGCAGTTGACCCTGAAGCGCTGGTGCCAGAATCATGCGATTGGCGAAAAAGTCTGCGTATCGAAATACGTCATCAGGGTGCTCGGTTGCCGGGTCGAGTTCGACAACGCCGCCATCGTGGACGGCGCCGATGATGCCGTCGTAGCCCATTTGACGATATGTTCGGACTGCGAGTGCGCTTGCGCGCATCAGGTTGTACTGAAACTGCATGTACGACTGAACGTCGAGCGATCGATTGGGGGGATAGTTGCCCAACATGTTTACGCAGTAGCTGTAGAAATGCGGCTCGTTAACGGTGGCCCAGATTTTGACGCGGTCTCCAAAGCGCTCAAAGCAATTCTTAGCGTATTTGCAGAACCACTCTGCCATGTCGTTGTTCAGCCATCCGCCTTTGCAAGCAAGCGTGAATGGTAGATCGTAATGGAACAGCGTAACGTTGGGCTCTATGCCATTTTCGAGGCAACAATCAATGACCCGATTATAAAAATCGATACCCTCTTCATTCACTTCGCCGATACCCGTGGGGATGATTCGACTCCATGAAAGAGAGAAGCGATAGGTGTTTTGTCCGCCTTCTTTCATCATACGGATATCTTCTTCATAGCGATGGTAGAAGTCGCAAGATACATCACCGTCAACATGGTTGATGTTCTTATTGCTTGTGTGGCTAAAGAAATCCCACTCGCCAAGGCCTTTGCCGTCTTCGTTCCAGGCACCCTCGCACTGATAAGACGCCGTGGCGGAACCCCAGAGAAACGGCATGTTGTTCACGTTGCCCATGAATCCCCTTTCCATCATTCAACACGGTGGATACGTGTGGCGGAATTACGATTAAGATGACGTCAACTGATTTGAATCATAGGAGAACGACCAAAGCTGTTTGATTCAATAAATGAACCATGATTTCGAGGAGAGCGGAAAGAGGGATCGCGTGAATATCAATGACTTCGATGTGCTCAATCGCATTAGCTCCATCATCAACAGCGAGTTTGGGTCAAACGATGCCGCCATCGCTCGATATCTCATCGCTCACATTAGGCGTTCGAGCGAAATCAATGTTGCCGCAATAACCCGCGATGCATTCGTGACCCGTTCCGCTGTTCGTCGTTTCTGCAATCGATTGGGCTACCAGTCTCTTAGCGATTTGAAAGAATCATTTACTCAATCAGTCTTTCCAAGCGACTTAAGCCATCGAGAGGAGGAATTTGGCTACGAGGAGTACAGGGCAGAGCTCGACGTTCGCATGATCGAGATGTTCGCTGAGGTTGAAAGCGGCGTGTCCGATATCGCTATTAAGCACCTTGCCGACGAAATTGATGGCCATAAAAACGTTGAAATCTGGTGCACCAATAATGTGAGCGCCAATCTCGTACGATTTCAGCAGGAAATGTTTTATGCGGGCAAGATAGTTCGCATAGTTGCTGGGGCTAACGTCGCGGAATTGAAAAACATGGGAGACGCTTCGCAGTCTTTGATAATTCTCGTATCGGTCTCCGGGCTATTTGCGTCACAGGCGCGTGAGTATCTTGATTGCCGTTCGGGCAGGAAGATTCTAATTACTGCGTTTAGCAACGATGACAAATCGAGGTCTTTTGACCGTGTATATCGTCTTGGTAATGCGGGAAACGGAATTGACTGCTGCATCGTAGGCTGTTTTTTCGATCATTGCGTAATAGTAACCTGCGCAATCGGCTCCGGGGGTTACGGTTACCGAGGCATAGAAAGATACGCCGTAATTGTCCGTGATCGAATTTACCGCGATGGTCGCCGTCGCAGAGCCGGTAGCTTCGTAGCCGAGGGTTTCGAACTCGACCACCGTCGGAACGCCGTATCTGTCTTCGTTGTCGGCTTCGGGCAGGGCGATCAGTACGTATTGCGTATCGTATGCCAAACGGGATCCGTTGATGTCGTTGTCGCTGTATAGCGTTATCGGATAACCACTCTCTTTGCCGATCAACTCTCGTTGAACGTATGTATCCGCATTGCCGCCGTATTTGCGGTCGAAATCGGCTTTGGTGATGAAGTTGTAATAAGCTTTTTTCGAAGCCGTTCCGTTTGACGGAGAAAGTCGCTGAGGTGAACGATGCGGTCTTCAGGGCAATATCGACCGTGAGCGACGTATCGTAGTCGGTGCCTGCGGCTTCCGTGTGGAACTCCTTGTATTGCAGGGGACCCAACTTGCCTTCGGCATCGTATGCGAACGAGAAGAAGTAATATTCGCTGCCCGGCGAAAGCCGGTCTGTTTTCCAGGTGCCTTGGAAGTCGGCCGTGATGTCGTAGTCATAGGTCTTCGCATCCAGTCCGGCCTGGACGAATTGTTCCGGGGTGCCTGCGGCTTCGACGTCGGACTTGGTCGCATAGCCGGCATAGTAGGAAACGACGCCGTCCTGTTTTGTCAGGGCGATCTCCAACTCTTTGCCCGCAACCTGCGGTTCGCCCAGCGTGACAGCGGCCTGTCCTGCTCCGAGTTCGTCGCGGGCGGGGATCGTCAGCGGAATTTCGATGATTTCGCCGTAGTCTTCACAGACGACATCGACCCCTTGCCGGACAACGGGAGCGGCGTAGAGAAGGACTTGCTGCGACCGGGTCGAAAGCAGGGTTTTGTTCC
>ENA-OQKQ01000560-OQKQ01000560.1-human-gut-metagenome-genome-assembly--contig:-NODE-560-length-11816-cov-2.342031_pt1 | contig 11816 bp, 15 predicted proteins | sample MGYA00242651_ERZ504803 | MGnify/ENA primary metagenome ERZ504803 (study PRJEB26092, sample SAMD00036380) | human gut metagenome | host: Homo sapiens | study: EMG produced TPA metagenomics assembly of...
ATAACGAGAATAGAGAGCAGCTTATAGGGTCTATGGATAAAGATGCTTCGTTCTGTCCGCCGATTTTATATGCGCCAAGCACAGATGAAATCAATGGTTTTGCATTATCAACTACAAAAAAGCTAGTTGAAAGAATAGGAATATATTTTCCAGAAAAAGTTGAAAAACAAAAAAGCAAAAAAACAGAAAGAACAAAAGATAAAAGTGGTGTTGTTGAGTTTGCGGCAAAAATGGAAAGATGGAGATCGACAGGGGAATCATATAAAAGCAAACTAAGTACACGGTTGAATGAACTTTACAGAAAAATTATTGAGAATGCTTATAATGCTAAGAAACAAAGAGTTGAAGGAAGTTCTGTAAGTGAGAAGGTCGTAGCTTACTATGCGGAAGAGTCTATATTTCGCTATGATACAATTTTGAATGTTGCAGAAAATCTAAATAACGCTCTTTTGAATAAAGACTTTAGTTATCAAATGCTGGAAAAACCAGTTAAAAAGACGATTCAGAGACCGATAGCATTTTATATCCGAGAATTCGACCGGGCGGAGTTACTCGATTCAGAAGATACAGTATTGCAGTTTTGTGATTATATGCGGACTGTGATGTTCTTGATTATTGAGGGAATAAGCTGGTTGGAGACATATGATTCCAGAATAGAGTGTGCTGCTAAGTTGATTTGTGATTATATTGATAGAAATTTTGAAAGACTTTTTGGAAAAGCATATGATAGTTTGGAAGGGAAAGGCGCACAAGACAATAAGGCTCATAAATAAAAAAATGCCCACCGAATCGGGTGTACATATTGAATTTTATAATTGAATTGTATTCAGTGAATAATCGATACTACAAGAATGGCTGGGCGAACAGTTACGGGTGGTTTATCAAGCAAATTGGATTGGGATATCCTTCTCTGTGAGCTACTCTAGCCATTGCAAGATACATACCAACCTCAGAGCACTCGCCCTCGAAGTTAGCTCTCAGGTCTGCAAGGATGTCCTCGCTAACGCCCTTAGCAACGCCTACAACATGCTCAGCTGCCCATGTGAGCTCGCCTTCCTGTTTCTGGAATTTAGAAGCTGGTGCTTTACATACTGGACAGGCTTCCGGTGCCTGCTCGCCTTCATAAACATATCCACATACTGTACATACCCATTTAGCCATAGTAATGATTCTCCTTTCTTTTTGAAATATATTGTTTGTTTTGTTCTTTTAAATTAATAATAGTAATTATTACTATTTTATGATATCATGTGATCTTATTTGTCAAGCTTGTTTTCTCTTTTTCAGGCATTCCTTGCAGATTCCATAGAAGCTTGCATCTACGTCAAAGACTTTTCCGTGGATAAATTCTGCAGCTGCCTGTTCAAGAATTCCGTTAAGGCTGTCTGACTGCATATCGATCACCCGGTTGCATCTGGTACACATGAAATGTGAGTGTGGTGCGACCCTTCCATCGTAGCGATCCGCGCTTCCGAAATTGGTCAGCTTCCGGATCTCACCGATGTCACTGAGAAGAGAAAGATTACGGTAGACAGTTCCGAGACTGATGTTCGGGTAGATCTGTCGAAGATTCTCGTATACTGTATCTGCCGTTGGATGATCTGTTCTGGATCTCAGAAATTCCTTGATGGATTCTCGCTGACGGCTGTATTTAAGTGCTGCCATAATGTTTCCTCCTATCAGTAATAGTAATTATTACTGATATTATAATACATGATAGAGGGAAGTTTGTCAAGAGGTTTGGATATGATTATCCTGAAATATTTTCATTTTATGAGTTGGATGTAAATGAGTATTTTTACGCTGCAGGTGTAGGAGATATTTGCAACCCTGCAGAGGACTTACTTGATTCAGTTAAATGGTGAGAACTGGCAGTCGGATGTCTGACAGAGTGTTTGTTATAAGGAATATTGTGCCCTTAATGATAGGATTTTATCAGTAAAAATTCTCGGTGAAAATTTATAAAAATAAGTTGACAGAGACTAACTTTAGTAGTATATTTACAATAGTTAGAGAAATCTAACTAATATGTAAAGGAGAATGCAAATGACTTGTGAAAAATTTGAATCTGTCATGGGTTATCATTGTTCCCCTGTATTAATGGGAATGAAACCAGCGAATCTTGTTTCCTTTTCCAAGGAAAAAATGCCGGAGCTGCCGGAGATCATTTCGGATTATGAGGAGAGTCTTGAACGGGAAGGTATCCGTATGGAGATCATCTGTGGATGCAGGAAGCATTATCTTCTTCTGGTGTACCGGCCGGATATGCTGCAGGAATATCTTAAGCAGGATGAAGCCAGGAAACTTTTGCTTCAGGATGGGTATAATATAGATAGTTCTTTGGATGAGATGATCGCCCGTTTGAAGGAGAGATTTTTTCATAAGACGGAGTTTCCTCATGAGATCGGACTTTTCCTGGGTTATCCCATTGAAGACGTGAAGGGCTTCCGGAAGTTCGGAGGCAGTGGCTGCAAGATGTGTGGTTACTGGAAGGTTTATGATGATGTGGAGCAGGCTCGCAGGATTTTTGACAGCTACGATAAGTGCCGGGAGTTTACTGCGGCGCAGATTCGTGCGGGGTATTCGATTTTGCAGGTTGTTGGTATGAAGCATCTCTGTACATCTCAGATGTGCGTATAATATAAAGTTTAAAAACAGGAGGTTTTTAAGATGAGCAAGGTAGGAATTATTTACTGGTCTTCTACAGGTAACACAGAGGCTATGGCGCAGGCTGTTGAGGAAGGTGCAAAAGCAGCTGGTGCGGATGTTGAGATCATGGAAGTTGCAGATGCAGATGTAGATAAAGCTCTCTCTTATGATGTTTTGGCACTTGGTTGTCCGGCAATGGGAGATGAGGAGCTTGAGGATGGTGAGTTCGAGCCATTCTTCTCTGATCTGGAAGGCAAACTTTCCGGTAAGAAAGTTGCGCTTTTCGGTTCCTATGACTGGGGCGACGGAGAGTGGATGAGAACCTGGTGCGGCAGAGCAAAAGACGCAGGCGCAGAGCTTGTTGATGATGAAGGACTCATTGTAAACAACACACCTGATGATGAAGGACTTGCAGCTTGCCGTGAACTTGGCGGAAAACTTGCATAAGATCTATTAGATTTCAAATAAATAAAAACTGAGCAGAGCATTGGATTTTCAAACACAAACACCATCCGGACAGAAGGGATAGATATCTTTTTTGTCCGGGTGGTGTTTTATTGTGAGCGAAAATATCTGCTTATTACTTTGAGGAAATATAGAAGAAATGAATATTAAGACAAAAAATCCTTGTTGATTTTAATATTTACGTGTCCTAAAATAGATAAAGATGAAGTAAAGCAGGAAAGTGAGGGATGCCGGATGACGCGGGAGGAAGCGGAACAGTATTTATATTATGCGATGACAATTGGTGAACAGCTTCTTTGCTGCGGAGCAGAGGTTGGACGTGTGGAAGATACCATACGGCGGATCTGCCTGGCATATGGAGCCACCCGGGCGGATGTCTTTTCTATCACATCCAGTATTGTGACAACTATTTATGGAGAGGATTTTGGAATATGCACCCAGACGCGGCGTGTGCCGGGAATGTCCAATGATCTGGGACGGCTGGATGACCTGAACCAGCTTTCCAGATACATCTGTGAGTATCGGCCGAAGCCGGAGGAGATCCAGAAGGGGCTGGAAAAGATCCGGGATAAACAAGGATATTCTTTTAAAACGCAGATTTTGATCTATGCTGTAATTTCAGGTTCTTTTTCTGTGTTTTTCGGAGGAGATGTCAACGATATGATCGCTTCTGCGCTGATTGGTATCGCCCTGAAGCTGTTTGAGGCTTTTGTAAAAAAAGGTGCATTAAACTCGCTACTGACAGTGCTTCTTTGCTGCGGAGCCGGCGGAGTACTTTCCAATCTTACAGTTCTGATCGGGCTTGGACATCATGCGGATCTGATCAGTATCGGAAATATCATGCTTCTGATACCGGGAATTGCATTTACCAATTCATTGCGTGATATGTTTTCAGGAGATACCATTACAGGTTTGATCCGATGTATGGAGGCACTTTTGCTGGCACTGGTCGTGGGCCTTGGTTTTACGGTGGCGAATCTGTTGTTTTAACCGAATCAGGGAAGTTCTCTTGAAGGTTACGAAAAGCAATAAGCAGTGAATGAGGAGTTCACATACTGCATCAATTGCGGAGTAGCGAAATGCAGCAGATAATGGGAGCATTTGATAGTAGTTATGATTTATTCAGGAGGAAAATATGCGGGAAATCATACAGCTGGTCGTATCCTTCACAGGATCCCTCGGCTTTGCGGCATTATTTAATATCCATGGAAAAAAACTCTGGTTTGCGGCATTGGGTGGATGTCTGTCCTGGGCTGTATATCTGGCAGTAGAGTTCATAACGCCAAGTCCGTATGTGTGCGGTTTCTGGTCAACAGTAGCTATTACTTTGTATGCAGAATGTATGGCAAGAATTCATAAAACGCCGGTAACTGTATTTCTGGTTTCTGCGACAATTCCGTTGATTCCGGGAGCAGCACTTTACCGGACAATGAACTGGATGTTGATGAAGGACTGGGCAAAATTCCAGAAAGACGGAATCTATACGATCCTTTTTGCGGTGAGCATGGCAGCAGGAATGACGCTGACAACCATTGCGTTCCGGATGGCGTGGCGGTGGATGTACAGGCAGAGGAGAATGTAATACAGTATCGAAATTCCCCGTTTACAAACCATCGGAAATGTGTTACGATTTTCCCATATGGAAAACTCATGGAAGAAGAGAGTACATGTGTACACCGTACTACAGGGAAATCCCCGGAGGACTTTTTAGATGCAGGCTGTGACGCAGTTGCGGTCATAGATCTGCGGCAGAGTGAATGGTAAAGGTTCACTTTATGCAGGAGTTCCGAGACTGAGAGGGATGTGCAGGCACAGATGGAAGATGGCTTCGGAGAGGCATTGCTGAACCGGTTTAAACGCGATAAGCGAAGTGCGAATGTCCGATTTAACGGACACCGGCAGGCAGTGACAGGACCGCCTGTTATAGCGGAAGGGTATAGAGCTTGCTGTACCTGATGAGGTTTTTGCCGCGAGGCAGGAGCGAAAAGAAGTGGTAACACGGGTAATAACTCGTCTTCTCATATCATTATGGTATGAGAAGACGTTTTTTTATGTCGCTGAGAATTACTTGGTAATCTTCCAATGTCCCCGGACAGGAAATTTCCTGTTTTGACGGAATATATTTTCAGTCCGTTATGAGTAAGTACACAATTTATTTTTATATTTATGGAGGAAAGAAAAGATGGAAAAGCAGAGATATTATATCAGCACTGCCATTGCGTACACATCCGGTAAACCGCATATCGGAAATACCTATGAGGTCGTTCTTGCGGATGCGATCGCACGTTTTAAAAGACAGCAGGGTTATGACGTATATTTTCAGACAGGTACTGATGAGCATGGCCAGAAGATCGAGCTGAAGGCTGAGGAAGCTGGTGTTACACCAAAGGAATTCGTAGATAACGTTTCCGGTGAGATCAAACGCATCTGGGATCTGATGAACACATCCTATGATAAATTCATCCGTACAACAGATAAAGACCATGAAGAGCAGGTCAAAAAAATCTTCAAAAAAATGTATGCAAAGGGAGATATCTACAAGGGTCATTATGAAGGAATGTACTGTACACCATGTGAGTCCTTCTTCACAGAGTCCCAGCTTGTAGACGGCAAATGTCCGGACTGCGGACGTCCATGCGTACCTGCCAAGGAAGAGGCATATTTCTTCAAAATGAGTAAATATGCAGATAAGCTTATTGACTACATCAACACACATCCGGATTTCATCCAGCCGGAGTCCCGTAAAAACGAGATGATGAACAACTTCCTTCTTCCGGGACTTCAGGATCTCTGTGTATCCAGAACATCCTTTAAATGGGGAATCCCGGTAGATTTCGATCCGAAGCACGTTGTATATGTATGGCTGGATGCCCTGACAAACTATATCACAGGTATCGGCTATGACTGCGACGGAAACAGCAGCGATAAATTCAACAAATACTGGCCGGCAGATCTTCACCTGATCGGAAAAGATATCATCCGTTTCCATACCATTTACTGGCCGATCTTCCTGATGTCTCTGGATCTTCCGCTTCCGAAACAGGTATTCGGACATCCATGGCTGCTTCAGGGCGATGGAAAAATGAGTAAATCCAAAGGAAATGTAATCTATGCAGATGAGCTGGTTGAGTTCTTCGGTGTAGATGCTGTCCGTTATTTCGTACTCCATGAAATGCCATTTGAGAATGACGGTGTGATTACATGGGAGCTGATGGTTGAGAGACTGAATTCCGACCTTGCAAACACACTTGGAAATCTTGTAAACCGTACTATTTCCATGTCCAACAAATATTTTAACGGAGTTGTTGAGAATAAGAATGTAACTGAGCCGGTTGATGAGGATCTTAAGAACTTCATCCTTCAGGTTCCGAAAAACGTTTCCGCAAAAATGGATAAGCTTCGTGTTGCAGATGCCAATCACTGAGGTATTCTCTCTGTTCAAACGCTGCAACAAATACATCGACGAGACAATGCCGTGGGCACTTTGCAAAGGATGAGACAAAGCAGGATCGTCTTGCAACAGTTCTCTACAACCTGGTTGAGGGAATCTGCATCGGCGCATCTCTTCTGAAATCCTTTATGCCGCGTACAACAGAGCGTATTCTTGTACAGCTCAATGCAAACGAGAGAACTCTTGAGGAGATGGATCAGTTTGGTCTTTATCCTTCAGGAAACCGCGTAACTGACAAACCGGAGATTCTTTTTGCGAGACTTGATCTGAAAGAGGTTCTTGAGAAGGTTGAGAAGCTTCATCCGAAGAAAGAAGAGCCGAAGGAAGAGGTAGAAGAGGAGAAAACAGAGGACGTGATCGATATCGAGGCAAAGCCGGAGATCACTTTCGATGATTTTGAGAAGCTTCAGTTCCAGGTTGGTGAGATCATTGCCTGCGAGGAGGTTAAGAAATCCAGAAAACTTCTCTGCTCTCAGGTTAAGATCGGAAGCCAGGTTCGTCAGATCGTATCCGGAATCAAGGCTCACTATTCCGCAGAGGAAATGGTTGGCAAAAAGGTTATGGTCGTTACAAACCTGAAACCTGCCAAGCTTGCCGGAATTCTCAGCGAGGGTATGATCCTCTGTGCAGAGGATGCAGACGGAAATCTTTCCCTGATGGTGCCGGAGAAAGAGATGCCAGCAGGTGCTGAGATCTGCTAAGTATGGGATTGAATCATTTTGATAAAAACGGCAATGCTGTTATGGTGGATGTGTCCGATAAACCGGTCACTCACCGTACAGCGACAGCTGCCGGTTCCATTCAGGTAAGCCCGGAGATCATGGCTGCGGTAAAAAGCGGAAATGTGAAAAAGGGTGATGTACTTGGTGTGGCCCGTGTGGCAGGTATCATGGGTGTGAAGCGTACTTCTGAGCTAATCCCCATGTGCCATCCACTTCCCATCCAGAAGTGTTCTGTGGATTTTGAGACCGATGAGGATGCGGGAGTGATCCGTGTATTCTGCACGGTAAAAACAGAGGGAAAAACAGGCGTGGAGATGGAGGCGCTGACAGGTGTTCAGGTGGCGCTTCTTACCATTTATGATATGTGCAAGGCAATTGACAAGCATATGGTCATGTCTGATATCCATCTGGAAGAAAAAACAGGAGGCAAAAGCGGAGATTTTCGTTTTGAGGAAAAATAATGATAGACAGGTGCGGAAGAAATATTGATTATCTCAGGATTTCCGTAACTGACAGATGTAATTTGAGGTGTATTTATTGTATGCCGGAGGAGGGAGTGCAACATGTGGAGCGCTCCCTCATTTTGCAGGAAGAGGAAATTTTGAGGATCTGCCGGGTGATGGCAGAGCTGGGTATCCGGAAGATCAAGCTGACCGGCGGGGAACCGCTTGTACGGCCGCGGATGCCTCAGCTGGTGGAAAAACTGAAAAATATGCCGGGGATCGAGAAGGTGACTCTGACTACAAATGGTGTGCTTCTGAAAGATCAGATGAGTGATTTTGCCCGGGCGGGGCTGGACGGATTGAATATCAGCCTGGATACGCTGGATGAGGCCTGCAGCAGGAGGATCACGCGGCGGGATGAACTGGGGCGGACGCTGGAAGGGATTTCGGAGGCAATGAAGTATCCGGAGATTTCACTGAAGATCAATTGTGTGCCTCTTGGGATCCCGGAGCAGGATCTTTGCCGGGTGGCGCTTTTTGCCAGGGATCACAGGGTGCATGTGCGGTTTATTGAGATGATGCCCATTGGGATGGGAAAGAATTTCATGGGGTGTCGGAGGAGGAACTGCTTCGGATCCTTGGGGAAAAGCTTCCGCGGTTTTCGCCGTATGTTGGGGAGCCCCTTGGGAATGGACCGTGTCATTATTATGATGTGGATGGTTTTTCCGGAAAGATCGGGTTTATCAGCGCGGTGAGCCATAAGTTCTGTGGGGAGTGTAACCGGATCCGGCTGACTTCTCAGGGCTTTTTGAAGACTTGTCTGCAGTATGCGGCGGGAAGGGATCTTCGGGAGGTGATCCGCAGTGGTGGTTCGGATGAGGTGCTGAAGGCTGTGATCCTGGAGGCTTTGGCGGAGAAACCGGACGGGCATGTTTTTGGCGGAGGTCTGGAGAGACAGAAGGATGATAAGACGGAGAAGCTTTGTATGGCTCAGATCGGAGGTTGAGTGATGAAGAGAGTTGCTGTGATCACTTCTAGTGATAAGGGGTACAGAGGAGAGCGGGAGGATCTTAGTGGTCCTGCTGTGAAGGAGATTATGGAGGCGGCCGGGTATGAGGTTGTTTCTGTGGATGTTTTGCCGGATGACCGTGGGATGCTTGGGAGCCGGATGGCTGAGATCGCAGATCTGGGGCTTGCGGAGCTGATCCTGACTACGGGTGGTACCGGGTTTTCTCAGAGGGATGTGACACCGGAGGCTACAGAGGATGTGATCGAGCGGCGTGTGCCGGGGATTCCGGAGGCGATGCGGGCGTTTAGTATGACGATCACGAAGCGGGCGATGCTGAGCCGGGCTACGGCCGGGATCCGGAAGGGGACGTTGATCGTTAACCTGCCGGGGAGTCCTAAGGCTGTCAGGGAGTGCCTGGAGGTTATTATTGAGGCGTTGGGGCATGGGATTGAGATTTTGACCGGCGATGCTGGAGAATGCGGACGGTAGTGTGTGGTGTATACTTAGACTAACGAACGGACGCCCAACGGAGGCAGGGCCAGTACGGTGACACGCTGCGCGGCCTGTTCGGCTGCGTCGCTGGTTTGCTGCCATTCGCGCCAACTCGCCTGTGGCTCAAACAGGGCGCTCGGTGGCAGCAGCTATACTCGCCTCTCGACGGCCGCTCCGCTAACGTCACCGCACTGGCCCTGCCTCCGTTGGGCTGGTTGTTGAATGTGGTAGGTTTTATGATTAAAATTCATCTCCAGCGATTCATAATTCCTGAGGCTTGAGAGTTACATGTGGTAGGTTTTGGAAATCAATATTGCTGGTGTGATATAGGAATAAATTTGGTAATGATGTGTGATTAATAGGAGTTTGCTATGGGAAAAGTACTTGCGGTTTGTATCAGTGAGAAGAAAGGAACACAGAAGAAGAATGTTGGGTCTGCGGTTTTTGTGGAGGACTGGGGGCTTGAGGGGGATGCTCATGCCGGAAAGTGGCACCGGCAGGTGAGTCTTCTTTCCGGTGAAAAGATCGATGCGTTTCGTGCGAAGGGCGCAGAGGTCGAGGATGGTGCTTTTGGTGAGAATCTGGTTGTGGAAGGGATTGATTTTGCAAAGCTTCCGGTTGGCACCAGATTTCGCTGTGGTGAGGTTGTGCTGGAGCTGACTCAGATCGGAAAAGAGTGCCACAATGGCTGTGCTATTTTTCAGAAGATGGGTGAGTGCATCATGCCCCGGGAAGGTGTGTTTACAAGAGTGCTGAAAGGTGGAAAAGTTTCCGTCGGTGACGAGATGACTGTGGATAAAGCTATGATTTTTGATACTCATGCACATTATGATGATGAGGCTTTTGATGAGGATCGTTTTGCCATGCTGGATAGTATGCAGGAGAGCGGGATCGGGCATATTGTGGATGTATGTGCTTCTGTGGGACATTTTGACCGGGTTTATGATCTGGTTGAGAAGTATCCTTTTGTTTATGGCGCAGTGGGTGTTCATCCGGATGATGCGGATAAGGTGGATGCAGCTGTGCTGGATGAGATCCGCAGATATTGCGACATGAAAAAAAACGGTAGCCGTAGGTGAGATCGGCCTGGATTATTACTGGCATAAGGAGAAGGAGGAGCATCTTCTCCAGCAGAAGGTATTCCGCCAGCAGATGGACATCGCCCGTGAGAAAAAGCTCCCATTTATGATCCACAGCCGTGACGCAGCAGAGGATACGCTGAATATTGTGAAAGAATATATGCAGGATGGGATGTATGGCGGAGTTATCCATTGTTTTTCCTATAGTAAGGAGATTGCAAGGGAGTATCTGAATATGGGACTTTATCTTGGAATCGGCGGAGTGGTTACTTTTAAGAATTCTCGGAAGCTGAAGGAAGTGGCAGAGTATGCACCGTTGAATCAGATCCTGCTTGAAACCGACTGCCCCTACATGGCACCTGTGCCGAACCGTGGAAAGAAAAACAGCTCCCTGTATCTGCCGGAGGTTGTGAAGACCATTGCGGAGATTAAGGGAATCAGCTGCGAGGAGGTTGTGGCTGTGACGGAGAGTAATGCGTTGAAGGTGTTGGGGTTGGTTTGAGAATAAAAATATTGAAAATACACAAAGAGACTTCTCAAAAGATAAAAGATATTTTATAATTGATAATATAAATGTGAATTTATTACTTTTCAAGGTTTGAATATCATACGATAAGCGCAGATGAGGCGCTTCATTTTTGAATTTGAGGTTTGAGAATGATGTAAAAACGTATAGTATTCAAACGATTTAGTAATGGTACCCAGACATTCCATTGTTTGAGAATGATGTAAAAACGTATAGTATTCAAACAGGCATGGTTGATGTCGGTGCCGGTGTAGTTTGAGAATGATGTAAAAACGTATAGTATTCAAACCAGCCATGAGCAGGAACGATTGATAACAGTGTTTGAGAATGATGTAAAAACGTATAGTATTCAAACGCAACACCTCCGTTGCCAAGCACAGATAGAGTTTGAGAATGATGTAAAAACGTATAGTATTCAAACGCAACACCTCCGCTGCCAAGCACAGATAGAGTTTGAGAATGATGTAAAAACGTATAGTATTCAAACAGAACACCAACGCTTTACAGTCTCAGTTAGTTTGAGAATGATGTAAAAACGTATAGTATTCAAACTAATAGGAGTAGTGTTATGTACATTTTAGGGCAATTATTAGTATATGGATTAATATTATTTGTGATTTATTTAATATTGAGTTAAGGGGAATTAGTTTGAGTATTGATAGATTCGGGATATAAGTTTAGTGTTTTAAATGCAAGAGTAGGATTTGAAAGAAGAGAATGTATAAAATAAAGAAGAAGCCGCTGTATGGCAGATGAAGAGTCATTTGTCATATGGTGGCTTTTTGAATGATCAGAGTTTTGAGGGTTTGTCGAACTAATTGAGGGTCAGTCGAGAGAGATTGGTCCTTTTTTGCTTTAATAAGCCTAAAAAAAAGTTTGTTTTGACGGCAAAGAAATCAATGATGCATGTTCATATGTGACCGTTTTTATATGAAAATATATGTTACAAATAGATAGTGTTCTTTTAAATTTTTGCCAAA
>ENA-OQKQ01000562-OQKQ01000562.1-human-gut-metagenome-genome-assembly--contig:-NODE-562-length-11803-cov-2.512761_pt1 | contig 11803 bp, 13 predicted proteins | sample MGYA00242651_ERZ504803 | MGnify/ENA primary metagenome ERZ504803 (study PRJEB26092, sample SAMD00036380) | human gut metagenome | host: Homo sapiens | study: EMG produced TPA metagenomics assembly of...
GTTAGAATCAAAAAGCGTGTAAGCAGAATCAACTTCTGCTTACACGCTCTTTTTACTTTATCTCTTGTTCGGTTTCATCAAACAACGGACTATCAAAGAATTCTCTGATAGTGATCTCAAGACCGTCACAAATCTTCTTAATCGAAACTACGCCCGGATTCTGGCTCTTTTGATTGAGCATACTGTATATGGTTGACGGCGACACGCCTGAAATATTTGCAAGAGCATTGACAGCAATGTTTCTCTCACGGCACAGCTCCAAAATGCGCTGCGCAACAGCTTCTTTTGTTCTCATAGCCTTCTCCTTTGCGATTTATCGTAATTCAATTCTACAAAAATGTGCGATAAATCGTGTGGGATATATCGCAATTATAAAGATTATGTGTTATAATTTACGATATATCCCACAAAGGAGATTATTATGTTTTCAGTTTATACGGTTTGCTTTTTCGGGCATCGTCAGATAGATGATTTTAGGATAGTTGAACAAAGGATTGAACGGCTAATAGATAAGTTGCTTAATGAACACGAATATGTCGAATTTCTCGTCGGACGTGACGGCGAGTTTGACCGACTTGTTACCTCTGCAATTCGACGTTGCAGAAAGCACTTGGATACAGCCAACTGCTCTGTCACTTGGGTTATGCCTTATCTGAAATCGGATTATATCAAGAACAGGAAATGCTATGATAACTACTACGATTCTGTTGAGGTCTGCGAGCAATCCGCTAATGCTCACCCGAAATCTGCTATTCAAATCCGAAACAGAGCAATGGTTGACCGTTCCGATTTGTGCGTTTTCTGCGTTACGCATAAGAGCGGCGGTGCTTATCAAACGCTTCGATACGCAAAAAAGTCAAGTTCAAATATCGTCAATCTTTTTGAATGATTCTACTTTTCGGTTACAGTTTTGTATTTCTGTATGAAGAAAGTTTGTGTTTAACCATTATGCTGTTATCATATATGATAACAAATCAGTGAGGTGATTTATATCAAAGTAAGTGATGATGTTGTTAAAAAGCGTCAAGCGATAATATCAAATATAGTTGAAATAAGGCTCGAAAAAGGACTTTCTCAAATGGAACTAGCTAAACGCACCGGTATGCACCGATCAAATATCTGTCGTATTGAAAGTGGTCGTCAAAATATTTTGATTGATACTTTGATAAGAATATTTGATGCACTTGGCAAAAATATTTTGATTGAACTAATAGACAAATGAGATATGCTTTGCTATTCTGATAAGCAAAAAGCTGATGTAATCCAATACGGACTGCATCAGCTAAATTAATCACTCACATATATCGTATTTGTGATTCAACGCATCCATAACAACATCAATTAAATCAGATTTGACATCCTTCTTTTTAATATCTAGTTGTTTCAGCCAATCTTTATTCTTTTTGATTGACTTCCTTAACAGTTTTTTATCTCTCTCATTTAGATCAATTTTATATAACAAATTGCAAAGACATACTACCAGTTTTTTAGTATTATCATCTTTTGATTCTTTCAGTGGTTTTTCTCTCCAAGAAAGATATGCATTATAATCTTCTTCCGTATATTTTGCCTGTATTCCTATAATTGGGTTAACCAACAGTTGAGTTGCTGACGACATTAAATTAACATATGCGCCCAACTCATACTGTTGTGCTTCAGTCATATTATTATAATCCAAACCAAAAGAATTGATTCTATCAGTTGCTTTATGTAATTTTTCTGTTTCATCATCTATACGAACAATTCTCTCGTTTATCTCAACAATAGCTAAATCAAATGATTTGGTATCTCGCTCGCTAATCAGTGTAAAAATATCATTTAAATGATTTTTGTCAACTACCCTTTTCCAAATTAACAATCCGCTTGCAACAAGCGATGCAGCAGCTATTGCCCATCCAATCGGTCCTGCTAAAGCTAAAATTGCTTCACCGGCAGCCATTCCGCCACCACCTGCTGCAATAGCGCCACCGCCTAGCCAAGCTAAAGCTGCATTCGTTGCTGCGGCGCCACTCAAAGATGAAATAGCTGTTCCTGTAGAAGCTACACCAAATGTTGTTGCTACTCCCATAGCAGCTGTAGGTCCCAATGCAACAACTGCAACACCGAGTCCTGCACCAGCTGCACCTACACCGGCTTGTTTTACCTGAGCTGCATTATAATCCTTTTCGATTTTTTCAGCCTGCTGCTTCCAATTTAGTCTAATCTTTTTGAGTTCATCATATTCTAACTTTTTATCCGAAGGAACATTTCTTATTCTATCAAATGCCTCTTGAATACCACTCAACTCAATATACAAGTTATTAGTGTATTTTCCTAACTCATCTATCCGTTCATTAGTTTTTTTAATAGCCTCTTCAGTTGTTTGTTGCGCAAGTTCTAGTTTTGACTGTTTTCTCTTATTCTTCATCTTTCATCACCATAAAATAATTATCAATATCTTCTTTTGTTTTTAAAATCTCACCATCCGGCACATTTCTCTTTTTTGCTAACTTGACAGACTTTTCAAATGCTTGCATATATAAATCACTATGCTCAAAATCATCAACGAAGCTTAGCAAACTACTATCATCATATATTTCCGATAAAAGCTTTAATCCGTCAATATAATAATTAATTATTTCAGCTTTTCTTTCTAACAGATATGCTTCGTTTTCCAAACCTGATTTCTTTATTGTTCTTGTCATTTCACCATATAAAGAAATAGTAAGACGACCAATTCCAACAATATTTAATCGAAGGAAAAACTCTACTACATTAAAATAGCCGTCACCTGTGATAACTCCACGAATCACGGCATCACCTGCATCTATTAGACAAAATGTTCCGTGTGCAACTGTCAGCATTCGTTTTACCGTCACATTCGAAAACGGTTCACAAGTTTTCCAAAGAAGCGAAAAAGATCGTTCTTCTGCTTTAGTGGTCGAAATATACTTAACAAATCTGCGAATTGAATACATTAAGCGCACTATCAATTCATTTATAAGCACTGGAATTCCTTGTGTAGTTTGAAAACGTGCATCAAATCCTTTTTCGTATATTTGCAAAGCAAGATCGTTGACTGACTTATCAAATTCTGAGACAGGGATTTTCAGTTTTGTTTTGATTGCAATTATATCATTTGTCCAACACCATAACGGTGAGGGTATTCCCATTCCCCTTCCTTTGCTTCCGGAGGAACCTGATATATCAGATAATAAATGTCCTATCCAATTAGCAAATCCGCAAAACAACTTGCTAATATTGCTATTACCACGCAATTCAAAATTTCCGTCTGCTTCTTGCAATGAAATCAATTGTCCTTCCGAAACAAAATGGGATGTGTTAGCAAATTGATCAAGAATTGAAAAAAACAATCCTAATAAACTCGGATTATGAGCTAATGACTTAAAGTGATGGTTTCTCGGGCTTAGATTAAATATTTCACTTGCCGCATCACCAGCACCCCTTTGATCATATGGTATCTTAAACTTCTTCTCAAGGAACTTTATTGCTGATGAAGCAGAAGAATTATCTTTAGAATCCCAACCACACAATTTAGCAAAATCCCTTGTTCTATTTTCAATCCATTTGTCAGTAATATTGCCAAGTGGGGACTCACCCGGTTTTCCTACCAGAAACACGTCGATAACGCCACAAATCACGCCGCTCGATGCTGCCAATGCGTAATCAAGCTTATCACATTCAGGAGTCAAATTATTGACTGTTTCTATAGTTTCAGAAATAAATCTTTTGGTCTCCTGTAATTCCATTTCTGCATTCGATAAAGCATCAGATATTCTTGACAAAAAATCATATTTATTATCATCAACGGATAAATCCATTTCTACGTATATATCTTTTGCTTTATCTATAATATTGTTATCGTCCATAATATGCAAGACCTTATTATATAAAATTATCAAGTGCCAATATATAAAGTATTATACATTAATTCAAAACGCCTTTCAATACGTTTGTTATCTTTTAATCATCTTTTCTATGGAAAGATAATTTATCCTTTTACCGACACAACATTAGGCTATAATGTTATACGGTATTGGCATATAGAAAAGCTGATGTAATTCAATTAAGAACTACATCAGCCTTTTGCATTAGTTATAGATTATTTCTGCATTGACGACTTCTCTCGCTCTTTGAGTGACATTGTTCATCTTGCGCACCCACAGCATTTGATTGGCGGCTTTGAGTTGTTCGGTGCAGCCTTCTTCCTTTGCGAAAGCCTGCACAAGCTCGTCGTACATCTTCTGTGCCTGTTCATCAATGTCGGCAAGGTATTCGTTCAGCCTACATTTTGTGAGCAGGTTGGTATAAAGAATCGGGCGACTTCTTTTGATATAGCGAAGGTGTTGTTGTCCCCACAAGCCGATTGGTCGGCTATCCTGTTCGGGCAGTGTAAGTTCGGCAGCAAATAATCTCCTTGACGTGTATATGTAATCTCCATTGTCAAACCCCCTTAATCTTAATCTTTTTAGCTTTGGCTTTTGAAATTCTAATAAGCAGTTCATCAACTAAAGCAGTGAACATTCCTTGTGAAATAAGGTTGTTTCTCCAATCAATCAGACTATTGATAACAACTCTGCGTTCCTCGGCGGTGAGTTAAATTTGATATTTAGTTTTCATAATTGAATCTCCGATTTTATAACAAATTCAGCGGGCGTTCATCAATCAAAAATTCTACCATTTTTCTACCAAAATCATTTATCAAACAGATTTAGGCGTTGTTACTGATTCCCTTTAATTTTATGACAATCCGCAGTTTAAGGGCATTTAAGCAGACAAGTGATTATATAAAAATACTCAAATTTGCTCCCATTCCGCTTCAAGTCCTTCTGCCCCTGCCAAGGTAAGATGTCTCAAAAATGGCTTAGATAAGCCGTTTTTGAGACTTTTTCTTTTTGCAGAAATATTGCAAATTATATCAACGGATTTTAAACCTATGATATGTAAATCCTATATTTGTTTCATATTTTTGATGGCATTTACATTTTGGAGGACATTCTCGGATTTCTATCGGAACATTAATGTTGTTATTTCCTATTGAATCCTTAATTGCCTCATACGCCAGAGAAAAATACTTTTGTCCATCTTCTCCGGGATTATCAATAATAATCTTCTTCAAATACTGAAAAGAAATCGGTTTGCTTATATTTCTGACGGTAATATGATTACCGAAATCTCCCTTATGAAAACCATAATACAAGCTGTCAACATCAGGAAAATATCGTTCCTCATAAGGAATATCTTCATCCCAATTTGCAGGATTTTCCTGAGTAATGCATATATCATAATCTGCAACCTCATCCAAAACATCTACGGAATAAACAAATGTTATTACGCCGTAATTGTTCACATCCTTTGCACGCTCATGTATGTCAACCGAATCAAAAAATATGTCATTGTATATATTGAATTTTCTATCAATGCCGTCACTTGGCTGATCTGTTTGAGGAAGATTATATTCTTCAACCGTTTCTCTGGACAATAGTCCGCCATTATTGATAAAAGTTAATGACGTTATTACCGAATTCACATGAAATAATTCTGTAACACCTTTGTGTATAAGTACCTTTTTGACTTCTGCAACTTTCATAAATAAATTCTCTCCTTTCAAAAAAGCTGTCACCGATAAAGAAAATTACAATGATTAATTAAGATATTCCGTGTAATTCCTGATACAATGTTTTTGCATAAGTATCGGTCATTCCGCATATATAATCAGTTACAAGCAAAAGACGAAGATATAATTTTTCCTCCTTTGTTTTTTCTCTGGAATGATGTCTGTATGCGCTCATATAGTTTTGTGAAATTATATTCATCAGGCGTCTATCCAACGCATTTTGCTCAATTTCGGTATCGTAACTGATTGCCGCATTCACAAACTTATCAAGCAAAAAATCTATTATTGTACCTGCTGATATTTCAAGCTTTTGGATATGTTGTGACTCAAACACTTTTTCTGCTGTAATATTCCCCAAAGCTTTCATAAGTACATTGCCATGTGATACTTTTAATATTTCACTTTTGAATGTTCCGTTCATAATGTCAATATAATTTGATGTAAATCCATATATTGCACAACTGATCAAAAAGCCCTGTATACTGACTATCCAATTTTGTACCGCATATAGATCCGGATTGGCAATTTTCTTGCTTTTTGCAATTTCATATTTATTTTCAAGTGTTTTCACAGCATCCAAATAGCATCCTTTTTCCTCACCTTTACACATATTGAGATATGCATCTTTTTTAAGTTCTTCAAGAATCATATCATATGTCAGATAATTTTTCTTTACAGCATCTTCTATGTCCGCTGTTCGATAAGCTATGTCATCAGCCGCCTCAAGCAGAAATGTGAGCGGATATCTGCAACCTACAGCTCCTGTGGATTCACTTATATCATCATACAAGTCCTTTTCTGCATAATAATACCCCATTTTCTTATTCTTGATATCTCCGCTTTTGGTATTAAAATCACATGAAGAAACAGGATATTTTACAATTGTATTTAAAAGAGCGTACGTTAAATGCATTCCATTTTCGTCAACAAGGTAATGCAGTTTTGTTAAAAGTCTTAACGCTTGTGCATTACCCTCAAAGTTGTAAAAATCATTACACATCTGTTCATTGAGCAAATCTTTGACATAATTTTTACCAATTTTTAAGTTTTCAAGATTATTCTTAAACCATATTCTTATTGAATATTCGCCAAAATGCCCGAAAGGCGGATTTCCTATATCGTGAATCAATCCCGCACATTCAAGGATACTGCAAATTTTATTAATATCCTCATTTGAAGGTTCAAATTCAGAACGAAAGCCACTTTTATTTTTAAAACTGTCTATATGATCTATAATGTACAAAAAAGACGACTGTCCCAAAGATTTTGCGAACGAAGCAACTTCGAGCGAATGCGTAAGCCTTGTGCGGACAAAATCACTTTTATCAAGAGGAAAAACCTGTGTTTTATCCTGTAATCTTCTAAAAGAAGCACTTCCGATTATTCTGTGATAGTCCTTTTGAAATTCATTACGCATATCATTATTATTTTTCTTATTATTTTTATTACTTTGATTGCATTGACGCTTTTCACATAATAATTTTTTTCCAATCCATATTGTTTCCACCTTCTTTTTCTTAATGAACTACATCTCTATGCTTTATCTTCCAACTTGAATATACCCTGTACCTTTTTTACATTGTCATCAGGTGTGTCTACCTTTTGCAACAAATCTAAATAAAAAGCTTTTATATCATGGTCTTTTAAAATCCATAGCACTTGATTGTTACTAACAGCAATCTCAAATAATAATTTAATTTGTTCGGATGACCACTCATTATATGCACTCAATTTTTTTACAATCGTGTGCGTACTGATAAAGTCAGAACTGTTTTCCAATGCATATATCAAATCTTCTTTTGCTTTTTCTTCGTCGGTCTGAATACAATTCTTATTAACATTTTCTGCTTCATTCTTACATTCATAATGGTAGTTTTCAAGTTTTTCATTATATGCTGTTCTGTCTATGATGGATTTGATGAGTAAATCTAATTCAGTTCCTTCAGAATAATCTGCAGGAACAAAATATTTTATTCTGTTATCATTCATCATTTTATAGACTTTCTTTTTATCAATTGTGTCCGGATTATAAACACCAATTGAATGTCCGCCGTATGTATTCACCAATTTCATACACGGAATATCTGTATCGCTGTCACCGATATACACCATATTTCTGAACGGCACTCTTATATCCTCCGGTGCAAAATAATCATTAACACACGGATCATTCACATCTAACACGCCTTTTTCAATTCTAAAGAGAAATTGAGTTTTATTGGTGTAGTTTACAACCTGAGCAGGCCACTTTGCTACTCCTTTTTCATTAAAATAGAATGAGCTTGCATAGATTTTTTCAAAAGCGCCGTTCTTGGCTATCTGAGTTCCTTCAATCATTTCTTTCAAACCGGAAGAAATAACTCCGGTTAATTACACACTGTATGATGTGGCACACACATTCCTGCCGGGACACAGACTGATGATTCAAATTCAAGGTTCCTGGTTCCCCATTATTGACCGCAATCCACAAAGGTTTATTGATACCTATCATTGTACGGTAGAAGATTTTGTGATGAAACAAAAGATCAAAATTTATCATCAGCAAGGAGCTGCAAGCAGAGTTATACTACCTGTGGTAAAAAAATAAAAAGGAAGTATCCCAACAAGCTCAAATGTCATCCAATAGCAAGAGCCGTATGACTACTCCAGCATTCATACGGCTCTTTTTATATGTAACTACCATCTGTAACTTTTCCGAAGGTTCATCTTAGTCTGGATACTCTCATCAAAAATATCATATAGAAGCAATCCGTTCTATCAACTCGTTACCCAACGCTGTTTTCGCTTCAATATGCTGCAATACCGCTGTCACAAACGGATTACTTTCAAATACCCCACGCACCTGTTCAAAATCCTGCTCCATTTCTTCACGTGATCCATCTGCACCGAACCCCGTCATAGCAGACAAAGAAAATTCCTTTTCGCATCGGCATAGACCATTTTATCCAATCCGACAACAGCCTCCTGCCACTTCTTCACGATAGCAATAACATCCTTTGCCGTTATTTCATCGGAACGCAGATTATAAAACTCAAGCATCTTCTCGTACGCCCATGTCCACTCGTATGTATAATAATTACGATGCATCTCAACAAAACGGTCATGAATCTGATCCACATTAGTCAGAATTCCAGATTCTATATCTGCCATCAACTTCTCTATCTCACTTTTAGGAGCGATCAATCCGGAAATATCCACCCATTCTCCTGTCCCTATCTCTGTATCAGGAATCAACCGGGCACGGATTTCCTCATCACTGTTAAAACGAACTTCTTCCAAACGCTTGATTAATGAATTACCCAAAAATTTATGAATAGCCGTTTCATAAAAACGAATGCCATTATTTAAAGAAGAATTCTTAATTTTCGCACTTTGGTAAGAGTAAGTTTCTGAGGTTTCTCCGGATACTTTACGTAATTCCTTCAGAATACTACGCCCTTTCATCATTTTCTGAATAGTATAAGGACTCAACAGGTTATAATTAATTTGATCCAAACGGTTCGGATCTTTACGTTTGTCACGTTTAGGCCACTTTTGAGCATCTCGAATCGTACCTACACTCCGCAAATTTACCCCCGGCACCAAATAAGTGGTATTTTTGCTGCTCTATCAGATAAGAAAAAGGCAGATTAGAAGTATCGGCATGGTTCACATGACGCCCCATAACCAAAGAAAATGCACCTACACGTGCGGGCCATAAAATATAAGAATCGGAAGTAGTCTTCGCCCCACGCTCCATAGCTCCCTGATGAATCGGACCTAACTTATACATATGGTTGCTTTGATTAGAGCCGGAACCCGCATTCATAAAAGAGAACATTCCGGCAATCAGCAAAGTAGACTTATGATGAGTCACCGTAAAGGGTCCGGCAAAAATGGCACATGCCTCACCGTTCTCTTCTTGACAATTACTAAAAAACAAAGAATCAGATGCAGAATAGTTATGTCCCAAATGACATGCCTGGCTGATAAAGCAACGGGTCAACATAGTTCCATCTTCCACATTAGAACCGCTTGATATAATAAAATCATCGCATACCACTCCATAGCCGATATGAATAGGCGCCTGCTCATTACTGTTCAAGCTGCCGTTTTTCAATCGTCCCGCCCCTTCTATCTTACAATAATCACCTATTCGTACATTCTTTATATATCCCGCATCAACAATAGTAACATGCTGGCCAATAGTACCTGTATCCGAAGCATTCTCTTCAGCATACTGGTCAATAATGGCTTTCATCCGACAAATCAATTCAGGACGATGACGATACAATGCCAAAATATAGGCCTGATGCGCTGACAGACGATCATGAATAGGCACTTCACGTCCACCCGTTTCATTCAATACAGCTACTTCAACGCCATTTCCAAACTTGCTCCAGCCATCTACCAGAATAATATCTACATTCTCTATAAATGCATAATCCCCAATTATATAGTTGGCTATATAGTTTTTTATATTCTCAATACAACAATTATCGCCCACCGTTACATTATGCAAAGTCGCATGATACAATCCGGAATGTTTACGCATGCCACCCGCCAACATAAACTCGTCTTCAAAAACTCCCAATCTGACCCTTCCAGAAAAACGGGTATGACAAATATAGTCCGTCTTAAAGTTCTCTACTACTTCAATTTCAGCCCAATCAACCGCAGTGCATGATCTCTCTTTTAATTGTTGTATTTCTTCTTGTGTAAGTGAACGATAAGTTTTCATTTTCTATATGTATTTATTCTTCATCATAGGTTTGATAAAGAAAATCGTTATAAGGATACTTCTGTACGTGTAGCTCGCGTACCTTATTATATATAATAGTCTTCAATTCATCCATATTTATTTTCTCTCTAGCAGAAATGAAGATACAATTATCATTCAATTTCGCCATCCATGTCTTCATCAGTTCTTCCAATGTAATATTTTCCCTGGTTTTAGGAGTCAAATCATCCTCTGCTTTCTCTACATAGGTATAAGCATCTACCTTGTTAAAAACATCATGGTAGCTTCACTGCCTCCAAATCAGCAATCGTTTTATCAACCACAGAAATTTGTTCCTCAAAATCCGGATGAGAAATATCCACCACATGAATCAGCAGATCCGCTTCACGTACTTCGTCCAAAGTTGATTTAAAGGAATCAACCAAATCCGTTGGTAATTTACGGATAAATCCTACGGTATCTGTAAGCAGAAATGGCAGATTCTCAATAATCACTTTGCGTACTGTGGTGTCCAATGTTGCAAAAAGTTTATTTTCAGCAAAGACCTCGCTTTTTGAAAGCAAATTCATTAAAGTAGATTTTCCCACATTAGTATACCCTACCAAAGCTACACGTATCATACGTCCGCGGTTTTTACGTTGAGTGGACTTCTGTTTATCAATTTCAGCCAACCGCTCTTTCAACAATGACATACGATTCAAAATAATACGACGGTCCATTTCCAACTGAGTTTCACCCGGACCACGTAATCCCACAGAGCCTTTACCTCCACCGGCACCAGATCCACCTCCCTGACGTTCCAAGTGAGTCCATAAACGTTGCAGACGAGGCAACATATACTTGTATTGGGCCAATTCCACTTGTGTTTTAGCATTTGCTGTTTGAGCCCGCATGGCAAAAATATCCAGAATCAGCGAAGTACGATCCAAGATCTTCACTTTCAGTTCAGCTTCTATATTACGTATCTGTTTAGCAGAAAGTTCATCATCAAAAATCACCATTCCGACTTCACGCTCATTTTCCTCTTCCTGATGAATATATTCCTTGATTTCTTCCAGCTTTCCTTTACCGACATAAGTCACGGAATTCGGCAGCAGGCAGTTTCTGAGTAAACCTTTTCACCACTGTTGCCCCAGCCGTTTCGGCCAAGAACTCCAACTCATCCAAATACTCCTTGGTCTTACGCTCATCTTGTGTCTGAGTAATCATTACGGATATATTTTTTGGATCAATGATTGACAAAACACACAGTAAAATGGGAAAAGCGAAACCCTGGATGCTATACGGATATATTGGTTGTGCCATTACGCTGGTCGGCTGCTTTGCAGTACCGGTCAGTTTGGGAACAACGGCTAAATATGCATGGTTCTTTATCTCTTATACACTGTTAAATGGTGTGTTTTATACAGCAAACAATATTGCTTATTCAGCACTTACGTCACTGATTACAAAGAACAGCAAAGAGC
>ENA-OQKQ01000564-OQKQ01000564.1-human-gut-metagenome-genome-assembly--contig:-NODE-564-length-11795-cov-2.561022_pt1 | contig 11795 bp, 23 predicted proteins | sample MGYA00242651_ERZ504803 | MGnify/ENA primary metagenome ERZ504803 (study PRJEB26092, sample SAMD00036380) | human gut metagenome | host: Homo sapiens | study: EMG produced TPA metagenomics assembly of...
ATGCCGACACGGACGCTTCTTGCATGGCGCGGGATGCATCTTACCGCGTTTCATGTGCCGGCATAAAGCAGATTAGAAGATGCCCGACAATTTATCTGTGCGAGGAGCGAATATTTTATGACAAGTCAGGAGCGCCATGAAGCACGATACCAGCGCCGCCGGGCAGCACGCCGAGCCAGACAGGAAGCTCGGTGTGCCGCCCTCGGTTCGTTGGAAGAAGTATTCAGCTACCACACGATGTTCAAATATGGCCGGAAATGCTGCAACGGTGTACGCTGGAAGCAGAGCACGCAGAACTTTGAGCGGCATCTGTTTTCCCACACAGCGAAGCAGCGGCGGCTTATTTTGGCAAAAAGGTGGCGGCCTAAGAAATACGTTCATTTCACGGTCTGCGAACGCGGCAAGATTCGTGGGATTGACGCTCCTCATATTACAGACCGACAAATCCACAAGGTCATCAGCAAGGAAGTGTTGGAGCCGCTTTACGACCCCAGCATGATCTATGACAACGGTGCAAGCCGGATTGGTAAGGGACTGCACTGGCAGATCAAGCGCATCAAACAGCAGCTGGCGCGGCATTACCGCAGGTATGGCCGTGCTGGTGGGGTTTTGCTGCTCGACCTGAAGAAGTTCTTTCCTTATGCTACCCCATTCCATCATCTATCAGCGGCACCAGCGGTATATCCCGAACCCTGATTTTCGGCGGATAGCAGATACCATTATTGATACTGCTCCCGGCGAATTTCCGGGCCGTGGGATGCCGCTGGGCGTTGAGCCGAGCCAGCAGGAAATGGCGGCGATGCCCAGTGCCGTGGACAACTGGATCAAATGCCAAATGTCCACGCACAGCGCCGGGCACTACATGGATGATTACTGCATCATTCTCCCGGACATCGAAGATTTGAAAAAGCTGGGCCGCGCTATCGTGCGCCAGTTTGAAATCCGCGGTATCCCGGTCAACAAGAAGAAATGCAAGATCATCCCTCTGACAAAGCCTTTCCGCTGGTGCAAGGCTCGTTTTACCTTGACCGAGACCGGGAAAATCAAAGTCAATGGTAGCCGTGATGGTGTGATACGCGCACGGAGGAAACTGAAGCTGTTCCACCGGGAATGGCTGGCCGGGAAACGTACCCTGCAGGAGGTGGCGCAGTATATGAACTGCCAAGAAGCCTACTATAAAAATTTTGATGACCATGGGCGGCTGCTGCGTCTGCGGCGGCTTTGCTATGCAATTTTTGGAGGTAGAGTGCCTGTTCAAAATCATCAAAGCCAGTGATGGCACCGTCCTTGCCTTGACCGAGGACGTGCCTACATCAAAAAAGCCGACAACGGCTGTTATATCCTCTGCCCGGAGCCTGATGCTTCGGGCATTTCTTATGCCGGCACACCGTATCATCTGCTCGATCGTGACCCTATGGGGGACGATTTGGAAAGCGTTATGCTGGAGCAGACCGATATTGGAAGCTGGGTCACGGAAACCCAAACCGCCATCGAGGATGCTGATGCTCTCAACGTGGATCAGGCGTACCGCCTGACCCTGTTGGAGCTGGGCATCACTGATGATACCGATGCTTCTTGAGAAAGGGGGTGAACTGAATGCTGTATCGTACTTGCAAGCGCATGATTGAAAAGGGCAACACCGCTGGCATGGCAACCAAGCTGGATGTCTTTTACGCTGCCAACAAGCTGACCGAGGACGAGTATAACGAGCTGACCGCTCTGCTCGCCGAGAAGACCGAGAAGAAAGAGCAGGTCTAACCCATGGAGCATGAACGCTTTATCGCCCGCCGCCGGGCGCGCTTCGACGGCATAGATGGAAAAGTGAATATTCCCTATGGAACCGCCCTGACTTGTCAGGACGGTTTTCTTATGCACAAAAACCAGCGCGTGTGTGCTGTAGGGAGCCAGAACGGCATGGACTGCTTTGTGCAGGACGATGACGGTAACGGCACCCTGCGCGGGGAACTGGTAGGGAACATCCAGCGGAGCCTTGAGCGTCGGGATGCGGACTATCAGACCCGCTGGAACCGGGTTTGGGCATCGGCACTCTGCCAAAAGTACCGCCGCCCGGAGTCCGAAGACTACTGGCTGTGGGCGAGAGCGTTTTTTGATGCTCCGATTTTTGATTTGCAGGCAATCGCCGCGCTGGTTCAGTGAGGGGGATGGCTTGTGAATCTAAAAGAATTGTTCTGGAGCGGTGGCGGGATGGTTTTGGTGCTGCTCTCGCTCATTGAGGTTTCGCCCATCAAGATCAACCCTTGGTCGGCCATCATCCACTTTGTTGGCCGCCGCCTGAATGCCGATGTGATGGCCCGGCTTGATACGATGCAGCAGTGCCAGACCGAGACGCGGGAAAGGCTTGATGAGCACATCGCCAAGGACGATGCCCAGACTGCCAGCCTTTGGAGAACGCAGATCCTAAGATTTAACGACGAGCTGCTCCATGACCGCCGCCACACCAAGGAACACTTTGATGAAGTCCTTGGCACCATCAAGGACTATGAAACCTATTGCCATACGCACGATGACTACCCCAACGGCAAGTGCGTCCACGCCATCGCCAACATCAACCGTGTGTACGACGAGCTGCTGGAAAGCCATGACTTTTTGTGACCCATAACAGAAGGGGGTGATTTTGTATGAGCATCGTAACCTTTAAGCGCGGCGACACCACCGCGCTGACCAAAAATTTCACCCGTGACGAATTCCAGTGCCAGTGCAAAAAGTGTGAAGCCCAGATGATCGACACGGAGCTTGTGGAAAAGCTGCAACGCATCCGGGACGTGCTGGGCGTCCCTCTGAAGATCACGTCCGGGTATCGCTGCATTGTCCACAACGCAAGCAAGGCCGTCGGCGGCAGCCGCACCAGCAAGCACCTGTATGGATTTGCCGCCGACTGGCGCACCATGAACCGTACCGTGACCCCGGTTGCGCTGGGCATCATCGCGCAGGCCGTCGGCTTTGGCGGCATCGGCATCTACTGGCACCACAAGGCGGCCATGTGCCACGCGGACACCCGCGCCGGGAAAGCGACCTGGCTTTGCACGTCGCCGGGCGTCTATCCCTCGACGACGTACAATAGCTTCATCCTGCCCACCATCCGGCAGGGCAGCACCGGGGCGGCCAACCGTAGCGCCATCATCATGCTGCAAAAGCTGCTCAAGATCAAAGAGGACGGTACTTTCGGGCCTGCAACCACGCAGGCCCTTATGCTTGCCCAGAAGCAGCACGGACTTGTTGCGGACGGCATCTGCGGCCCGGCAAGCTGGAAAGCCCTCTCTGGTGCTGACAAGTACCTGAAAAAGCTGTGAGGTGATACCAGTGCAGGAGCTGAACATCAATGTCACACCCGCAACCAGCCACCAGCGCAAGAGAAAGCGCCCGCAGCGGCGTTTTATGGACAAGGCAGTAATCTATTGTCTTTTCATGTGCACCGTGCTGGACGCCGCAATTCTGGCCATCTACTGGCACAGCATGACCGCCCCGGACAGTCTGGCCATTGCCGCCATGGCATCCCCATGGATGGTCGAGTTTGGAGCGATGGCCACCATCAAGAAGCACAAGATCAAAACCCCGGCAGACGACAGCCAGCCGGACGACGAAACAAAAGGAGAATAATATCATGGATGAATTTATGAAAGTCACCATTACCGCCTGCATCCCCGCTCTGACCGTTATTTTCGGCTGGGGCATCAACAAGGCAGCCAGCATCGCCAACAGCTATGTGCATAACCAGTTTGTGCAGCATTGCATCCAGAACGCCGCAAACGCTGTATCTAACGCGGTCTCCGACATCAACCAGACTTACGTTGACAGCCTGAAGGAGCAGGATAAGTTTGACGAGGAAGCACAGAAACGCGCCTTTGCCGACGCTCTGGCAACCGCTAAAAGGTCCCTCACCAATGAAACGATCCTGTTCATCAAGGAGACCTTTGGCGACGTGGATGCTTACCTCAAGCCGATGATTGAATCGCAGGTACGCACCCAGAAAACCTATATGTGACGTTTTCGTGCCGTCACGCAAACATGACCATTTTCGGCACCTCACGAAAATGGTACGCTCCCGACATAAATGCCGGGAGCATCGGGCCTTAAACGCGCTTTTTGCAAAAAGTCAGCGTAAAATCAGCGCAAAACGCGCGATTTGCGCGTGTTAAATGCGCGCTGCGCGATTCCTTCCCCGCTTGACAAGCCGCAGGAGCTGCGCTAAAATGAACCTACTTGAAAGGCTCTGGCCTTTGTAGAGAGCGGTGCGCCCGGTCTGGGCGGCCCCGTTCTTGATTTTCTTCATTTGGCCGCCACGGCAGCACAAAATCCCCTGATCTGACCGAAGCCCAACGCACCGCGCCGGGTACATCGTAGGCAGACCGGGGGATTTTTTATTGACTACAATCTGAAGTCACTTGCAACTTAGCTTGAGAATCTTAAAACCAGCTTGAAATTTAGCTTGACAAAGGCCCATCTTTGAGCATTTTTTCGCTCTCTGATGGGCCTTTTTCTTTTGCGTATTTTATTATCACACCTGTTGACTTTTCAGCAAAAACGGAGGATAGTATTCTTGTAAGGCAGAGATGAAATCTCTTACAGAAAGGAATGAGGTGAATGGACTTGAACGTAAGCGAAGCACTTCTCCGGGCTATCTTGGAGCTGATCGAGAAGTGCGACACCCTCGAAGAGCTGCGCGAAAGCGTTAAGCGAATCATGGGCGAGGGCAAATAAAAAGAGCGGTGGCCCCCTAAGACAACCGCTCTAAACGCCCCACGATGAAGGCGGATCGGAAGCATTACTCCGACCGCCTTTATTTTATTACATCCAGCTTTTGAAATCAAGATGCTTTTTCACATTTTGCACTGAGTTTTTAACACAAATGAGAGTGGAAAATATTATCACAGCTGTTGACGAACTCGCAAATAGGAGCGATAATATACTTGTAAGAATGAAGTACGCAACACAACATTGATTATGTTTCGGAGGTATTCACCATGAAAAAGTTTGAAGTCGGCCACGTCTACTTTGACCAGTACGCTTGCGACCATGAGACCCTGTCCACCATCAAGATCATCAAGCGCACCCCGAAGACGGTCGTCTTTGAGCGCAACGGCAAGACCCGCCGCGCAAAGCTCTACGAGGACAGCAACGGCGAGTATATCATCCCCGACCACTATTCCACGGCCTGCGTCTACCGCGCAGAGCGGGAGCTGCTGGACGAGGAGCCGGAGCAGCCCGCCACCGCCCCTGTCGAACAGGAGCAGCCCGCCGCAGCGGATAACACCATCCGTTTCCCGGCTGACCGTGCCGTCGCTGCACAGGCCACGGCCACCGGCTACGCTGTCGCCCACACGCTGGTTGACTACACCATGCGCGAAATGGTGCTTGCCATCTTTGACAAAAGCGGCCTGCGGGCAAAGGAGCTGGACTTCCTTGCGGCTCTCACCGACCGCGCTAGCAGCGTGGCCCGATAATGCACATAAGGGAAAGGCCCGGCGAACCGCAGTCTGCGGCACCGGGCCTTTTCTCTTTACTTTTTCAGCTTGACAGCCGTTCCCATGGAGTATGTATAGCTGGTTTTCATCCCAAAACCGACGTTCTGAAACCGAACTCCGATTATGGCGTCAGCTCCGACCTTTTCGCCTGCGCGTGTCAGATCGGCCACGAGAGCGGCGTTCACGTTTTCGCCGACGACGGAATAATCACCGTTCCGGCACTTTACCATTTCTTTCATGCTTGGCCCGTCCGCAGCGGTTGCGACCGTCACAAGGCCGATATATTCGGCGATTTCGATGCCCTGCAAAGTGTCCGTTGTTGTAATGAGCATGATATGTTCTCCTTTCTGTGGCGGGCATCTCTGCCCTGTATTATTCCATGCCAGCGGCGCGATGCGACTTGATAAAATCAGCCATGGCCTTTTTGATAACCGCATTGGGCGACGTTCCAGCAGCTTTGCAGGCAGCCTTGAACTCCGCTGCAAATTCCTTGCGAACCTTTGCCCCGACGATCATCATGTTTTCCCTGTCCCATTTCGCGCTGGCTCTTTTCTGCGATTCACAAATCACGAAAAGCACCGCCTTTCTTTTGTTTAACAGTATAACGCGACGAAAGCCCATTTGCAACCTGGGAAATGTGTCGTTTTTCGTTGACATCGGACACAAAAACTGCCGAAACGCACCCGGAAACATTGACGTTTTACCTGTTGGAATCTCTGTTCAACAGTAGGACAATAAAGGCACAGCGAGGGAAGCACGACCGGAAGGCAAGGGGCGAAGTATGAGCCGGGAGCGCAGTAAGTCGTGAGCGCGTGCTAAGTCAGTAACCCACTTCCCACACTGTTTTGGAAATCTGGGCAGCAGGGCCGACCGTCCAGAATTTCCAAATTTTTTTGAAAATTATCTTTTCGCGCCTGTTGACAAACTCACAAATAAGAGTGATAATATAATCATAAGATGATTTACAGCTCACGAAAGAGAGGAAACAACGATGACAGTTTGCAGCATGAAAGAAGCATGGGAAGCGGCCGACAAGATGTTCCCGACCGACTACCAGATCAGCGAAACCGCAAGCCAGAACGCTGGCTATCCCATCTACCGCAGCCCTATCAACTTCTATGACACCATCTGCGATCTGGGCGACCGGCTGGAAGTCAACGTCGCTGGCAAGAGCGTGAACATCTGGGTGGCCGACCCCATCGAGCGGGCGATGGCAAAGATGGGCTTTCATCGCAACGACCGCGGCATTTTCGTAATGGCATAAAGGAGGACAAAACAATGCTGGACAAGAACGGAATCGAAATCAAGACCGGGGACATCGTAAGAATCACCGGCGCATACTTCAAGACCGACAACGCGCTCTATTTCGTGGAGCACAGCGACGGAGACCCCGATTGGTGCGGCAAAGACCACTGCCTGCTGAAGATCAAGCGCAACGGCGAGTTGAGCAAGGCGAAGAACTCCACCTGCTTCTGGCCGATCATGGTCACGGTCAACGGCTACGAGAAGTACACCACCGCAAAGCTGTGGAACAAAGAACACGCACAGATCGAGATTGTCGAGGGCATCGACAAGGCCCACATCGCCGAATATTTCCGCGACCAGTCGCAGCAGTGCGACAAGTGGATTGAGCGGTACTCTTGGGACTTTGGCGAGAATAGCCGCTCCGTCAACGACCAGAAGCAGTACAAGGCGTTTTATGATTCCGTCGTGGCAAGATTGGAGGGTATGGCATGATCTACACCATCGAAAAGCGGCACGTTTTCGGCTGCTATGATGGCAGCTATATGCAGAGCCATTATGAAGTCATCGCGCACACGCACAGGCTCCCGAATGGCTGCTTGGCATCCACCGGCGCACTGACCGTTCACACCTGCAAATCAAAAGGGAAGCGACGGCATACTGCAAAGCCCACGGCATCGAGCCGCAGCCGCCCTTTATTTCGCCCGAAGAACCCGCCTGATGATGGCTGCATGGCAGCAGCCGAAACCATCCAGCAGCCAGCTGGGCAAGGTCGCGGGAGCCGCGACACAATGAGCGTGTCCGTTTTATGGTTCTGGGTATCGGGCGTCCTGCCCGTGTAAAAGGCACGACCACCCGGAAAATGCTTGGTTAGGCACTTGGCGGCTCTGCGCTTTTTATTTCCTGCAAGAAAGGAGCATCCACATGACGAAGAAAATCTATATCCTGCAAGCTGGATTCCTGCCCATCGGCGAAACCGACGTGACAGGCTGGCGCACCTATTCGTTCCACACCGGCCGGGGAGCCTACGACAACGCCGTGGCCGCCTACCGCAGCGAGATGAACCGCAACAAGAACCCGAATGTCAAGTATCGCATCGTCAGCGCACATGACACCACCCGCAAGGACACCTATGTCCCGGTGTTCGGCTTTAAGAGCGCAGCCCGCACCCTTTAACTTGCCGGTAACTTGCCAGCAAACCCGAAATATCATAATAAGGCGGTGAAAGATTCAACTATAAATACATCTGGGCGTGGGAAATTCTCAAAGGAACGACCAGCGCGGACATCGTGCGTGGTATCGTTTCACTTGCCCGGGAAGAAAACGCCCCGGCCCGGGCCATCATACGGCTGAATGATGGCCGCTGGCTGACCCTCGAAGACCTGTCAAACGAAGAGCTTGTGCAGCAAATCGAGAATGAAGCGAAAAGCATGATATAACGTCAAACCACCACAACCAGATACCCTATCCATACATCTGTCAGAATCTGGTGCTGGTACTGGTGGTACTTAAAAGTTATATCAATTTAATCTAAGAAGGAGAACGTAAAGGTTACGATAAAGGGAGAACCCGCAATGAATGACCTGACCATTTTTGAAAACCCTGACTTTGGCCGAATGCGCAGCCTTAAAATTCAGGGAGAGCCGTGGTTCGTGGGAAAAGACGTTGCCGCCGCGCTGGGCTACATAAAGCCGACCGACGCTCTGCGCAAGCACGTTGATGATGAAGATAAGACTATCTCCAAAATAGGGACACCCTACGGCGAGCAGTCCACCATCATCATCAACGAAAGCGGTCTGTACAGCCTGATGCTGAAAAGCAAGCTCACCGGCGCGAAGAAGTTCAAGCGATGGATAACGTCCGAAGTCCTGCCCAGCATCCGCAAAGCTGGGGCCTACGCCATGCCGAAAGCGACGCCCGCAGACGACGCCACATTTGAACGGCTCTGGGTCGAGCTGGAGCGTAAGCAGAAGTTCAACGGCTACGTCGGCCAGTTCTGCAACTTTTTCGGCTGGAGCCGCCGCTATTACCTGTCCGGGATGTACAACCTGATGAAGCGGGCGGGCTGCAACGTCGATGCACTGACCCTGCGGATGCAGGCCGCCACCCACGATTATGCAATGTCCACCGCGCAGGCGGTCATTATGGACGAGCAGGCATTTGAGCTGTTTTGCAAAATCGCAGAATACGGCATCCAGCGAAACCACATCCCCAAAACCATGGAGGAAGCATTTTTATGAACAACACCCTGACCGCCTTGAACAACTACCTGTTTGAAGAGCTGGAACGCCTGAACGATGATAGCCTGTCCCCGGAGCAGCTGAAGCAGGAGATCGACCGTTCCCGCGCCGTCACGCAGGTATCACAGCAGATCGTAAACAATGGCAAGCTGGCCCTGTCGGCCATCCGCTGCGCCAATGAGTGCTTGGCCCCGAATGAAAAGCTGCCGCCCATGCTGGAGGTCGAAACCAATGCCCCGAAAGTATAAGCCGGAGGTACACGCCTTTATAGCTGCCCACGTCGCCGGGACGACCACGCAAGAGCTGGCCCGAATCACAAATGCAGCCTTTGGCACGAACTTCACGGCAGCGTCCATGAAATCCTACAAGGCGAACCATAAGCTGCGCAATGGCCGCGGTACAGGGCAGATCAAGGGCGCAGCGACCAAACGCTTCCCGCAGCAGGTCAAGGATTATGTCTTTGCCCACTACAAGGGAACAGGACACCGCCAGATGTGCGACCGGCTCTTTGAACAGTTCGGCATCCAGTACACGCCGGAGCAAATCAAGCAGTATTACGCCCGCCACGGCCTGAACAGCGGCCTGACCGGGTATTTTAAGAAAGGCTGCTGCCCATATAAGCCGCAGCCGGGAACACACGCACAGGGCTGTGAGAAAACATGGTTCAAGCCCGGATGCACCCCGCACAACCTGAAACCCATCGGCTACGAGCGCGTCACACAGGACGGCTATATCGAAGTCAAGGTCAGGATGAAGAAGTCCCGGCCGAACTGCAATGACAACTTTGTGCCAAAGCACCGGCTGATCTGGGAGCAGGCGAACGGCCCGCTGCCGCCGGGATATGTCGTCATCTTCAAGGACGGCAACAAGCGAAACTTTGCGCTGGACAACCTTGCAGCCATCACCAAAAAGGAACGGCTGGACATGAACCGTCACGATCTGTTCAGCAGCGACCCGCAGGCGACAGAAACCGGCATCCTGCTGGCCCGCCTGCGCACCACCATCCACCAAAAAGAAAAGGAGATCAAACATGGGTAAGCTGGTAGACGCTGAAATCACTCTGAAATATTCCAACGGTCAGTTGACCATCGCATCCACGCCGAACACCATCAAGGGCGACGGCCTTTTGACATACCTCGACTTGGCCGAATGTGCCATCATCGGGGCCAACTACAAAAACCTGAACGAAGCGATGGACATTGCTGCCGAACACGCATCCGCGATCATCGCGGCCACTATGCAGACCGCAGGCGACGAAAAGACCAGCCCGAAGATGGGAGCCATCGTCCACGCCGCGCAGGTTTCACCCTTTTACCTGCAATGCGTCATCCAGAAGCCGGACGCGCCTGCATCCAAAGGCAAGTTCTTTGCCAAAGAGGGCAATTTGTACGTCGGTGTCGATAACTCCGACGGCAACGCCTGGACGGAAGAGTTTTCCGACCGGCAGCAGCTTTCCTTTGGTTTGCTGGCGCACCTTGCCACGACGCCCACGGGCAGGCCCTCAACGAGTGATATTCTATCCATAGCTCCGCAACACGGCGGGCAAATAAAAACGCGGCACAGGAGTCGCCAGACGCCCACCCGGCGGGCTAAAGCCGGGAGAAAGGACTTTCCACATGGAAAGCATGATTGACATCCTCTTTGACCAGCTCGTTGACAGTGACGCCGCATGGGACACCCAGCATGACAAGGCCACGCAGGACGCGCTTGCTGAACTCTGCGAAAAGCTCAACCTGCCCACCGTCCACGAAACCAAGCTGGGCGAGCTGATCAGCACCGAAGCCGTAGCACAGGCCCGCGCCGGATTCCGCGCTGGCTTTGTGGCTGCGATGAAGCTCTGCGAGGAGGTCAAGAACAAGGCTGAGTAATCGGCCGCCACACCGGGACAAGCTCTGCAAACGTGGGGCTTGCCCTTTCTCTGAAAGGAGATCACAACATTGTCCAACAGAAAAGAACGCGCTTACAACGCTACCCGCGCCCATTGCTTTTATTGTGGCTGCATCGTAAATGCAATGAACTTCCACCTTAACCAGCCACAGCCGGGAGTTTACGTTGCAGCCTGCCCGGATTGCGCCCGCTTCAAAGGCTCTGACGATCTGGAAACTTTCCACGCCAGACTGGAAAAGCTCTCCGAAAATTCTATTCAAGCCCGCCTTGCCCTCAAATACCGGGATGCACCTGCCCAGCAGGAGGACGATGCTGTATTGGAATCGAAATACCACCACAACAACAAGGTCACTTTCTATTTTGAGCGACACCCCACCCACCACTACGGCGAGTGATACGGTATCAATACCGTATGGATACATCTGTCAGAATCTGGTACTGGTGGTGGTAAAGATTATATTAAACTTAATCTTAGAAGAAGAAACGTAAAGGTTACTATAAAATAAAGCAGCCGAAAAAACATCGAGAAAAGTTTCCTTTGCTGTTGACTTACTCACAAACAAGAGTGATAATATAGTTACAGAATGAATCACAACTCACAACTGCGAAAGGAGAACACTATGAAAGCACTGAAAGAGCTTATGAACCGCCTGACCGCCGAGGGCCGCGACCTGTCCGAGCTGAAGCGCATGATCGACGATCTGGACGCCGCCGGAACCATGGACGAGATCAACTACTACGAGGGCCAGATCTACGGCGTTCTGGTGGGCCTGTCCATCATGGGTTACATCACCCCGGAGGAAGCCGATGAACTTCAGAACAGCGTTGAGGAAGATGCTGTTATCTAAGCTGCACACCGGGCAGGGGAGCCGCAAAGCCCCCGCAGCCCCGCTTACAGGAGGAAGAACCATGATGACCAATCTTTTCATGCTGGCCGGGTACA
>ENA-OQKQ01000565-OQKQ01000565.1-human-gut-metagenome-genome-assembly--contig:-NODE-565-length-11794-cov-1.897317_pt1 | contig 11794 bp, 14 predicted proteins | sample MGYA00242651_ERZ504803 | MGnify/ENA primary metagenome ERZ504803 (study PRJEB26092, sample SAMD00036380) | human gut metagenome | host: Homo sapiens | study: EMG produced TPA metagenomics assembly of...
ATCGTCAGCCCCAAGTCCAAGACCGCGGATCTTATCAATATCATCTTTCTTCGCGGAAACCATAATGATCGGAGTATTCTTAGCTTCTCTTACCTGGCGGCAGATTTCAAACCCGTCTATCTCCGGCAGCATCAGATCCAGAATAATCAGGTCAAAATCTTCTTTCAGGGCCATATTAAGCCCCAGATCGCCTCTGTTGCAGATTATAACTTCAAATCCTGAGAGCTCCAGATAGTCTTTCTCAAGCTCTGCAATTGCTTCTTCATCTTCAATGATCAGAATTCTGCTCATTTCATTGGTACCTCCTGGTATTTTCTAAGTACAAAATACATGATCGTGCCGATTCCAAGACGGCTTGTGGCCCATACTTTTCCCCCATGGTCCTCCAGAATTTTTTTTACAATGGAAAGACCGATTCCGCTTCCGCCTTTGGAAGAATTTCGTGAAACATCTGTACGGTAAAAACGGTCGAAAATATAAGGCAGATCCTTCGGGCCAATACCTTTTCCATTGTCCTCAATCTCAATCTGGATAAAATCACCCACATCCTTGATTCGGATCTGAATGATTCCTTTAGGTTTGTCCATATATTTGATAGCGTTGCTGATAATGTTATGGATAACACGGCGGATCTGCTCCCCATCGGCAATTACCATAACATCTTTTTCCACATAGTTGGCATAAACCAGCTCAATTCCCCTGGTCTCAAGTTCCAGACCAACTTCCTCTGAACAGTCTTCAAAATAATCTTCCACATTTAGTTTGCTGAAAGTATAAGGAATGCGGTTGGTATCGATTTTGGAATAAAAAGTCAGCTCGTTGATCAGATGATCCATCTCATTTGTCTTGTTGTAGATGGTGCGGACATAGCGGTCCATTTTCTCAGGGGTGTCTGCCACGCCATCCATGATTCCCTCTACATATCCTTTCACTGCTGTGATCGGAGTTTTCAGATCATGGGAAATGTTGCTAATCAGCTCTCTGTTCTCTTTTTCTATAAGACTTTTTTCTCTGTGGATTCTTTCAGACGACGGCGCATTTCCTCGAAATCCTGACAAAGCTCGGAAAATTCGTCTTTTCCTTCTACATCCAGAACAAAATCCAGGTTGCCTTCTTTTATATTCTGCGTCGCTTTTTTTAATTTAACCAATGGAACGGCAATGCTGCGATATACCCAAAGACCAACTACCAAAGCAACCGAGATCAGGATTACAAACGCACTGATAAACAAATCCTTGGCCATTACATGTACCCTGCCCTGACTGTCAGCTGAGTCTGTTATGGAAATATCATATACTGTTCCATCGCTCTCAGTCACTGCCTGCGCTTTCTGCGCCTGTGACTGGCTGAATCCATACAAAGTGGCGGCAAACAGAAGCAGAGGCATAAGAATGATCATGGTGAATCCCAGAATGATTCTTGTTTTTAGCTTCATAACAGTTCTATCCTTTTTCTTCTTTTTACGGAAATTTTCAACAGCTTCCCTATCGTATGAAACTGCTTCACCGGATTTATATAGATTATAGCATAAAGCTCTGATTTCATCTCTTAATTTTCTATAAAAAATAGCTCGATAATATTCAGTTTTTCAACATAAAAAACCTGGAAAAGACTTCTTTTGCTATATACCAGTCTCTTCCAGGTTCTAACTTTAATATGGAATTTTCAAGCAGGCTTCAATACAAGCCATTTTCTTTTACCCCAATTTTACGCAAGATATTTCTTCAGATCATCAACCTTGTCCAGATGCTCCCACGGAAGATCTACATCTGTACGGCCGAAGTGTCCGTATGCAGAAGTCTGTTTGTAGATCGGGCGGCGGAGATCAAGCATTTTGATGATTCCAGCCGGGCGAAGGTCAAAGTTCTCACGGATGATCTCTACCAGTTTCGCATCAGATACTTTACCTGTGCCAAATGTTTCTACATGAATAGAAGTCGGATGTGCAACACCAATTGCATAGGAAAGCTGGATCTCGCACTTGTCAGCAAGACCTGCTGCAACAATGTTCTTTGCAACATAACGTGCTGCATAAGCTGCAGAACGGTCAACCTTTGTGCAGTCTTTTCCGGAGAAAGCACCGCCGCCGTGACGTCCTGTTCCGCCATAAGTATCAACAATGATCTTACGTCCTGTAAGACCGCTGTCGCCGTTTGGTCCACCGATAACGAAACGTCCGGTCGGGTTGATAAAGTATTTCGTATCCTCATCTACCATGTCTGCCGGGATGATCTCATCAAATACATATTTCTTGATGTCTGCATGAATCTGCTCCTGTGTAACATCCGGGTCATGCTGAGTGGAGCAAACAACTGCATCAATACGGCTTGGTTTGCCATTCTCATCATACTCAACAGTTACCTGAGTTTTTCCATCTGGTCTTAAATATTTCAGAGTGCCATCTTTACGGACTTTTTGAAGCTGACGGGAAAGTTTGTGTGCCATGTTGATTGCGTATGGCATGTATTCTTCTGTCTCGTTGGAAGCATAACCAAACTGGATTCCCTGGTCACCAGCTCCAATGGAGTCAAGCTCGTCCTCATCCATCTGATTCTCTTTCTGCTCAAGTGCTTTATCAACACCCATTGCAATATCAGCAGACTGTTTATCAAGTGCTGTGATTACCGCACATGTATCAGCATCGAATCCGAATTTTCCACGAGTATAACCAATCTCGCGGATTGTCTCTCTTACGATTGACTGGATATCGATATTTGCCTTGGAAGTGATCTCACCCATAACCAGAACAAGACCTGTTGTAGTTGCAGTCTCGCAGGCTACACGGCTCATCGGATCCTGTGCGATCAGAGCATCCAGGATGGCATCAGAAATGGCATCACAGATTTTATCCGGATGACCTTCAGTTACAGATTCGGAAGTAAATAAGATTTTTTCTTGTTTTCCATTCTTTTGTTTTCCCTTTCTTCGATTGGAGCGAAAATTTCCAAAACTAGCTAATATCTATCGCTGCATTGTATGTTTTCCGCGTAAAAAAAGAACAGCCCGGACAAGCGGACTGTCTTATAAATGACTTTTTATATAAACAATCCTCTTATTGTTCGATTACTCGCTCAGGTTGGCACCTTCCTCTCTTTCGAGGGGTTGCCGTGGCTTCATAGATCCTTTGTATCTCCACCACTCTGAATAAAAGGCTATTCTTCAGTTTTCCTGTTGCAAGCAATACAATATACTGATTGCTTATAATTGTCAATAGACATTTAACGTCTTATGACATTTTTCACCAGATCAAATCTGATACTTAACAAATCACGGCGGTCAGGCTGCGATCTGAAATTAACAATTCACCCTACACGCAGGCGGAATTTCTGAATATCCTTCTCACTGGAAACTCTCTCGATCTCTGCGCCAAGGCTGCGAAGCTTCTCTTCGAAGTTCTCATAGCCACGCTGGATGTAAACAATATCATCCACAATGGTGATTCCCTCTGCTGCCAGTCCTGCAATAACAAGAGCTGCCCCTGCACGAAGATCCGGTGCGCTTACTCTTGCACCAGTAAGCTTATTCACGCCATCAATAATTGCGGAATTGCCTTCAACCTTAATACAGGCTCCCATTCTGGAAAGCTCGTCTGCATATTTGAAGCGATTCTCAAAAATCTCTCAGTTACAATGCTGGTTCCCTCTGCAAGTGCCAGGGTAACCGCAATCTGCGGCTGCATATCAGTCGGATATCCCGGATATGGAAGGGTCTTCACATGAGTGCGATGAAGTCTGCCCACTGCACGTACACGTACGGCATCATCAAACTCCTGAACTTCACATCCGATTTCCTCAAGCTTGGCTGTAGTAGCTTCGAGATGCTTTGGAATTACATTCTTAACTGTGACATCCCCACCGGTAGCTGCTGCAGCGAACATAAAGGTTCCTGCCTCGATCTGGTCCGGAATGATGGAATACTCTGTGCGGTGAAGCTTCTCAACACCCTTGATACGGATCACATCTGTACCAGCGCCTTTGATATTTGGCTCCCATGCTGTTCAGGAAGTTTGGCTAACATCTACTACATGTGGCTCTCTGGCAGCATTCTCAATAATCGTACGTCCTGGTGCAAGAGATGCTGCCATCATAATATTGATGGTTGCTCCTACAGAAACTACATCCAGGAAAATATGGCTTCCATGAAGATTAGATGCCTCGGCAACAATGGCTCCATGAAGAATATCAACTTTCGCACCAAGGGCTCTGAAACCTTTCAGATGCTGGTCAATCGGACGGCTTCCGATATTGCAGCCACCTGGAAGAGGAACTTCTGCTCTTTTTATATTTTGCCAAGTAATGCGCCAAGAAGATAGTAAGATGCACGGATCTTCTTAATATACTCATAATCTACACTTACATCACCAATGGTAGAGCCATTGATCTTAACAGTTGACTTATTGATTCTGTCAACCTGTGCTCCGATGCCAGCTATTGCCTCCAGTAAAACGTTGATGTCTCTGACGTCAGGCAGATTCTCAATGAGAATTGTCTCATCCGTCATAATGGCTGCGGACAAAATAGCCAGCGCTGCATTTTTTGCACCTGCTATCTCTACTTCACCAACAAGCGGATTTCCACCTTTAATCACATACTGTTCCATAATACACCTCTATTATTCTTACTCCGCGAGCCAAAAAGGCTATTGTCAATTTCTCTACAATAACCTAACAGCCCTCCTCTGATTCACAGTTACTGTTCACTTCGTTCATCGTGACGCATTCCGCGAATAGTAACAATCTACAGTTACTTAATAACCCCTGTCTGTAGTGTTTCCAAAAGTGCCTGCAGACTTGCTTCCAAATCTTTCCCTTCTTCATCTACCACAATGTCTGCATATTTCTCGTATAAGGGAACTCGCTCCTCATATAAACTCTTCAAGGTCTGTCCTTCTTTCAGAAGAACTCCCCGCTTCTTAAGATTTCCAAGCCGTTTCTCAAGAGACTCCAGAGAAAGACTGAGGTAAACTACCTTCCCAATTGATTTCAAGTGTTCCATGGCTTCACTGCAATATACCACACTTCCCCCAGTAGCAATTACAGTATTCTCTGTATCAATCGACGCATTTACGCGATTCTCAATGGTCTTGAAACCTTCTTCTCCTTCTTCATCAATGATCTGATAAAGACGTCTTTTTTCTTCTTTTTGTATTAAAAGGTCTGAATCTAAAAATTCGTATCCAAGTATTTTCGCAAGAACAACGCCCAGTGTGCTTTTACCTGCACCGGGCATTCCAATTAATGTTATATTATTCATTTTCATTCGATACTCCTTTAAATAATAACACATAAGAGCCATTATTGCAATCACATTAAAAAATTGTTACTGAGTTCGTTAAAAAATTGTTACTGAGTTCGGTTTTTTAATGGGTGATTTTTAAGTTTCTGATTATGCTTTTTCCTTTTTTTACGCTATATCCAAAGGTGCCCAGTTTCTTTCCAAGTCCCAGATATTCTCCATGGGAATACACCATCAGTTTTGACTGATTCAGCTGAAATTTATTATTTTTATCCATATAGGCTTCGTCCGCATGCACTGCAACTACTTCCGCAAGGAACATGTGATGAGAACCAAGCTTCTCAATTTTCTTAACTTTACATTCAATATTTACAGGAGCTTCACCGATCATTGGTGCCTTCACTTGATCCGCCTTTTCTTTGGTAAGATGAAGCTCCTGAAATTTATCAACCTCTCTGCCGGACCGCACGCCACAATAATCGGTGGCGTATGCAAGCTCTTCTGTGGTAAGGTTCAGAACAAATTCCTTTGTCTTGCAGATCATATCGTAAGAAAATCTGGTGGGACGAACGGAGATGCTTACCATTGGCGGGTTGGTACACACGGTGCCAGCCCACGCTACTGTTATTATATTATCATTACCCTCGCCATCTGTAACGCTGACCATCACAGCAGGAAGCGGGTAAAGCATATTGCCTGGTTTCCAGGTCTGTTTTGCCATATTTTTGCTCCTCTTTTATGTGAAAATTTCCCGTGCAAAGAACCTTCTGCGTTACTTTTCACTTTGTGAGCAGTAGCTTTTAACAGCCTCTTTGCCGGGAAAATCTTTATTATCAGTTAAAGTCATTTGCCATGATCTGTGCAGCTTCCATCATAGCCGGGATCATCTGTTTCTTACGGGAAACCACGCCCTTCAGGTGGAAGCACTTATCCTCCGGTTCCTGCTGGAATGCGATTTTTCCCATTTCCTCGCTGCCCTCGCCGTAATAAATTACATCTGAGGACTCGTCCATAATATTGGTTAACATAAAGTAAACACGGGTAATTCCATGGCGTCCGCACTCGCTTACCATAAATGGTTTCAGGCGAACTTTGATCTCCTGAAGTTCTTCCTCGTCCATGGAACTGATCTGTCCAACACCAAAAGCCACATTTCCTTCTGCAATAAATTTCTTGTAATCCTGATAGAAAATTTCTTCAGGTGCTTTATCCTTCAGATTGCTTCCAGCCTTGAACATTTCTCTTGCGAAATCTTCAATCTTAATGTCCGCGATCAGTGCAAGCGCACTTGCTGCGATCTTGTCCTGCTGGGTGCAGGTTGGGGAACGGAACATTAAGGTATCGGAAATAATGGCTGCACAGAGAAGTCCTGCGATCTTAGGCGGAATCTCCAGTCGCTGCTCGTCATAAATCCGGTAAAGGATTGTCGCAGTACATCCAACTGGCTCATTTCTGAAATTAATCGGCTTCATAGTTTCCAGAGAACCAAGCTTATGATGGTCAATGATCTCCAGAATCTCTGCTTTCTCAATATTATCAACAGCCTGGTCTTTCTCATTATGATCTACCAGAATTACCTGTTTCTTGTGCATATCAAGGAAATTTCGTCTGGAAATGGTTCCCACACATTTTCCCCGCTTATTGATAACAGGGAATGCACGATGGCGGTGCTTGATCATAACATCCTGGATATCATCTGTGAAATCTTCAGTATTAAAAGTTACCAGATTATCTTTTTTCATCACATAATTTACCGGAATACTCTGGTTGATCATGCGGGCAATTGTGTAGGTATCATATGGAGAAGAGATAATGATGATCTGTCTCTCCTGAGCTTTCTTTATTACCTTCTCACTTACCTGAATACTCATTCCTACAATAATGCAGCTTACATTCAGCTCTATTGCCTTTAACTGATCTTACCTCACGGTTTCCAAGAATAACCATATCATTTTCTTCGATATAGTTCTTCATTACCTCCGGATCAGCAGTTCCAATAAGGATTTTCCCTTTGGTAAAATAGCCGTGGCCGTTTCCTTCTACGATTTCACCGTCAAGAGTATCCCTGATCTTGTTATACTGGGTTCTGGCATTTGAAAGAAGATAGCTGTCCTTGGTATCCATGTAAACATCAGCAATATCACCGATTGTTACAATTCCCTCCAGCTCATCCTCGCTGTTACAGATGGGAAGGGTCACAATGCCTTTATTCTGCATCATATCCCAGGCATTTTTCAGGGACATGGTACGGTCTGCATCTGGTTTTGGACGGATATCCATATCTTTTACCTGGGTTCCGATATTTCCCAGATAAGCCGGGGGCTGTACCCCAAAACGATTCAGTACATACTGGGTCTCTTCATTAATCTGACCGGCGCGTCTTGGAATATAACGCTTGGTCTGGGTGGTTCTGTTTTTGATATCTGCGTAAGCAATTGCGGAACAAATGGAATCCGTATCCGGATTCTTATGTCCCATTACAAATACTTTCTGATTCTTCATTCACATTCTTCCTTCCAAAATTCAGCTGACATCTGCACAATTTTCATCTGTAAACAGAGTTTTTTATTTCGGGTCTACTTTTCAAACACGCTCTACAGAAGATTTTCATTTCGGGCAATTGTCTTAATCGTCCAAATCTGCACTTTATATTAATTCAGTTTAATATTTGCAAATAAAGATCCCAGAGATGTGGTTGCCTCTTCTCCGGACTGTGGGATTTCTATTTCCTCTTCTTCCACTTCTTTTGCCATCATATCAGTTGCTTCTTTGATACTCAGGCTCAGTTTTCCATCTTTCACTGCAGTTACTTTTACTTTCACCTTATCTCCAACTGTAAGAACTTCGGATGGTTTACGGATTCTCTTTTCGCAAATCTGGGAAATATGTACCAGTCCGGATACGCCGTTTCCAAGATCTACAAATGCGCCGTATGGCTGAAGGCTTTCTACAATTCCTTCTGTTACAAAGCCTGGCTGGATATTGGAAATTTTATTTTTTCTTTCCTCTTCTGCTTTTTCCCTTAAAATTTCTTTCGCAGAAAGGATCAGTTTTTTGTCCTCTTTATTGACATCGATTACCTGAACCTGGATGTGCCTGTTCAGATATTCGTTGGTGTCTTCTACGTAATTCAAGGCCAGCTTGGAGGCCGGGATAAAGCCGCGCACACCTTCTACATAAGCAACTGCGCCGCCGTTTACTACACCTTTTACCACTACATCAAGAACCTCTCCGGAGGCTTTCAGCTCTTTTAATTTGTCCCAAGCCAGGACGTCAGTAGCCTCAACTTTGGATAAAAGGATGTTGCCGTTTCCATCATCTTTTCTTACGACTGTGGCGGAAACTTCGTCTCCAGGGTGTACTTCTTCTTTAACGTTAAAGCCCGGCTCTCTGCTGTAATCTTCTACCGGGATAATACCTTCTGCATAATATTTTAAATCTACAATAATTTCTTTATCATCTACACTCACAACTGTTCCTGTGAGAATGTCGCCTTCTTCAATTTTCTTAAAAGAAGCTTCAAGTTCTGCTTCGTAATCTTTCATTGTCTCTGCCATGACCTAGACTCCTTTGCCCCTGTTTTTGCTCCATTATAGCACACCGCTTATTCGTTGCAAATAAATTTTGGAATGTACATTCGAAAAAACACCGCTCTTTAATCGTCAGAGTGTAATATCTGGCGTTTAAAGAGCGGCATATTCAGACAAATTCTCCCGCAAATTGTGACGCACATCTTGCAGAAAACCTTTTTCAAACACGCTCCAGAGCGTGCAGATTGCAGGAATGTTTTTTCAAATACGCTCTAAAACGAGGAGTGCCCCGGCAGTAACTGCCGGGGCGATTATTATGAAAAAATTTTATGTGTAATGGTGTCATTACAACGTCTTCTGTATATGTTCTTTCGAACTGATTATATAGTATCAGATACTTATGAACAAAATACATGCAAATTGTAAACGAATAATGAACATTTGTTTTATTTGCACAATTTCTTCTTTCATTTTCCTCCTTTTTTATAAATTTACCACATTTGCATCTTTACTTTAATTTGGTAAAGTTATACATTTTGCACATTTTACATTTCTCATTCGAATAATCCTTTTACAAATTCGATTAACTTCGACACAAGACCTTTGGCATCATCCTTTGTAACTCCCATATCCTGCAGCTTACTGTATACAGAATTTACATCGCTTCTAAGAGCATCTTCGTCAATTTTTGCATCCAGAACCTTGCGTACTACAGAAACAAGGGAATCTACATCTGAATCAGAAAGAGATACCCCAAAATGGTCTGCTGCCTGAGTTACAGCACTTCGTACCTGGTCATCTGTGATATTCTGCTGGTCTACAAGATCCTTGGCATACATAATAATGTCTACTGCTTTTCCAGGATCAGAAGCAAGAAAATCAATTCCACTGTCCAGAAGACTTTCTACCACTTCTGTATCACTGGATGCCATAACCGGCATCGGCATGGAACATGCAAGAACTCCTGCAAGGATAAGTGCTGCTGATTTTTTCATTTTTATCATGATAATTACCTCCTGATTGAATGTTACTGTTCAAGACTTGCCCAGTAACGATTAAATGTCATCTGTTCAAAATCTCTCCAGTAACAATTAAATAGCTGCTGTTCATATTCTGACCAGCAATAGTTAATATTCTGTTTACAAACTGCTGGAATCTGGTCATATTTATGATCTGATTTCCTCATATCAAATAATTTTCTTCTGAAATTTAATCAATATCGGAAATAAATCTTCCTCCAGATTCCAGCCCATTATACTACACCTTTTCCTTTTATTTGTAAAATGTATCTAAAAACTTTATAATCTTTTTATAACTAATCTCCAAAAACAGTCCATTTTCCAGAGAGTTACAAATCTTTTCAAATTCGTTCACTAATTTTTCATAAGATAAACACGATTCTTTCAAACTTTCCCGATATACTAACAGCATAAAAATAATAACAGCCAACATTATTTTTATAAAATTTCTTTTTCATATGTCAGTCACTTAGAAGTGATTGACTCTCCTTCCTTTTAAAAAAATATATTTGAGACAAAATAAAAATCACCCGTCTAGCCACCGGGTGATTTTTATTTGTATGAGATTTATGCAGTAAATCAGTTCCGAATATGAAGGATTGCAGAAGCCGCAACGCTACGCTGCAAAATAATCCTAAGATATCAAGAACGAGGCTCACGCCCCGTTCTTGATATCTATCTCAATTTATTAAATACGTTCGCAAGATCAGCAAATTCTGCTAACGTAAGCGCTTCGCCTCTCACATTTACCGGAATTCCGGTCTCTGCCATAGCTTTCTCAATTTCCTCTTTTGAAAAATCAAGCTCCTGGGAGTTCTTCAGTCCGTTTACCAATGTTTTTCTTCTCTGATTAAAAGATGCCCTGATCAGCCTGAACATCAGCTTCTCATTCTCCACCTGCACGGGCGGCTCTTCGTATCTCACAAGCTGGATAACAGCACTTCCCACCTTCGGTCTTGGCATAAAACAGTTCGGCGGAACATTCGCAATGATCTGCGGTCTGGCATAATACTGAACAGCCAGGGACAAAGCACCGTAATCCTTTGTTCCAGGACCAACCTGCATTCTGTCTGCCACTTCCTTCTGTACCATAATGGTGATGGAAGAAATAGGAACATGGTTTTCAAAAAGTCCCATGATGATCGGTGTAGTAATATAATAAGGCAGATTGGCAACTACCTTGATAGGCTTGCCCCCATTTTTCTCCTGTGCCAGCGCCGCAATATCAACTTTCAGGATATCCTCGTTGATCACAGTCACATTATCCCAGTCTTTCAAAGTATCATTTTCCAGAATCGGGATCAATGTCTTATCAATCTCTACAGCCACCACTTCTCTGGCTGCCTCAGCCAGATACTGGGTCATGGTTCCAATGCCCGGTCCGATTTCCAGAACAAAATCATCCTTGGTGATCTTGGAAGCCTCGATTATTTTTTCCAGAACATGGGTATCGATAAGAAAATTCTGACCAAACCTTTTCTGGAAAGCAAAATTATACTTTTGAAGGACTTCAATGGTATATTTCGGATTTCCTAAATAAGGTCTGGTCATATTAATTTCCTCTTTCTTTTAAATTATTTAATCATTATCTGCAAATCACACAATCTGGGAAGCTGTCTGCAATTCCCTATTACTTATTTTGCAAAATCTTTCTCATAAAGAACCGTAAATCCATCGCGGTCTACTCTTTTTTTCTTATTAAATTTCAGAAGTCCGCCCTGGGATTTCGCCATTGCTGCGTCAAGCATTTCCTTAACTGCGCCAATGTTCATAGGCTGGTCTTCTTTCTGGTTCACACCGATCAGATTATACAATGCAAGCATTCCCATCTGATCGATCTTGTAACCATTTTCCTTGGTGTAAACTCTTGCAAAGTTTACAAGTTCATCATTTGGTAAATACCGGAATGTTAGATCATGGATGTAAACTTCTTGGCAAATTTCGGGAATTTTGCAATTCAGCTTACGCATTCCAATCTTCTCATCCTCAATAATCACAGTAGTCCGTCTGT